>Ga0315293_10001977_pt1 | contig 19824 bp, 17 predicted proteins | sample YL17G13_20_MG_FD_203071 | JGI IMG/M metagenome (GOLD analysis project Ga0315293, IMG submission 203071) | Sediment microbial communities from Yellowstone Lake, YNP, Wyoming, USA - YL17G13_20 | ecosystem: Environmental > Aquatic > Freshwater > Lake > Sediment | place: USA: Wyoming | collected... | reverse complement strand
CACGGGCGCAATCGACCGCCAGTGTTCCGGTCCAGGCCATAGATCCGGCCGTCGGGCATTTGCCGCTGTCGGCGACCGCCGCAATATTGACATTCAGGTTCTGCCACACCGACGTCATATTAAGCCCGATCTGGCACGTCGTCAGGGTGTCGCGCCAGGTTTTGGAAATCGTAAGTCCGGCCACCGTGGCGCCGCCGGCATTGACCACGACATCGCCGCGCTCCGCCAAACTCCCCGGCACGCCGGTTATCTGCAAGTGGCGCGTAGCGTGCACCGAGTCATCGGTCATCAGGGCATGACCGTCCAACTGAACGCCCGCCTTGATTTCCGTCACCAGCGCCGGATCAGGAATCATCTTGGGGGTGTCCAGATGCAGGAACTGAAGCGAGTCAATTCTGATCCACTCCGAGATATTTTGGATTGAATCCGGATGCCCGGTTACGAATGTAGTCTCAGCCGCGGTTCCGACATGGTACCAGTACATGCTGCTCTCATGGAACACCGGATCCCCCGCCGCCGCGGCCCGGTTTTCCCTGGGGGCCGCCGGGACTACAAACGAACCGATCAATTCGAGAGTACCGTCGATAACCATGCCGTCGACATCATCTGCCAGATCTAGAACATCGGACGCCGTCTGGAACTCGGCGCTGTTGGTGTCACCGACAACCTTGAGTGTCGAATCGGTGGACTTGCCGGAGCCACAGCCGACCATCCGGGTGACAGCCATGACTGACGCCGCGCACAGGAGAAGAAATACCAGCCTCTTCATGTTTACCTCCGATAAGATTCTGAGCAAAAGCTACTTACAGCCATATATCGGCATTTTGTGGCCAGTGGTTCAATTAGAGTTCGATCAGGATTGTCGGCCCCGTTTCCTTTCTCTGTTATTCCCGGGCATCCGGATTCCATCTTGCGAACCGATGGGAACAACCGTTCTTAATATAGACGGAACTAATCCTTATTCGATGTGTTTCAGGAACCAGATGATACTGAAACACTACAACAAATGGAGTGCCGATGAACAGGCATAGGTTTTCATTCGCTGCTGCGACGGCCCTGGCGCTGATCGCGATTTGGTCACTCTCTTCTTGCTCCGGTAACAGCAACCCGACGAGCTCTGGTGGTGGCGGCACCCCACCCCCCAAGAACGCGGTCGACATTTCAGGGTTTGCTTTCAAGCCGGCGTCCATAACGATCAAGGCGGGCGTGACGCTGACCTGGACGAACAAAGACGGCGCCACTCATACGGTCACCAGCGACAATGGCGCGTTCACCTCGTCCGGCGACCTTGCCACGGGTGAAACATATCAGTTCACGTTCATGACGGCCGGCACTTATCCTTATCATTGTGCCATTCATCCGGCAATGAAGGGTACAGTAACGGTCACGCCGTAAAGTAATCTTCTGTCGAAGCGGCTAAATCGAAATCGCTGATCGACCACACCAACCAGGAGGTAAGATGCTGAGAACAAAAATTGCAGGCATTGGCATCGTGCTCGCATTGGCAGCGAGTATTCCACTTGCTTCGCATGCGACGATTCACACGGTCAATATGTCCGGGCTCGCCTTCTCGCCGCTCAACACTGTGGTGCATTACGGTGATACCGTGCGCTGGCACAATGTTTCCGGAGTTCACACGACTACCTCGGACCTCTCTTCTCCGAAATCCTGGAATTCCGGCACCACGAACGCGGGTCAGAATTTTGACGTAGTATTTCTGGCCGCGGACGGACCGGGGCCGTTCCCTTATAATTGCGTATTTCACGTTGGTTTGGGTATGGTTGATACGATTCGGATTGCGCCGGCTTCCTGCTGTGTCGGGAAACGGGGCAACGTAAATACGACCGGAATAGTTGATCTATCTGACTTGAGTGCGTTGGTGAGCTATCTGACGGGTGGTGGCTTCGTGCTTCCCTGCCAGGATGCCGCCAACGTCAACGCCGCCGGCATTGTTGACTTGAGCGATCTCTCCGCGCTGGTGAGCTACCTGACCGGTGGCGGGTATGTGTTGCCGAACTGCCTGTAAGCGACTTTCTACGTCAGTTGGTGTAACGACCGCATAGTCTGCCTCTTCGAGGCGGGCTTCTTTTTCCCCCCGCAATTTCACCATCATTTTACATCAAATCGTGTCCCCCGCCGCATATGCAGAGGGAGTAACCTATATGCGTGCGTCAAAAGCGAGATTTCGAGCAACCGGCCAGAGATCATTGGGCGGGAATGGGCTGGCCGCGATATGTTTTTTATCCAAAACGAACCCAATTGTCCGTTGTGAGGCAACTACTTAACATGTAAAGCAAACCCAATTCAAAGCCAATTTGGGCCATGGCAAACCCAATCCAAAGCCAATTTGGGGGCAAGAGTGACAGGTTTTCGTAGGTCAGGAACCTCGTGTTCCTGACACTAATGAAAGGTCAGGAGCGCAAGGCTCCTGACCCACAACTAATAGTCAGCCGAAAGGAGAATGACACAGAAACAAAAAACACGTGAAACGAAGCCATCCTTGTTGAACGGCAAACGGTTAGGCCGGCAGATAGGTCAAAATCGGACCAGTTACAAGCAAGTTCAGAGCGATGTGGGACCGGATTGGAGCGGGAGAAGCCCGCGTAAATCGTACGCGTCAATCAGCGCGCATGCTTGCGGAGAATGCGGACTGCCTGCTCGCAGATCTCGTCCACCTGCCGGAGTGTCAGTTTCGCATACAACGGCAAGGTGACCACTTGGTCTGCCGCCGCGACAACATTCGGGCAGCGTTTCTTCCAGCGCTGAAGCGAACGGTAGTAGGAGAAATCAAACACCGGTCGATAATGCACACCGCACTCAATTCCTTGCGCGGCCATCAACTTGATAAACCGGTCACGGCTGATTCGCAACCGGTCAGGATTGAGCTTGATGACAAACAGATGCCAGGCTGACCGGCAGCGCGGACGCTCGAAAGGCGGCTCAACCGAATCGCCGACGCTTTCCAGATTCTGGTAATATCGAACGACGAGCTGTCGCCGCTTGGCCTGCTCCGTCTCGAATTGCCGCAGTTGGCCAAGACCGATAGCCGCGTGGACATCCGACATGTTCGCCTTGAAACCGAGATCGACCACGTCGTACTCCCATCCCCCTTGCTGCTGTCGCTGAAAGGCGTTGGTGGTCATCCCGTGACGGGACAGATATCGGACCCTGTCCATGTACGGCTTTCGATTGGAAACGATCATTCCTCCCTCTCCGCAGGTAAGGTTCTTGGTCGCGTAGAAGGAGTAGACAGCCGCATCGGTCCAGTGTGGAATCGGTTTGCCGCGATACATCGCCCCGAACGCATGGGCCGAATCCGCGATAATCGGAATCTTCCGTTTGGCGCACACCGCGCGAAGTCCGGTGTAATCGCACGGATGTCCCGCCATATCGACCGGCACGACCGCCGCCGTGCGCAATGTAACAACGCGTGCCACCGATGCCGGGTCAAGTGTCAGAGTCTCAAGCTCGATATCCGCGAGCACCGGCGTACCGCCGCAGTAGAGAATCGCTTCGATAGTTGCAACAAACGTAAACGGCGAGGTAATGACTTCCTTACCGGGACTAACGCCAATCGCTTTCAACGCCACCGCCAGTCCGGCGGTCGCGGAATTAACGGCGACCGCATGTTTTGCCACCAATGCCCCGGCAATCTCGCGCTCAAACTGAGCCACCCGTGGGCCGGTGGAGAGCCATCCGGACTTAAGCGATGCCGTGACCTCATTGATCGCTTCTCGGGAAACAGTAAGGTCAAACAGCGGGATGTTTCTTCTTGTGCTCATCGATTAACCGTTCATAAAGCGCTGTCATCTGGTCCAATGACTGGTTCCAGGAATAGTTGTCCCGAACGTATTCGTATGCCGCTTGCCCCATCGTTTGCCGCATCGCGACGTCGGCGGCCATGGTTATGATCGCGCTGGCGAGGGCATCGACATCGCCCGGCGGCACCAGCAACCCGGTCCGCCCGCTGAGTACGACCTCCGGCACCCCGCCGACTCGCGAGGCGATCACGGGACGTCCGCACGCCCCGGCTTCCAGCGCCGCCACGCCGAACGCCTCCCGAAGCGACGGCATCACCATGATATCATGTTCCTTAATGAACTGGTAGATGCGATAGTTCGGAACGTAACCGTTGAACGTGATCTGTTCGTCGAGTCCGCGATACCGCACCATCCGTTTCAGGTGCTCGGTCATCTCGCCGTCTCCGGCCATCGAGAGCCGGATGTTGGGATTTGATTGCAGCGCTTTCTCCACCGCTCGGATCAGCGCCTCAGGACCATACACCGGCCGGTGCATCTTGATGAAACAGAGTCGCACCAGTTCCCCGTTATCCGGCGGAGGCGGACAGGAGTTCGGAACAGTCACGCCAAACGGAATCACGCTGGTTTTATTGGCTGCTTCGGGGAACAGCCGACAGGTCTCTTCCGCGAGATTCTGACCTGTGGCCGTGATCCAGTCAGCCCAGTGCAACGCCCGCCGCACGAGCGTATTCGACAGGCGCGAGGTCGCAGTCTCCGCAATATCGCTCCCCCAGACCGAAACGACTGTCGGTCTGACCCGCGCGAGCTGCCCCCACCATCCGAAGCCGAGAGCATAGTGCACGTGCAGGATGTCGGGCTTGAACCTGCGAGCTATAAAAGCCGCTTGTGGCGCCCTGAGCGCATAAGACAGCTTGCCGGAATCGTGAAAGATCGTTGTGCTGGCGTTCTCAATCGGCTCCCCGCCGAGCGACACCAGTCTGACCGCATAATCGCGGGACTGCAACCCAAGCACCCAGCGCCGAACATGCTCAGAGCCCGCCCATCCAAATATGACCGCTCGCCGTTCTTGTGCTTCCACTTGTCAGTCGCTTCCTATACGTGCTCTTGTTGCAGCCCAAGCTATCATGCCTGATTATCGAAAACAAGTTTCGACTTGAACGACATATTGCCTTGAAATACCGACAAATCAAAACCTATATTGGAAACCGATGAATAGATCCGGCGCCGTTCTATGATCAATCTGTCTGAGCAAATCGCGAATCTGACCGAGTATTTTGGTGTCAGGTCACAGCACTACTATCACGCGAGTACACCGTCAACATACGACCCGACGGACCCGCTTACGTATTACGTCGATGAGACTCAGCGCGCTGCTTATGATCGCCGCTTTGATTCTTCCGGTGTTCCCTTGTATGTAGTTGCCGGCTCCCCTGTCTACCTGCCGGTGTTTCTTTGCTTCTACGGTTTGGGGCACCTGGAGCTTTATCGGCAGCAAAAGATCGAAGAGTCGTTGGCGCGCTTTCTCAAGATAGCGGATTGGCTCGCTGACAACCAAAATCCCGAAGGGATTTGGCTAAATCCTCTGCCGAACCGGAAATTCGGTCTTCTCAAGCCATTTCCATCGGCCATGATTCAAGGGTTGAGCATTTCATGCCTCTGTCGAGCCGGCATCGTCACAGGTAATGGCCGATTTCTTGAAGCGGCCTTAGCTGCACTGCCCGCATTCGGTAAGAACATCCGTACTGGAGGAGTTGCTACTGTCACCGATGATCGCGTTTTCTACGAAGAGTATCCGAGCAATGCCTGCCCCCACGTGCTCAACGGTTTCCTGTATGCCATGTGGGGATTGTGGGATTTGGCGCGAACGGGAAACGCGACGGCGGCGGAATTGTACAATCAGGGATTCAGGACATTCATCGAGTGGCTACCGAAATACGATATGCGGTATTGGTCTCGATACCACCTTTCGAACGGCCCGGATAACCCGGCCACCCTTCATTACCATCGACTGCACATAGACCAATTGACTGTGATGCATCAGATCAGTGCGCACGACTTAATTCGGGATTACCGAGATCGGTGGCAAAGATACCTTGAGAGCCGCTGGAATCCGCTGCGGACGCTTCCGAAAAAACTCCGTTGGCGTTTCTTCTATTCCGGAACGGCAGGTGCCTGAGGTTTGCCTCCTCCGAAGAGAGAGCGCCAGAGTTGGCCAAGTTCCTCTAATCGAAGGAAATGGGCAACTCCGCAGTAGAGCGCCCCGCCCGCAATAACAATTACCGACATTCTTCCGAGCAACACGGTCAATGTCTCCCCCGGTCCGCCGGTCCAAAGTCTTGCCGTGCCCCATAGAAAGATGAAAAGGACTGCGATGCTCAGCCCAATCTTGTATCCGGCCGAGGATATAAGAGCGTCCAGAGATATCCTGAGCGTCTTTCCTAAATCAGCAGTCATTACGACTGCCCCGACCAACCAGGTAATCGCGGTCGCCAAAGCCAGGCCGTTCTGTTGCATCGGTTGTACTAACGCGAGGCTGAGGACTATCTTGAGGACAAGCATGACTGTGAGTATCACACCAAGCCTGCGCAGGGTCATCCTCGCATAGTAGAATTTGATCTGGAATAAATAGACTGAATAGAAGGCAATTCCGAGCGCCAGATAAAATACCGGGCTTGAAGTCAAGTCCAGCGAACGCGCGTCGAACGCCCCGCGCTCAAACGCCAGGCGCACGAACTCTCTAGGAAACATCAGGGTCGTCGCGGCCACAAAACCCATGGTGAAGAGTATCAAGCGGACGCTCCGCGTATAGAGCCGCTGCAACTTGTCTCTCTCCGAAGAAACCGATAGATCGGATATCCACGGAAACGATGCCTGCGTGAATGCCACAATGAACATGCCGGTCGGAATATGAATGAGAAAAGTCGCGTACCGGAGCGCCGCAATCTGCCCTTCGCCAAGGAAGGCAGCCGCGAGATAGCGATCTACGACCGGATAGAGGAGCGCAATCCCCTCAACGATTGAGACGGCAAGCGTGAACATCAGTAACGGACGCACAAACTCGAAACGCAATCTGCTAAACAAGGATGGTCGTACCGCCTTCAGGACAAAATAGCCGTTGAAAGCAGCCAGCATAGCGGAGGCAATCAGCCAGCCGTACGCAAGAGCATCGACCCTGAACCGGTCATACATGACGACCAGCGTCACCAACAAGACGACATTTACGATCATCCCCGAGATAGCCGGCACAATGAACTGCTTCCTCTCAAAGAGCCAGCTTCGGAAGAACGCCTCCATCCCCCGGAAAAAGACAAACGGAGATACTATTGCAAGTAGCCGCTCTCCGGTCTGCCGACCCTCTGCCGAAAGCTCCGGCGCGAATCCATACAGGATCGGACCACGAAACAGATAGAGCAATGCAGCTATTCCCCCGAACAGCAGCAGAAAAAGAACCAGGCTGGTAGAGAGAATTATCCCATCGTCGGCGGATTGATCAGAACTGAATTTCTTAAGCGACGGTATCAGGGCCGTCGGAATAGCCGCAAAAGCCACGAACGTAATCAACTCGGGAATAGTGAATGCGAGAAGGAAGATGTCGAGCGTTGCACTCGTGCCGAAATACCCGGCGATCATCGCCTCGCGAGCGTAACCGAGAACCCGCCCTGCGACATTCGTGCCGATGGTCACTAGCGATGCTGCGACAAGCGTCTGTCGGCCCAGTCGTGGAATCATGATCTGTCCCACACTTCTATGATTCTGATTGACAAATCACAACTCCCGGCCCGGCGGAACAGAAACAGGCGATTGAGAGAAAAGACGTATCTCTGAGCCGCTATGCGCTCAACGCCTTGACCGCCGCTATCACCTCAGTTTGCTCGTTATCGGTCATCTCCGGATACACCGGTATTGAGAACACTTCGGCGCCCGCCTTAGTTGAACGGGCAAACTGCTCCGACCGGTACCCGAGATAGGCAAAACAGTCCTGCTTGTGAAACGGCACCGGGTAGTATATAGCGCATCCGATTCCGGCCTGCTTCAGTCCCGCCATAATGGCGTCTCGTTTGGGTGACGCCAGCGTATACTGGTTGTAGATGTGAAAGGTGGTATACGACAATCGCGCCGGAGTCGTAAGACCCTTGACTCCGGCAAACTCCCGGTCGTACCGGTCGGCGTGCTCAATGCGCTTTTCGGACCATTTTCGGAGATGTGGCAGTTTTACCGACAGCATGGCCGCCTGAAGGGTATCCAGTCGGGAATTATAGCCCACGATGCGATGATAATACTGGGGCTGCTGGCCATGTTCGCGAAGAATCTTGCAGAGATTATACAACCCCTCGTCATCAGTGGTAATCAGACCGCCGTCCCCGCCGGCCCCGAGGTTCTTTGAGGGGAAGAACGAGAAGCAGCCAAGGTCCCCGATTGATCCGGCCGGTCGCCCCTTGTACTCGGAACCAATCGACTGCGCCGCATCTTCCACAATTCGCACCTTATGCTTGCGAGCAATCGTCATGATCGGATCCATATCCGCCATCTGTCCGAACAGATGCACCGGCATAATCGCTTTCGTTTTCGGCGTGATGGCGGCTTGAATTGCCGACGGATCGATATTGTAGCTGGCCGGGTCTATGTCGACAAACACCGGCTTTGCGCCAAGCCGACTGATCACGCCGGCGCTGGCAAAGAACGAGAAGTTGGAGGTAATGACTTCGTCGCCGGGACCAACGCCGCAAGCATGAAGGGCAATCATTAAGGCGTCTGTACCCGACGCCACTCCCAGCGCGTATTTCGTCTTGCAGTAGGCCGCCGATTCATTCTCGAAACGGGTTACTTCGGGTCCCAGGATGAACTTGCCATGAGCCAGCACGGCCAGCACGGCCCGATCAAGTTCAGGTTTCAGATAGGCGTACTGACGAGTCAGATCCAATAACGGTACGGCCATTTGCTTCAACTACTCCTTCCACCCTTGATGGTCCAACAACTGATCATCCGGAACATCCCGGAATACTTTGGCCGGTACCCCGGCGACAATTTTCTTGTCCGGCGTGTCCTTAGTAACAAGCGCTCCGGCCGCCACCAGTGAATCGCTGCCTATCGTTATACCCGGAAGAACTGTTGCGTTCACGCCGATTCTGCCGCCCCGTTTGACCGTAATCCCTTTGAAGTGCTTGAACCGCTCTTCGGACCGTCCGGTGAAATTGTCGTTCGAGGTGGCGACGCACGGGGCCACGAACACGCGATCAGCAATATCCGAGTAGGCGGTGATATACACATTGGTCTCCAGCTTCACATAGCGGCCAATCGTACAGAAATTCTCGATCGCCACGCCCCGTCCAACAATCGTAAAGTCTCCAACCGTGACGTTTTCGCGAATAGTCGACAAGTCGGCCACCAACACTTTCGTCCCGATCGTACAGCCGCGGTAAATCACAACGTGGGCGCCGATTATACAGTTACTCCCAATGCCGGCAGCCGGGACTTCTTTGTCTGAAGTCACGGCGCTGTTGGCCGCCCGCATCGGCCGCTTACCGATCACGGCGCCGTCATCGATTCGGACATTATCGCCGATCGTCGTGCCATCGTGAATTACGACATGATGTCCAATGACACATCCGGCGCCGATCACGACGTTCTTGCCGACGACGCAGAACTCTCCGCACGTACTTCCGGCGCTGATCCTGGCAGAGGGAGAAATCACTGACGTAGACATACATTATCCTCTCGAAACAATAAACGAATCAGCCGTCAGGCGCCGCGTCGGCCCGATGCCGTCTGACGCCCGGCAGCCACCCCAGAAGCGCCTCGATGACATACCGAGCGCGCTTATAGTCCTCCGGCCTCTGGGTTCGCAGCCTATCCAAATACTCAAGAATGGCAGCCAGCATCAGAGCCGCGATCAGCGACAGTCCGAACGCCACGCCCGCAATAATCGTCCGCTTCGGCCGACTCCGAATTTCCGGAGCCCGCGCCCGGTCGAGAATCGAGATCGACGGCGATTGCTCTTCCTCTTGAATGCGGGCTCTTTCCAACTGCTCAAGCAGCATATTATATATCGATTCCGTTACTCTGACGCGGCCAAACAGCAGTTCGTACTGACCTTTAAGTCCGGGGATCGAGGCCACCGGCAGTGAAAAGTAGCTGGTGTCGTTTCCACCTGTTTCAAGCCGCCTCAACTGCTGGCGAATAGCTTCACGCCTCTGCTTCTTCTCTATGAGTTCCGGGTTATCCTTCCCAAGTGTCTGCTCCCCCATGGTGATCTCCAGATCAACCCGGGCAAGCGAGACCTTCAGATCAGTCGCCTGATCTATCGCCAACTTGGTTTGGGCATCGAAGTCCACCGTGCGGTGCGCCTTCTGAAACTGTTCCAGAGCCGCGCGTGTCGTATCCAGCTTTGCCTTTACTTCCACCAGTCTGGCTTCAATGAACTGGCGGTTTCGCCGCGCCCGGCCCGACACGATCTCCTGATTCACTGAATTCAACTCATCGACGACGGCATTGGCCATGTCGGCGGCAACCTGTGGCTCCCGGTCCTCAACTTTCACCGAAACCAGACCTTCTTCCGTCACGCTGAATTTCGTGTGCGTGGCATATTCTGCGTAGGTATCTGCCCAGGTCTCCGTATCATATCGGGATCTCAGATTGAACTTCTCGATTATTCGGCCGGTCACGCGCTGGCTTCGGAGAATCCGGGCATAGACATCGGATGGCGTCACCATCACCGGAAGATTCAGTCCGCCGGTCACCGACATCACTTCCGAGAGCTTGGATATCTGATCCAAACCTGCCGAAACGTCTTTCGGCGGCAGCAACACCGCCTCCGCTTCATACCAAGAGGGCAGCAGCAAAGAGACTACTACTGCTCCCAGCGTTACCACCAGCACAAGCGCAGAGACAATCCTGCGATGCCTGGCCACCGCTTCGAGAGCCACCCAGAGATTGTTGCCGGCCGGATCGGTCACGGTGTAGCCTCGAGAGGAACTACCGTTATCTCATCGCCATCCTGAACCTGAGTAGACACGTCAACGCGCGACGACAGATTGGTTATGCGATTGGTCAGGTTCACCTCCGTACGATCCGCCTTGGGAAGAACTCCGCCGGCAGCGTTGATGTAGTAGCCGGCCGTCTTGCCGGTCGCATACGGAACAACGGTTGCGCGGACAACCAGTCCGCTTACTTTTACAAATCCCAGAACACGCGGAACGACAACGGAATCACCGGCACGAAGCGCGAAGGACATCATGTCCCCGTTGTGCGTCAGCCCGTCGATAGCGTATCTGAATTGCTCGACTTTGCTCCACGCTTCCGTTTCAGCCTGACGAAAGACCGTCACCCGGGACAGATTTGCGCCGGCCGTAGTTCCACCTGCCTTCTGTATGGCCTGGGCAAGCGTTAGTTCTACTTGCGCCGGATATTGTCCCGGTGTCATGACCTCTCCCATTATGAGAATCGGTTGGCTCGCGCCAATTCGGGCGTCCCGCACACCGATTATTTCACCACCCGACACCACATCGCTGCCGTTTAGCCTCTTCCCCTGTTGCCCAAGCAGTTCGATGACCGGTTCTGCAACCGACCGGCTGACCCCGCCGGCCATTTTCAACAACGAGGCTACACTATCCCCCGGCAGCAATTCGATTTCGCGCGGGCGCTGAACTTCGCCGATCACTTGAACGCGAGCCTCCGAGCGATACGGCACCTCGATACGATAGCCCGCATACAGCCGAGGGTTCAGAGAATCCTGCCCTAAGTATGTCGCGCGATCCAGGTCGACCGGAATGGAGACCGGTCCGCCGGAGAAGAGGATCCGGCGCGACGAACCGTCAGATGTCAGGCCGCCGGCCACAGTGATCATGTCCGATACTCGCTGGGATGTCCACCCCTGATAAGATCCGGGCAGCGCCACAGCGCCAAGCACTGTGATCGTGACCATGGTGGGAGCGCCAATCGAAATATCTATCTCCCTGGCGTTATACTGTCGGGCCAGCGGTTCCTGGAGTCTCTGACGGACCTGAGTGAGAGTCATACCGCGCAAGTCGTACATGCCGAGCGTTGAGTGCACAAGCTTCCCCTCAGCGTTGACGGCCAGTCTCAGGTTCGACAAACTGGTCTTCAGAAAAGTAACGGTCAATACTTCGCCCGGTCTGATCAAGTATAGATTGGGATTCACGGGACGATCATACGCGGGCGCCTGAGACTCAGCCCATGCCGAATCCCGCACGATCAGTGCCTGCCCCTGCGTGGGAGGCGGAACCAGCCACAAGGAGAATGGGATCAGTATGACAAGTATGAAGAATATTCTCAACGTTCTCTTCCGATTAGACCGAACTATCGGGGCTCACGATACAGGATACATCAGGCATTGTCAAATGCTATAGTGAGGTGACAAGTGGTTTGGCGGTCAACAGGATAGAGGCAGCGGGTCGTCTGCGGGTCGGTCTGCCGAGTGGTGATTTGCAGTCATTTCGGGGGGCCTCATCGGTATGGTGCAACCGGCTCTCAGTTGGTCTGGCCGCGTGGCCGGTCTGAAATCTGACAGCTACTGAACCGACTCGTTCACATCCTCGGTCCGCAGTTCCTCGCTCATCATGCCGCCCAGCTTTCGCTCATGATAGTTCACTGATGCGCGCACGAATTCTCGGAATAGCGGATGGGGACGCAGCGGTCTGGACTTGAGTTCCGGATGAAACTGTACGCCGACAAACCACGGATGATCGGGAGCTTCAATTATTTCCACCAATTTCCCGTCCGGCGAAACACCGGCCATCAGAAGCCCTTTATTTTCCAGCATCTCGCGATAAGCGTTGTTCAGTTCATACCGGTGTCGGTGCCGCTCTGATATCTGGTTGCTGCCATAGGCTTCCTGAGATCGACTGCCGTCCGACAAAACGCACGGGTACGCCCCTAACCGCATTGTGCCGCCGAGTTCTGTCACCCCTTCCTGATCAGCCATCAGGTGAATTACCGGGTGCTTGAGGTCTCGATAGAACTCAAAGCTGTGAGCGTCCTCAAGACCACACACATTTCTGGCATACTCGATAACCGCACACTGCATTCCAAGGCAGATTCCGAAAAACGGAATGCCGCGCTCCCGGACATAGCGTATAGCTTCTATCTTGCCCTCCACCCCGCGCTCACCAAACCCGCCCGGGATCAGCAGACCATCAACATCAAACAGGAATTTCCCGGCTCCCCCCATCTTGATATCTTCTGAACTGATCCATATGAGGTTGACCTCCGCATCGCTAACAACCCCGGCGTGAACGAATGATTCAATGATCGACTTGTAAGCGTCTTTCAAGTTTACGTACTTGCCACAGATACCAATCTTGATCCGCCGACGCGGGTTTTTCACGCGATTAACCATCTCCTCCCATTGCGTCAAGTCCGGTTCCGGAAGTTTCCAGCCGAAATGTTCGCTCACGATATCGTCAAGATGCTGTTCGTGAAACCGTAGCGGCACCTCGTAGATCGTGGGAACATCTTCCGCGCCGATTACCGCGCGCGGCGGCACCGAACAGAACAAGCTGATTTTCTGCCGCAGCGATTCATTGAGCGGCTTGGCCGAGCGGCAGAGCAAAACGTGCGGTTGAATTCCGATTTCGCGGAGCTCTTTGACCGAGTGCTGAGTCGGTTTCGTTTTGAACTCGCCGGCGCTGGCAATGTGCGGCACCAGCGTCACGTGAATATACATGACGTTGCCGGAGCCTTCTTCCATCCCAATCTGGCGAATCGCCTCGAGAAACGGCAGTGATTCAATATCGCCGACGGTTCCGCCAATCTCGGAAATCACAACATCCGGCTGCTCCCCGTTCCGCTTGCGCCGGCGAACGCGATTCTTGATCTCTTCGGTGATATGCGGGATTACCTGTACCGTAGCGCCCAGATAATCGCCCCTTCGTTCTCGCGTAATAACGGTGTTATAGATCTGACCGGTCGTGACATTATTCGCTTTGTCCAGCGATTCATCGATAAAACGCTCATAGTGCCCCAAGTCCAGATCGGTCTCGGAGCCGTCGTCAAGGACAAATACCTCGCCGTGCTGAAACGGGTTCATGGTTCCCGGATCGACATTCAAGTACGGATCGAACTTAATCGTCCGCACTCTCAAGCCGCGTTGCTTGAGAAGAAATGCAAGTGACGACGCCGCAATCCCTTTGCCCAGCGATGATACCACCCCGCCGGTTACGAATATGTATTTGGTCGACTTCATGTCGGACATAGCTACCCCTGTCTATATATGCGATCCAACTTTTCAATGTCAGCGGGGCTGTCTACCGAGACCGTCTTGAGAGGAACATCAAACACCCTCATGCGCGCGCCGTGCTCGAGGATCCGCAGTTGCTCCAGTGACTCCGCCTTTTCCAACGGCGATGGCCGCCAGCGCCTAAATGCCTGGAGTCCGGAGCGCCGGAACAGATACACGCCGATATGTCTCCGAAATGTAAACTGAGTCGTTCGGTGTCTCGCTCCTGCGTGTTGCAAGAAGGGAATAGGGTATCGGGAGAACCAAAGAGCCGTGCCGCTCCGGGATACGACAACCTTTACCGCATTCGGATTAAACAATTCACTGTCCGCATTGATTCGTGTGGCCAACGTCCCGTACTCGACACCGCGCTCACGGAGAAACACTGCTATCACTCGGTCAAGGAGCCGACCGGTCAGGCCGAAATTGTCGGCCTGGATATTGAGAAATATTTCTCCGCCGACTCGGGATGCTACTTCAGCTACCCGATCTGAACCGGTTCCATGAGGCTTAGTAGACCGAAAGACTTCTGCGCCGAAACCTTCCGCCGCCCGCGAGACCTCGGCGCTGTCGGTCGCTATGATCAACCGCTCGATTCGTTTCGAACGGCGTACATCGTTCCAGACGTAATAGAGAAGCGGTTTGCCGCGATAGGGGTAGAGCACCTTGCCGGGAAACCGCTTCGATCCGAGTCGCGCGGGAATCACCGCTGTCACAGGAGCAGCCATTACCCAAGTACCTTTGGCACGAGTATGAACTCCTTGGTGTGACGGGGGGCCTGGTGCAGGACTGCCTCTGCAGGAAGCGATGGCCTTACAGAATCGTCCCGAAGCCGGCTGTCGCACTTGTCGATTCGGTCCGCCTGCGCCATGCCTTCGATACCGACTGTCCCGAGTTGATCGATGTAGTCCAACACGACAGACAATTCTACCGTGAATTTCTCGGTCTCTTCCGGAGTCAGATTCAGCTTCGCGAGTCGCGCAATATGCTCGACCTGCTGCGTTGATAGTGGCATAGGCCATCATACATACATTCTACCGGGGCGTCAAGGCAAAAAAACTCCAAAGTCCAAATTGCCCGCTAAGTTTGTGCCGTCAAGGGACTAAAGTAATTGTGCGGCGTTCCGACACTATCAGTACGTGTGTCATTCTGAAACAGTGAGGAACAATGAAACCGGGTCAGTTTCAAATTGAATCGCCGACAACACCGCGACAGGGTACCGCCGCTACATGGGCATCCCCGACGCTTGAGGCGAATGCTGGTCTGCTCACTCTCCTGGCAGGTGTCGTTCTGCGAGGCCGGCTGTGTGACTTGGAGAGAGAACTGCTTGACCGCTTCGCCGCTCCCAACACGTTGGTTTTTCTTGTTCAAAACAGAACCTACATTCATCCTGAAAATGTTGAGATCGCTCCTCTCGAACAGATCGAAGCCACCTTTCAGGCTGGAGAGGATGCCGTCTTTTCGCACCGACAGCACTTGTCCGACGATCTCGGAAGAAAAACGAAAACGATACGCACGGCGCGCATCGGACTTGCCAATCAAGGCCCCCTGGTTCTGGGTATGATCGGCGCCGAACTACCGGAGCTCCGAGCCGGTCATGACCGCCACTTTGGTACGGTCGTTCAGACGTTTCGCATAGCCCTGAGGACCCTGGCGCCACTTATAGAATGGCTTAATGTTCGTTTAGCCCAGACCGAACCGGTGATCGTGGTGGGTCGGTCAACAGGCCGACTTCTGGCTCTGAACAAAACCGCGCAGACTCTACTCGCTTCAAGCGGCATCGATCCCGTAGGCGAAGAATTCTCCCGCATCAAGCAGTATCTGCTGCACCATATCGGCCGAGGGCGCCTGTCGATGGAAAATCGCAGTCAAGGCGGACTCGATGTTACTGTAATTGTGGCGACTCCCTCCCCAAGCAAGGGGAAAGCGACGAGTCTTCAAGTCGGCGCCGGATTCCTGCAGAGTATGCGGCACAAAACAGCCGGGATCACGGCGGCCGCGCGGTTCCTGCAATCCGCCCTTGACCAGGAGCCGGGGCATCCGGTGACCGAAATGCTGCGAATCATCATCGATGAATCGGCCGAGCTTGATCATGATCTCTGCCGGCATCAGTTGCTGGCCGAGTACGCCAAATTCGCGCCGGAGACAATTGACCCGATCGCCAGTCTGCGTAAAGCCATTGAATCTCGCATGGTAGGACACGCCTGTCACAACATCACCCTAAGAGAAGACTTGGTCTCGCCTGTCCGGATCGAAATTCCCAGTAAGGCTCTCCTGTTCCTATACGAGAGTATTCTGAGTACTCATTGCGGAGCCGGCGCCAATTCAAGAACCGACGTAGTGGCTCGACACCGCGACGGTTCCGGAATCACGATTACTTTTGTCACTGCTTGTGGCCGCCCGCTTGACGAATCCGCTTACACTGAGTGGCGGGATTATTGCGACCGTTTGGCTGACGCGATGGGCGTGCCGCTTGAATACCGGGCGTCGCAGGATTTTTCACAAACTGAAACAATTCTAACCCTGATTTCATAGAGACAGATCATGATATCACAGACCTTTCAGACGCGCAGTAACCGCGATATTACGATACTGATAGTGGACGACGAAGCAGCCGCCTGTAGTTGTATTGCGACGGTGCTGCAACATCAGCAGTATCGAACTCTGGAGGCCAATTCCGTCAAGGATGCCATGAGCATACTCCAGCGCGCAAATGTCGACTTGGTACTAACCGATCTCCGGATCGGGTCTGACTCCGGGCTCGACTTGATTCGGCATATCAGTCAGAATACGATTGAGACCGAAATTATACTGATGACCGCCTTTGGCTCGATTGAGAACGCAGTCGAGGCGATTCAGTCGGGCGCCGGTGACTATGTGACGAAGCCGTTTTCCAACCAACAGTTGGTTGTCAAGGTGCAAAAGGCGGTGGAGCGCAAGCTGATGAAGCACGAACTGACGGTCCTTCGCCAGCAAGTCGCCATGTCTTACGGGTTTGACAATATTGTGGGGATATCCAAGCCGATAACACAACTCAAAGATTCCGCCCGACGAATCGCCCCTACCGACATCACCGTCCTCATTACCGGGCCATCCGGCACCGGCAAGGAACTGTTCGCGCGCGCCATTCATCATCACTCCAATCGCCGTAACGGCAACTTCGTAGCCGTCGATTGCAACGCGATACCGGAAGCGTTGCTGGAGTCGGAGTTGTTCGGTCACACTCGAGGGTCCTTCACCTCGGCCGTTCAGAGCAAAAAGGGGCTGTTCGAGGAAGCGGACGGCGGCACCCTTTTCCTGGATGAGGTTTCCAATATGCCGGCTGCAACTCAAGCTAAATTGCTACGCTTCTTGCAGGACTCCGAGATCCGCCAGGTTGGGGCATTGACTTCGAAGAAAGTAAATGTCCGAGTTATCGCCGCGACCAATCGGGATTTGAAGGAAATGGCGGCCGAAGGGGCGTTTCGGGAGGATCTTTACTATCGGCTCAATGTCATCCCGTTGTATCTTCCGCCGCTGGCCGAGCGGGCTGAAGATATTGAAATGTTGACGGAGTATTTCCTGCGCAAGATCGCTCACGACACTAGTTCGACGCAGCGGCAGATCACGCGTCAGGCTATCGAAAAACTGCTGTCTTATCATTGGCCCGGGAATGTCCGCGAGCTGGAAAACACGCTCAAGCGGGGAGGTGCCCTCTGCCATGGAAACCAGATCGAGGCCGAGGACATCGTCTTTATCGCAGGGGCAAAATCAGCTCAGGTCGAGGCGCCCGGAGGCACGGTCAGCACGTTGACCATTAAAGGGGGGCTGCTCGACAACGAACAGCGAACGCTCATACTCAAGACCCTGACTCGCAACCGCTGGAACTTTACGAGAACGGCAGAGGAACTCGGGATCGGTCGGACGACTCTTTGGCGCAAGGTGAAAAAATACAATCTGGCCAGGGCGGTCGAGGAGGCGGGTGTCACAATGCAGGAAGAACCGGTCGAAAACTGACCTCACGGTCTCCGGTCCATCAGCTTGACATGACGACGAGCCATATTGTGCTCGTCGTTGGTGTATGAAAAAATGTGTGCGCCGGCGCCATCAGCCACGAAGAAGAGATAGCCGGTGGAATCAGGGCGAGCCGCCGCCTCAAGCGCCGCCAAGCCGGGAGAATTGATCGGAGTCGGCGGAAGGCCGACCACCCGGTACGTATTGTACGGGGTAACCTGCTCAAGGTCGTTTCGGGAAAGCGGGCGGTCAAGCCCACCGAGGCCGTAAATAACGCTCGGGTCGGCATCCAGAGTCATTCCGATGCGAAGTCGATTGACATAGACAGATGCAATCCTCCCATTCTCCTCCGGCCGCTTCGATTCAGCCTGCACGATGGAGGCCAATGTCACGATTTGATCCCGCGTCATACCGGCACCGACTTGATTGGCCCAGAGGTCATGCGTCTTCAGCATAAACATTTGCACCATTTTCTCGGCGGCTGTTTTGGCGCCGGTGCCGGGGGCAAAGAAGTAAGTCTCCGGGAAAAGATACCCTTCCAGCGACGGCACCCCCAGGCTGTCAAGAAACCGCTTGTCTGCCGCAAGAGACATGAACTGAGTTGAGTCGGCTCTCAATTGCTGCGCCAATACCGACGCCACCCGCCAGATAGGCGCACCTTCGACAATGGTCACTCTTACCTGTGCCCCTTCGGCATTCCGAAGCTTGGTCAGAACCGAGCGGACCGAATTTCTTCCGGTAAACGAGTATTCTCCCGGAATGAGCTTCCGGTCAACCTCCGCCCATTTGGCAAGGAGATTAAGCAGACGATCAGAGCGGACAACTCCTTCAGCGTGAAGCTTCTGACTGACCGCCTGGAATCGGTCCCCCGCACTGATTGTAATGGGGACGGTTCTGCGGCCAATGTCGAGAGGACTCGCATAGAGATGGTAGAGATAGGCTACACCGCAGATCAAGATGAGCGCCAATGCCGATGCGACATAGCGCAACGACAAGACAGGTCTTCGAAACTGCCTGAATACAGCCATCACCATGCCACCAAGCGCCAGCAGTACTCCCACGGCCAGAAGGAATACGGTGACCAGCGCGTACCAGGGATACTCCCACCAGTTGATATCGGTCTTAGCAGCTCTTTGTTTCATCGAGGTATCGTTGCAGAATAATCACTGCGGCCAGCTTGTCGATCCGCTTCTTCTGACGGCCGACCCGCTTACCGTGTGCATGAATAATTCGGTGGGCTTCGATAGAACTGTGCGCTTCGTCGACGCGGTGAATCGGTCCCGAGTAGCGCTGCGCCAACTGCTCTATGAACCGGTCAATCTCGAAGCATTTGTCGCTCTTGTCTCCGGACGCCAGAAGCGGGTAGCCGACCACAACGGCGGAGGGAGCAATCTCTTCAATCAGCTTCTGAAGCCGAGCCAGCGCCTCACGTTTCGACTTAACCTCCAGCGTGCCAACAGGTGATGCAATCAGGCCGGTTGGGTCGCTCCTGGCCAGACCGATACGACGTGAGCCATAGTCGATAGCGAGGACGATCTGGTCGGGCGAATATAACATAAGCGAAAAGTATGAATCCGGTCCTAAGGAGTCAAAAAGAATGTCTGGGGCGGATTTGGCGGCCAACGAAGTCATTCGGACGCCAGAAACCAAGTTCGTGTTTTCATTTTGCACGGGAAATCGAGGCCGCTGGGGTCAGCACCCACCGAAGGCAGCGTTCCGCACCCTGCATTACGCGCAGGAAACCACCGGAGCGGGCATATTGACAAGCAGTTCAATGACTCCGATATTAGACCAGAATCACCATAGGAGGTAAAGCATGAAAAGTTTGGTAAGCGT
>Ga0315293_10001975_pt1 | contig 19825 bp, 15 predicted proteins | sample YL17G13_20_MG_FD_203071 | JGI IMG/M metagenome (GOLD analysis project Ga0315293, IMG submission 203071) | Sediment microbial communities from Yellowstone Lake, YNP, Wyoming, USA - YL17G13_20 | ecosystem: Environmental > Aquatic > Freshwater > Lake > Sediment | place: USA: Wyoming | collected... | reverse complement strand
ATTTCCTGCTTGAGCTGCTCGAAGGCCTGGGTAGCTGCCGCCAGGTCGCTTTTTTCTGTCTCCTCCACCAGGGGGTAGACAATGTAGGCCGAACGGCCCTCGCCAACCTGCTTGCGGATAAATTGATACATCTCGGATCGCTTATCCTCGGCCACATATCTTGTTACAATCGGTATTCGTCCGGGGGGCATCTCATCGATTACCGAGATGTCGAGGTCGCCGTAGACAGTCATGGCCAGCGTGCGCGGAATCGGCGTAGCGGTCATGACCAGGATATCGGGGTTGCGACCCTTGGACTGCAGGGTCGCCCGCTGCATCACACCGAAACGGTGTTGCTCATCGATGACGACAAATCCCAGCTTGGCGAACTTGACCTTTTTTTCGATGAGGGCGTGCGTGCCTATGACCACCGGGCACTCGCCGGATTCGACATCGGCGAAAGCCTCTTTGCGACCGCGCCCCTTTACAGAGCCGGTGAGAAGCTTGACCGGAATGCCAACGGGCTGAAGAAGCTCCGAGACTGAGAAATAGTGCTGTTCGGCCAGTATCTCGGTCGGGGCCATGATAGCGGCCTGGTAACCGGACTCGACCGCCCCCAGCATGGCCAGCACCGCGACAATTGTCTTGCCACTGCCAACATCACCCTGGAGCAGGCGGTTCATCTGATATTTGGCGGCCATGTCGCCATAAATTTCCCTGAGGACCTTTTTCTGCGCCCCTGTCAGGGAAAATCCGAGCTTGCCCAGAAGTTCGCGACCATGTTTCCGGGGTGGCTGAAGCTCGATACCATCGGTCTTGCTATGGCGCTTCTTCTGACGGCCGACAAGAATTAGCTCAAGATGGAAGAGCTCCTCGAATGACAGCCGCTGGCGCCCCATGTCGGCCATCTCTTGCGTGTCGGGGAAATGAACTTGACGGATGGCCCGTGTCAGGTCGATCAGGCCGTACTCGCGGCGGCCGCTTTCGGGAAGCGTTTCGCATGGCAGGCCGGCCAGGGTATCGAGGGCCGGCTTGATAATTCGCCGCAGGCCACGAGATGTCAAGCCGTTTTGCCTGAAAGCCATGTTTTCGGGGTAGATCGGGATAATACGGCCGGTATGTATCGGTTCCTCGTCGATTGAATCGATAATTTCGAATTCCGGATGGGCAAGAGAGATGCCGTTAAAGTAACTGATCTTGCCGGAGGCGATGACGATGTCGCCCTCTTTGAAGATGTTTTCCAGGTAGCGGTATTTTTGAAACCAGACCAGTTCGACATATCCGGTCTGGTCCTCGATAATTGTCACGAAACGGTTGCGCCGTCCGCCGCGCACCGGGCCGGCCGCCGAGACTTTACCGAGCACCGTGACCTGCATTCCTTCGGAGACATCTTTCATGGCTGTGATTTGCGTGCGGTCGACATACTTGCGCGGCGTGTAGAGGAACAGGTCGAAAATCGTATATATGCCGTTTTCGGCCAGCACCTCGGCCCTTCGGGGGCCGACGCCTTTCAGGAATTGAACGTCGGAGAATAGGAAATCCACTCCGGAGGCGACCGCCTCTTTGCTTGTCGCGCGGTCTTTGACTGGCATAGGGGTATGTTAAGGTTGACAGGGGATTCTGTCAAGGCAGATGCGGGGGTATCATAATATGGCTGTTGAATGAATCGGATTCTCATTCTGTACGCAAAGTGATAAAAATTTTCCTTGACAGACTGGTCTACCTTTTTTTATAATGGTGTTGCAACTATACAAGGAGAGCGATATGCAAAGACAGGCTGTATTTGTTTGCTTTGCGTCTTTCGTGATTCTTTATTTAATCAATCCATGTCAAGGATGCATAGACTCATTAAGAAACGAGCGCGGCGATTTGATAGTCCGCGAATGGCCGCAAGAACCGAGCGTAGATTACGAAGAGGATGTGGTTATTTTCAAAACCAAGGCTGGGGCTTTGATTCTCCCGGAGAAACAAACTGAAGCGCCTTTGGATGAATGCAAGGTTACCGATGATCTCCTTTATGCTTTATTGGAATCGCATGCCTATTATATTAAAAAGGTGTTTCCGAATGCGTGGCCAGGGGATACGCTTCGGCAAATAGACGATTCGACCATCGTCGTCGTTCCTGACCTTTCCAATGATTTCATGGCATTATTGGAAGAGGACACGGATATATATGAAGCTATTCATATTTTATGCGGCCAAGATTCCGTAATTTGGGCCGAGCCTAACGGGGTAATGCACCCTTTCAGGACACCAAATGACCAATATTATGCTGGCAGTCAATGGAACCTGAAAAGTATAAATTACGGCATCGACTGTGTTAGGGCATGGGATGCCAGCACTGGCGTTCCCGCGGTGAAAATAGGAATACTGGGTTCCGGCATTGACGCATCGCATCCAGATCTTGCCAATAAAGTGCTTGGCGGGGCCAACTACAATGATATGATGCCACCCGACCAATGGGGAGACGATGGCCATAACAACGGGCATGAGACGAAAGTTGCCGGCATTGTTGGGGCGCGAACTAATAATCAAATAGGCATAGCGGGTATAGCAGGGGGGTGGAATAGCGGCCCAAATGATATCGGGGCCATTATGTATTCGCTGCGAGGAACCGATAGCGACGGCATAATGTACGCCGACGACCATGCAAGAGCTATCTGGGGAGCGGATGATTTTGATTGTGATATTATCAATATTTGCTGGGGAGATGCAAGCGATTACTTCGTCATACATGAAGCCGTGGTCAATGCTCAATCGCAGCGGCGTACGATTGTCGCCGCCATGGGAAATGGCGGGTCAGGTTACGATGACCATCATGTATATCCAGCGGAATATGAAGATAACTGGATAATAGCAGTTGGATCATATGGCCAGGACGGTATTTATTGTCATGAAGATCCAAATGCCAACTGCCCACAGGCGTCAAATTTCGGCTACCCGATAGATGTAGTTGCTCCCGGTGTTAATATAGCCGCGACTGCACCAGGCAATTCCTATGTTACAAATTTTGGAGCGACTTCAGGTGCCACGCCTCATGCGACAGGGACAGCTGCGCTGATACTATCAAAGAAACCGGGCTTGTGGTCGGAAGATATCGATTGGCTAATTAAGAAAACCGCCGAAGATGCTGGACCGGGGGGCTATGATGAACATTATGGCTGGGGCCGCCTCGACGCAGGTTACCTCCTTTATAATTTATTGGGCGCCTCGATGTATACTGGGAAAATACATAGATTCGTTGAATTCGCTAGTGCCCCGTCCAGGATGTTACTGCGGGAAGAATGGACAAGGTTCTACGGAGAAAGCTCGTTAGACCCAAGCAGACTTTATGATGCAGAATGCTACAGAGCTACCTACCACATCTCCTTTCCCAAAGCTTTTACATTCATACTTGGGGCCTGGGGCAGCAGATTCGGCTACATTGACGGCGAGTTGGTGGAAACTACCCCGTGGTCGCAATCTAATCCGAACTTGACCGTGGGTTACTGTGAGGTCGATCCAAATACTATCACCCAATACGGGTGCAACGTGATAACGCATTTTTTTCCGCGTTTTGGTCAGTCCGAATAATTGGCAGTGGTATCCTCACCATCCCGATTATGCGGAAGCGACATTATGTTTTTCGGTTTGGGGCTATATCAATGACACTCCGCAACGCCCCGATGAAGGAAAACTGGCAAGCCCCTCTTCGGCTTTTTCAAGCATCTCTTGCTACCCGAACCCTTCCAATTCGGGTTTCAATATTGTATTTGAATCAGTTGTTGAGGAAGAGATTGAAATCTGCATCTATGATATGGCGGGTAGAAAGATCAGGCAAATTGACCCTGGGCGGCTTGAGCCAGGAATGCATACAGCCAGATGGGACACTAAGGATAATAGAGGAGCTGAATTGCCTTCCGGTTCCTATTTTTATAGAATAACCAGCGACGAAAAAAACTGGACTGGCAAAATGGTCGTAATAAAATGATAAAAAAATCTCTCATCTTCATATTTCTCTCATTGTTCGCTCTTCCTGCAACCGTTCCGGCTGGCTGGCAGAGCCCGGTGTTTATTGACTCCACCGAATATATCACTTATCCCCAGATAGAGGCACGGAATGATTCCATCTACGTGATGTGGGATGGGTATTTTATCAGAAGCCTTGACGGTGGCGCCACGTGGCGCGATTTTTGTCGACTCGCGGTGGATGGCGGGATTGAGAGCGATGCCCTTAAAATCGAGGGCGACTCAATAACGGCCATCCTTCAAAGCAACATGCCCCCGGGGCCGATTGAGAGGCTTTATTTTTCAAGCGACTTCGGCCTCACCTGGCAGGGGCCGCGCCAGACCTGGGGCTATGGCAGCTACGCTAACCTGTCTGCCTGCAGGAGAGGCACTTCGATTTATCAGGCGGTGATAGAGACATATATTGACGATAGGGGCGAGGTGCTGTTCGTCAAGAGCGACGATTTCGGCCTCACCTGGCCATATCCTCGAACCATCCACTGGTACGACCAGCCTGGCTATCCTAACATTTATAAATTTTTCGATAAGATCTTCATATTGTCAGAGGTGGGTTACCAGGGCAGTCTTCACCTTTTCACCATCCAACTTCTCACCAGCACCGACGAGGGTGGAAGCTGGACGAACCGGGATTCCCTGACGCCCCCGGTATCCATTTGGGATTTGGGCATGGACGCTTCGACCGACGGCAGGATCGCCTTTGTTTACGACGACTGGTGGCCGGACGATCCGGGAGGCGAGGATTCTTCACGCGTTTATATATCCGTTTCTTCCGATTCCGGCTCCACATGGTCGTCGCCCATTGATATATCGGACACCACTTTCGCCAACCGCAAACCGCACCTGGCCATGAGCGGTGATACTATCGCCGCGTGCTGGTTTTCTAATCGCGGGTTTATTCTGCGACGGAGTCATGACCTGGGCCTGACATGGCAGGATGTTGAAATAATAAGTGCAAATTCTGGGATTGGAGATATCGACTGGTCAAATGGGAAATTGCATGCCGTTTATTTAGGCGCGTATAATGGTGGCGCTGGTTTGTTCTACCGTTGCTGGGAACCGGATGAGCAAGCCGTTGGGGATGGGGTATTGCCCACCGCTCTCTCCCTCTCCCCCAACTACCCCAATCCCTTCAACTCCCATACCACGATATCATTCTCGCTGGCCAAGCCGGGAGATGTGGCATTAGAGATATTCGATATCCTGGGCCGTAGGGTGGAGACGTTGCATCAGGGCAGGCTTGCCGCCGGGGAATACAGCGTCAAATGGGACGCAGGGGAGGCGCCCTCGGGGGTTTATTTCTACCGCCTGAGAGCGGGGGATACCGAGCAGACCCGGCGGATGCTGTTGGTGAAATAGGAACGTCATTGCGAGGCCCGAGCCTTTGGCAAGGGCCGTGGCAATCTCAGGGCACTTTTCCAAGGCCGGCTTTATGCGGTGGGATCGCCACGCTCGGCAGGACTCGCTCGCGATGACGGTTTGGCCTAAAATAAATCCTTGCCAATTCCCGATTAATCCATATATTGCCGCTCTAATTTGGAGGAATGAATGGCACAAGTTTGCGAAATATGCGGTAAGAAGCCGAGCACTGGGCACACGGTCAGCAAGGCCCATAACCTGAGCAAGAGACGTTTCAATATCAATCTAAAAAGCGTCAACGCCATGGTCGACGGCAAACCTCGTCGGATGCGCGTCTGCACGTCATGCCTTAAAGCCGGCAAGGTGACAAAATAATCTAAAGACTTTCGACCCACAACCAGATAAGCCCATCCTTTGGGCGAGGGTTCAACCCCGACTCAACCACAGCCGGGGTTTTTCTTTTGCCCCAAATTGCGTGTCAAATTTGACACGGTTTCCTCACTTTGACACAATTATATACTCCCGTCGAGCAACATAACAGATTGCAGGGGTTCGCCTTATCATCCCGGCACGCCCTTTGTGTTAATCTTTCATCGAAAGATGCCAGACTTACAAAAAGAATGGAGGAAAATATGAAAAACACTGGATCTTTAGTCGCCATAATAGCCGTCTCATTTCTCTGCTTCGCCATAGTTATCGTGGGAAGTGTCAGGAAGCGACCAGTTATTGTCGAAAGCAACGCCACCGCCGATGAGCCAGTAGAGAATGCCGCGTTCGATTCCAGCGAATTGGGCGGCGGCTTCATGCCCGAGGTCACAACTGTCCTGGTCGACAACGGCCGCCTGGTGATCGGCACCGATAACGGCCTTTACCTGATGCCGATTGCCGACAGTTTCGCCGACAGAAAGCCCGAGCCGGTCACTACAGAGGCCGACCTGATGTGCCTTAACGCGATTCTGCCGCTGGGCGAAAGCCGATTCGTGGGAAGCTACAGCGGGCTGTTCAAACTCGATGACAGCTACACGATCGCATTCGAATCGTATTACCCCGGCGAGGCGGTCTACGCCCTGCTGGAATTCGGCGATGGTATCCTGGTGGGGACCGACCGCGGGCTGTGGTTCCACTGCGATGAGCCGATCGACGAGTTCGGCTGCCAGGACACGCTCTTGCTCGACAACATTATCGTGACCGCCCTGGCCACCGATTATGCCGGCCTGTGGGTCGGCACCTACGGCGATGGCCTCTTCTATAATGATGGCCGCTCGTGGCAACAGAGATATCTTCTTCGCGATACCGTGTCGTTTGCTTTCGTCAACGCGCTCGAGTATCGCTACCCCTACCTCTGGGTCGGCACGGAGAAAGCGATATTCCGCTACAACGGCGGCCGCTGGTCTCAGATGTTCGAGGCTGACTCCTCAGAAATTCAAATGACGACCGCAATCATGAGCACGCCGGCGGCGACATATATCGGCACCGAGCGCGGCCTGCTGCGCTGTGTCGGCGATACGCTTGCGGCCGTGCCGGAGTTCGAGGGCAAGGCGGTCGCGGCATTATGTGCTAATGACAAAGACGTAATCGTGGCCACTCGCAAAGATGGAATATTCACATTCAAAGGAAAGGAGGAGATCGTTTCGCCGGAACAGCTGACAATTCAGGCATGGCCTGAGGACATAATTAAAGAGGTCTTAGCCGAGACCAATATCGAGGAAATGAAATAAATGCAAACGCGTCCTGTCAGGTAAAGAGACCTGACAGGACCTCGCATGAGTGGCCGCAAAAAGCCGCCTGGAGAAACGCCGGGCGGCTTTTGTTTTTGGGGCTACTGGCGGTGGCGGCAGAAAGGGCCGCTCTACCGTCGGGCACCAGCCCATATTTACCCCTTTGTTATCGCCCAAAATCATCTTAAATTTGGCCATATGAGTAGGCCCGAACGATCCTGGTGGCTGGCCACCAACCTGCGCGTCATAATCCCTTTGGCGGTCCTGCTTTTTGTGATTTTACTGGCGCAGTCGATCCTGGAATATCGCGCCGGACGAAAGGCCGCGCTCGATCTTCTGAGCAACCAGGCCGGGACCCTCATTCATAGCGTTTCAACCGCCGCGGAGAAGGGCCTATTGGCCTACGAGAGCCAGCAGGCGCGTATCACTGCCCACCTTTACACGGTTGGCGAGATGGTCGAGAGGCTCTCCGCTATCCGCGAGGTCAAACAACGCGAGCTCGACGAAATATTGCAGAACAACGACCTGGCGCTCCTGCAGTTGGTCGACAGCAACTGCATGCCGATTTTAACTGCCACCTCATATAAATATTCCATCGATGAGCTTCGGGTTACAGCCATCAAGTGCGAGGATTTCGATCCCGAGCGACCCCGGGCCTTTTTCGGGTTCGTCAATCTTAGCCCCGACATTCACCTATTCTCGGCAGTCACCATATTCCCCGACACGCGGGCGGTCATTGCCGGGGTTGACGCCGAGGAGCTTTTGCTCATGCGGCGGGCATTTGGTGCCGGAAGCTTGATCGAGGCTCTCTCGCAGGGCCCGGGCCTGAAATACGCCGCTATATTGGAAGGGATTTCAATCCTGGCCGCCTCGAGGAATTTCCCATCAGGCTCTTTGGATAATTGGTATTACTCCGGGGCGCCTGCAGACTCGACCATCTCTACGAGAATCAAGCCAGTTGAAAACAACGCCGATATTTTCGAGGTCCTTTCGCCATTTTATATTGGGGGACGGTCGTCCGGTCAGATTGTCGTCGGCCTCGACACGGCTTACTTAAATCAACTCACGTCACAACTTCGAAAAGATATTATCTGGCGCTCAGGCCTGTTCCTGTTCGTGGCGATCCTGGTGGTCTCGGGGATTCTAATCCGTCAAAACTACAGGCTTCTTTCCGACGAATACAACATTATTCAGGAGGATGTCAGGAGGCTCGAGGCCGACCACGCCCTCTCTGCCAAGCTAACCGCCATGGGCGAGCTGGCCTCGGGCGTGGCCCACGAAATCCGTAATCCGCTGAATGCCATCAGCGTCATAATCCAACGCCTTAAGAGGGAATTTGAACCCAAATTCGATGACGCCGAGTACAGCGAGTTGACCGATATAATCCAGAAGGAAACCGATCGCATAAACGATTCGGTTAAGCAATTCCTGACCCTGGCCCGGCCGCCCGTGCTCAACAGGACCGAGGCCAACTTAAATGAATGTGTCGCTCATGTAACAACTCTTTTCAAGCCGCGCGCCGAACAAAAGGGGTGCCGTCTCGATGTCGCTTTAGGTAACATCCCGCAAATAAGCTTCGATACCGAGCTTTGCGGTCAGGCGCTGTTGAATCTCCTGGAAAATGCCCTGGCTGCGGTCGATTCAAACGGCCGCATTAGCATAAAAACATATCGAAGGGGAAGGGCCTGTTTCCTGGAGGTGGCCGATAACGGACCGGGTATCGCGGACAAAGATAAGGAGAGGGTTTTCGATCTCTATTACACCACCAAGCCAACCGGTACCGGCATTGGTCTTCCTAATGTCCTTCGTATAGTAAAAGAGCATGGCGGCCGCGTGGAGGTATTGGACAATCGGGGTGGCGGAACGATTTTCAGAATGGAGTTTCCTATTGCGCAGTAAGGCAACGATACTGATTGTCGATGATGAGGAAAGCCAGCGCCAGGCGATCGCCGGCTTTCTTATGAAGCTTGGATATGAAACTATTGTCAGCTCCGACGGCGGATCGGCTTTCAAGGCTATTGAGAGCACGCCGGTCGATATCGTTATTTCCGATATGCGCATGCCCGGCCTCTCCGGCCTGGAGCTTCTCATGAAAGCCAGGGCCATGGTGCCCGATATCACCTTTATCCTCATGACAGCCTATGGCTCCGTGAATGGCGCCGTGGAGGCGATGCGACAGGGGGCATCCAATTATTTGACCAAACCTATAAATCTCGACGAGCTTGAGCTTTCCATAGCCAAGGCCCTGGAGAACAGACGACTGGTGGCGGAAAACCGTCGGCTGAAAGAGATCCTCTCCGGCCACGCGGAACTTGACGGCATCGTCTCGGCCTCGACACAGATGGAGGAGGTTTTGAATCTTGTCGCCCGTGTGGCGCCGACCATGGCCACAATCCTGATACAGGGCGAGTCGGGCACCGGCAAGGAGAGGATCGCTCGGGCTATTCACTATGGCTCCGGGCGGGCCGATCGTCCGATGGTGGTTGTCAATTGCGCCGCCATTCCAGAGACGCTTCTTGAGTCGGAACTTTTCGGGCACGAAAGGGGGGCCTTCACGGGAGCTACCATCGCCCGCAAGGGGAAAATAGAGGCGGCCAACGGCGGCACGCTCTTCATCGACGAGGTCGGCGATATGCCGCACTCGCTTCAGCCAAAGCTACTGCGTTTTCTCCAGGAGGGAACAATCGAACGGCTGGGATCGGCCAGAACACAGAAACTCGATATCCGCATTATCGCCGCCACGCATCGCGACCTGCGCCAGATGGTTTCCGATGGCAAATTCCGCGAGGACCTTTTTTACCGGCTCAATGTCATCGGCATTGCCATACCTCCCCTGAGAGAACGCAAGGATGACCTGATTCCTCTGGCCGAGCATTTCATCAAGCTCTATTCCGAGCGAAATTCCAAGAAGGTTTTCGGCCTCACGCGGCAGGCCAAGGATGCGCTGCTGAAATATCAATATCCGGGCAATGTCCGTGAGCTGGAGAATGCGGTCGAGGCCGCCGTCGTTCTCACGCGCGGCGAGGCGATAGACCTTGACGATTTGCCGCTGGCGTTCCGTCCCGCATCTGCCTCGGGCGGCGCAGGGACGGCCCTGCTTTATGCGGCCCGTTCCGGCGCGACGCGGGCGGCAATTGACGATGGCCAGGCGTTGCCAGACAGGCTCGAGGCCATCGAGAAGAAAATGATATTTGAAAGTCTCCGGCGGGCCGGCGGGAATAAGAGCCAGGCTGCCCGCGAGCTGGGTATTTCCGAGAAGAATATCCGCGACCGCCTTAAGAAATGGGGATATAAGGGGGAGTAAAACCCCGCGCGCCTCCACATGCATACCATCAAGCTCAAGCCCAACCGCGACAAAAACGCCCGAAAACATCACCCCTGGATTTTCTCAGGCGCCCTGGCAAAGACATCCAGCAACATCGGCCCCGGCGAAATTGTGCGGGGGGAGGATAGTCAGGGCGAATTCGTGGCCTATGGATATTATAACGCCAAATCGCAAATAGCGGTGCGGCTTTTGGAATGGGATGAACACGCCAGGATCGACCGCGCCTGGTGGTTAAAAAAAATACGATCCTCCATCGAGAGAAGGAAATCGATACTCGAAAATAAGGGGACCGATTCCTGCCGCCTGCTATTTGGCGAATCTGATTTTCTTCCGGGCCTGATAGTTGATAAGTACGCCTCATTCATCGTAATTCAAACGCTGACAGCCGGGATAGATCGAGTCAAGAGCGATATTGTTTCGATTCTCGATGAATTGTTACATCCCGATGGTGTCTATGAGAAAAGCGAATCAGGCGCTCGGGAGATGGAGGGGCTGCCGGAATCCAGCGGGGTTCTCGCTGGGGCAGAGCCATCCGGCTTATTGACCATCACAGAGAACAGCCATAAGTTTCTTGTCGATATAAGATCGGGCCAAAAGACAGCCTTCTACCTGGACCAGCGCGAGAATCGGAAAATCGTCTCGGGGTACGCCGCCGGGCAGGAAATCCTCGACTGCTTCTGCTACACCGGCGGATTTTCGGTTTACGCCCTGGAGGCCGGGGCCAAGTCAGCGACGCTGGTCGACTCATCGGAGCAAAGCCTGAAAATTGCCTCTGAAAATTTAAAATTGAACGGCTTGAATCAAAGACCTCATGAAATTATCGAAGAAGATGTTTTTAGAATCCTCAGGCGTTTCCGTGAGCAGGGACGGGTATTCGACATGGCTATTCTCGATCCCCCCAAGTTCGCGCCCAACAAGGCCAGCCTTAAGAAGGCGCTATCGGCATATAAGGATATAAATCTCCTTGCCTCGCAGATAGTCAGGCCTGGTGGTATTTTGGTTACATTCTCCTGTTCCGGAGCAGTGGATGTGCAGACACTTCAGACTGTTCTCTTTTGGGCCGCCGCCGACAGCGGACGGCAGATCCAGATACTCAAGGCCCTCTCACAGGGTGAGGATCACCCTCGCTTGGCGACATTCCCGGAATCGGAATATCTTAAAGGGTTTGTCTGTCGGGTGATTTAATCAGACCTTAATCGGCCCCGTTGTCGCTTGCCGGATATATCGCCCTCCCGTCGTAGGTCACCCGCGTGACCCGATGAAATGGGATGATGTTATCTCCACAGATAAGATTCCTCGCCTCAATGAGACATATCGTCAGCCCGGCTTTCGAAATTCCGCCGGGGGCATCGAAATCGCGGTACTCGATCGTGCATAGCGATTGATCGTACGAGGGATCATGCACGATGCGGGTCAGGAGGTCTCGCAGAGGGTTTTTGCCCATCGCTGTCATTATAGTGTTCGTTCAAGACAATTTCAATCAAGGATAAAAAGCAAAAGGGGCATGCGCGACACGCTCAGACATTGATAAGTAAGTGCTCAAATTGAATTATGGCATTCGGCCAATTGCGCCGGTTCCTGTTGATTTTTGAATCAAAATAGCGGATATTGCGTAACCATTATCGTGGCTTGAGCCGGAATGACCGTATCGGCCATATCAAGCAGCTAAAGGACAAGAAATATTCAAAGGAAATCCGATGTCCGCAAAAACCAAAGAACATCTTGATGAACTCTATCAAAATATCAGGGGAATATCAATCTTGAGGTCGTGCGAGTCGCTCCTTGACTGGGACGAGCGGACTTACATGCCTCGTAACGCCTCCGAGCATCGCAGCAACCAGATGGCGCTTTTGGCGGGGATCGCCCACGAGCGTTTTGTCTCACCCAGAATCGGCGAACTCATCGGCAACCTGACAAGCGACGGTATCAGATTGGTTGACGACACGCCCGATGCCGCCAATATCAGGGAGATTAAACGAGTCTATGAAAAGGCAGTCAAGCTGCCAAGATCGCTCGTTGAAGAGTTGAGCCGCACCATAGTTCTATCTCAGGGCGCATGGCAGGAGGCCCGCGCCAAATCCGATTTCAAAAGCTTCAAACCCTGGATGGAAAAAGTGGTCGGCCTGAAGCGGCAGGCGGCAGAGGCCGTTGGGTATAAGAAGACGCCATATGATGCTTTACTCGACGATTTCGAGCCGGGGGCGACGACCGAGATTATAACGGGCGTATTCGCGGGGCTGCGTAATGACTTGGTGGATCTTATCGCCAGGATCAAGGATTCGGGCAGGGTCCCTGACCGGGGGATAATTGCGCGCACTTATTCAGTCGAGCGCCAGGAGCAATTCGGAAAGGAAGCTGCCGCCGCTATCGGATTCGATTTCACCTCGGGCCGTCTCGATGTTACCGTTCATCCTTTTTGTGTCGGTATCGGGCCCGCCGATGTTCGTATCACCACACGCTATGACGAGAATCATTTCCCGCAGGCCTTCTTCGGGATTTTGCACGAGGCCGGCCACGGAATCTACGAACAGGGGCTTCCAAAGGAATATTATGGCATGCCCTGCGGCGATTCGGTCTCGCTTGGGATTCACGAATCGCAATCGCGCATGTGGGAAAATATGGTTGGTCGCAGCCGTCCCTTCTGGCAACATTTTTATCCCAAGGCGCAAGCGGCATTCCCGCAATCGCTCAAAGATGTGCCTCTTGAGCAGTTCTATTTTGCCGTCAACGACGTCAGGTCGTCGTTTATCAGGGTTGAGGCCGATGAGGCGACCTATAACCTGCATATTCTGTTGCGTTTCGAAATTGAAAGCGCATTTTTCAACGGCGACCTGAAAATCGGCGATGTCCCCGGCGTATGGAAGGAGAAATTCCAGAAATATTTCGGAATTACGCCTAAAAACGATACCGAGGGGTGCCTTCAGGACGTTCATTGGTCGGCCGGATTGATTGGATATTTTCCGACCTACACGCTTGGCAATCTCTATGCGGCACAGTTTTTTGCCAAGGCTAAGTCGGACCTGGGAAATATCGAGCGAAGTTTCGCCGCCGGCGATTTCAAGGGGCTCCTCGGCTGGCTGAGGGAGAACATTCACCGGCACGGCCAGCGCTATCGGGCCGAGGAACTGGTCAGACGTGTCACCGGCCAGCCGCTGTCGCACAAGCCGCTCATGGAATATCTGAACGGAAAATTCGGCGAGCTTTACGGAATTTGACATCGCGCGGAAAAAGCGTGAATCCGGGGCCGATCGTCGATCGGCCCCTTTTTATTTTAGAGCAAAACAGCTATCTTATGCGAGGGGCAAAAGGAAGAACCGATGATCAAGAAACCAACTAATTACGTATCGCGCGCGTTAATCAGCATAACGCTTTCAGCGCTGATTGTATTTCTATCATGTTCTCATGCACCATCGAGAGCCGAGGTTGTCAAGTCATACGCGGCGGCAGTCAACTCCTCCGATGTCGATTCGCTCCTGTCCCTTTTCACAGATGATGCCATTGTGGGTTTCCGGGGCATGGGCCCACAACTTGTGGGGTTGGAGGAGCGCCGAGCCAAGGCCCAATATGATTCCGCGATGCATTCCCATTTGACGATCACTATCGCGAGCTCCAGGAAAGACACCGTCTATTGCCGGGTCACAGAGACAAACGATTGGACCAGGGAGGCAGGTTTGCCCCCCTATGAATATTCATCGTTCATGTTTGTGATAAAGGCTGGCAAGATAGCCGGCTTGCAAGCGGAGCTGGCCGACTCAACGGTGGCGCAAATCAACGGGGTAATGTCTCTTATCGTCCCCTGGGCACAGGAGAACATGCCGGAAATGCTCGATAGTCTTATGGCGGGAGGAGAGTTTGCTTTCCGCGCCGAGAATGCCCGCTTAATGATGTTGCTCTTGCGAGAATGGCGCGAGTCGACAGGCGCAAACTGATCTTGTTATGTAATAATTATTGGTCGGAACTGACTTCGCGAATTTCAAGATCTTCGAAATCGGCATCGACAGCGAGCGACGTTTGATTAAACGTCTTCTGGGGATCCTCCAGGCCCGGCAATGGCGCTTCGTCCACGAGCTTGGGAATATGCGTTGCAAAGAAGTATTTTTTATCAAGCGACAGTTCGGGTACGATCCGTTCCGAGTCGACCATAGCCGCCAGCTCCAGGTCTTTCCCCTGCCCGAGCCCGGCCAGGTAGCTGCCGTGTGAGCACTCCCGAAGCAGGGTCAAAATGTCGCGATGATAGAAATCAAACAGGATCTTTGCTGTCCGCGAGGCGTCATTGAGAGCCATCTCATTGCGGCAGCGTTTCAGGAATTCGGTGACAAGCATGCCGGCGCAGACTGCGTCCTCCATGGCGAACCGCCCCATCTTCCCCGAACAAACCAGCACGATGCGGCCCGGCGTCTGGATAGAGTCAACCACCGCCGCGACATTATTGAAAGCGCCTATTAATACCCTGTCGGCATCATACGAGGAGATGAGCGCCTTAGAGCAGTTTGTGGAGGAGTAGATAATATCCTTGCCGGCGACAACTGCGGGATCATACTCAAAAGGTGAATTGCCCAGGCTGAAACCATCGACCTTAATGCCGTTGCGTTCGGCGCAAAGAAGGTATTCGCCGGTGGGCCATTCATCGGCCATGATACGGGCCTCCTCTACCTCGGCCGCGGGAAAAACGCGCGCGACACCATGCTTCAAGGCATATATAATAGTAGAGGAGCCTCTCAGAACGTCGATAACGATGGCCGTTGACCCTTTCAGGTCGAGGCCTATCAGTTCCGCGGGCGTAAATAGAGTGATAACCTCTGCGATGTCGGTTTTCCCGCTCATCAATACCTGTATCGGAATATATTACAGCGAATTAAGCGAGTAGTGAGTAGTAAGTAGCGAGCAGCGGAAGGCAATTAGCTTTCGGGAGCCATCAATTTCATCTGAAGGGACTTTATCAGGGCATTGAGCATTTTCCTGATCTCGGTCAGGTTTTGTAGAAAAGGCTCTGATTGGTCCTTTGATAAGATGCCTATTTCCGATGAAAGTAAAATCACTGTTTCCGGTTCGGCAGCGCTCCCCCTCGCCACTGCAAGAAAGCGAATGAAGTCACCTTTGCTTTTGCGGCCCCAGCCCTCCGCAATATTGCAGGGAATCGAAACGGCCGCCCGGCGGATTTGAGACGTTAGCCCATATATCTCACCTTTGGGATAGCATTTTGTAATTTTGTACACATCCTTGGCAAGTACCATCGCCTTTTGCCATACTACAAGGTCTTGGTAAGATCCCGTGGGCATTCTTCGTCTCTCCCCTCTCTCCGGACTCCACTTCTTATTCCCTGCTACTCACTACTTGCTACTCACTACTTCCTTGTCCCTTGCTTGTAGAACGGCGGTTTGACTATCTCGGCCGGAATCACCTTGCCCCGGATTTCGATACCGATTTCGGTCCCGATTTTGGAGCTATCCGACGGCACATAGCCGGTCCCGATTCCTTTCTCGAGCATCGGCGAGAACGTGCCGCTCGTCACCTCGCCCGCCTTTTTCCCATCAATCACGATCGGGTAGTGCTGACGAGGGAACCCTTTTTCCTTAAGCTCAAACGCTATGTTGCGCCGTCTGGGGCCTTCTTCCTTTACCTTCAATAACGCGTCGCGGCCGATAAAATCACCTTTATCGAGCTTGACCACCCAGCCAAGTCCGGCTTCAAGGGGGTTGGTCGTCTTATCTATATCGTTGCCATAAAGCGCGTATTTCATTTCCAGCCGAAGCGAATCTCTTGCCCCCAGCCCGATTGGCTCGCCCTCGAACTCGCGGGCGGCCCCCATCGCCGCATCCCATAGCTTTTCCGCATATTTCGGCGCCATATAGAGCTCGAAACCATCCTCGCCGGTGTAACCGGTGCGCGAAAAAAGCATCTCGACCCCGGCGATCTTGGCCGTGGCCGCCCAGTAGAATTTCAGGCTGGGCAGGTCGTAGTCGGTCAGCTTGGCCATCACCTTTTCGGCGTCCGGCCCTTGAATCGCCAGCAACGCGGTCTCGTCGGAGATATTCTCGAGCTTGACATCGCTGGTTTTGCGAAGCGAATCGAGGTACGCAAAATCCTTGTCGATATTGGAGGCGTTCACCACCAGGTAGATGATTTCGCCGAGGTTGTAGACCAGGAGATCATCCACGATACCGCCGTCGGGGTAGCACATGGCGGTGTACATGACCTGCCCCAGGCCGAGCGTGTTGATATCGTTGGTGACGGCGTGCTGCACGAACTGTTTAGCGCCGGGGCCGGAGACAACGAATTCGCCCATGTGCGAGAGGTCGAACAGGCCGACCGATTTGCGCACACGCTTGTGTTCCTCGGTGATAGAGCGGTACTGGACCGGCATCAGGTAGCCGGCAAACTCGACAATCTTGGCCCCCGCCTTCTCGTGGATATTATAGAACGCAGTCTTCTTTGGCATAAAGCTCTTATCCTTTTTTCACATCCGAAACAAAACCCAAATCGTTTTTATCGTGTTCGGAGAATATAATACGGCCCAAGGAGATGGGCAAGGGGGGATGTGGCGCGTGGGCCTCAAGCGGCATTTCCGGCGGTTCTAGGATCATAGCCCCAAGCTTTCCCGGCTACCTCGGCTATCCATAACTCGCAACCCGTAACCCGCAACTCGCGACTTTCCCCTTGACCGGTCAGCATCCCCATCATATGAATTCAATCGCGCATTAACTTTCGTGACAACGAAATCGCATCGGCGGTAATGCATAACATGAACCTTGGGTTGAAGGACCCGTCGCCACTATTAAAGGAGGTGCTATAATGAAATTCGAGACTCTCATGGTCATCAAGGCTCTGGTATGCCTTGTATTCGGGATTGCTATGCTGGTATTTCCAGCGGCGTTGTTTTCGATCTTTGGAGTCGACCTGGGGACAGGGGGAACTTTCCCGGCCAGGGAATATGGGTCGGCCTTATTCGGCATTCTCATGCTGACATGGTTTGCCAGGAAAGCCCCCGATTCTACAGCCAGAGCGGCCATTATTCTGGCTCTTTTCATTTATGACGCGTTGGGATTCGTGGTGACCCTAATCGCCCGAATAGGGGGTGTGCTGAATGCTCTTGGCTGGCTGATTGCCGTTATCTATCTATTCTTCACCTTGGGTTTCGGCTATTTCATGATGATGAAGCCTGGCGCTCCTCAGAAATCCACGGCATAGTAAATCAATTGCATTCGTAGGTCAGGTCGTAGACCCGAAGGGGCGTGACCTGACGGTCATAATGCGCCAGGTCACGTCCAAACGGACTACGACCTGGCGCAACATAGACGGTCATCCCTCTACCACTTTCCCACCAAAGGCCACCCGGCCGGCAGCTGCGGGCTGGTAGATAATATGCACATTTCCCGGTGGACGGGCGCAGGCCAAAGCAATTGTCTCGATGAGGAATGTCACCTCCGTCTGCATCGGCTCGGGTTCAGGCAGGCGCGCTCTGAGAACCGAAACAAACACCGGGGATATTTCATTATCGGGCCCGGCGCCGTTTTCGGCGTAATGCTCCGGCCGGATCGGGTGGAGTTTCACCCACGTTCTACCTTTGGGAGTTCCGAAGATCTCGCCGGCGCGGTCGGCGATCTCTGCGGCAAGCCCCGCGCGCAGCCTCTCACCCGGTCGGAGAACGATTTCGATATCGAGGATTGGCATAATTTTCTCCTGCTTCATCACGTGAAAATGTATTCCTCAAATTTATAGACAATTCTCAATAATTACCATGATGAATTGTTCATATTTTAAGCGAGTCATAAATTGCTCTGACCGCGCCTCTGACTCATGCCCATACCAACGCCCTCCCACCCCTGTTCACCCCAGCACGTGTGACAGCTTCTGAAGGCGAAAATTAATGCAGCCGCTCAAGACCACGTGAAGGGCAATCTCCACCATTGACATAAGGCTGTCCTCTTGCCTACAATAGCCTCCATGAAACTATGCGCACCATCCCAGATGCAATCGATCGACCGGCGGGCAATCGATGGGCTAAAGATTCCCGGCTTGACTCTCATGGAAAACGCCGGCATCCGTGTCGCCGACGTTATTTGTGAGCGTTTCGAAATAGAGAACAAGCTGGTGGCCGTGGTCTGCGGCAAGGGGAATAACGGCGGCGACGGCTTTGTCGTGGCCCGGTTGCTTCACCAGCGCGGGGCAAAAGTACTGGCCTTTCTGATTGGCGAGAAATCGGAGGTCAAGGGCGATGCCCTGACCAATCTCGACCGTGCCCAAGCCGCCGGCCTGACCATCCATGAGATCGCCGATCCGGCCGCCTTCGCAATCCCGGTCGACTGCGAGCTTATTGTCGATGCTATTTTCGGCACCGGCTTCTCCGGGCCGGTCATATCACCCTACGCCGAGATTATCCGGGCTATCAACGATCGCCATGCTCCCGCGGTGGCAATCGATGCTCCCAGTGGCCTGGACGGCGCCACCGGGCATGTGGCCGACCCTTGTGTACGGGCCGATATAACCGTCACGTTTGGCTTGCCCAAATATGGCCAGGTGATTTACCCAGGAAAAGCCCATGTGGGCGAACTGCTTGTGGCCGATATCGGATTCCCTGAGCGGGCCATGTCCGAAGAGGGAATCAACCTCAACTATCTCACGCCCGCAGAGGCCACCGCCATGCTCCCGTATCGTGCTCCCGAGGCCAATAAGGGGGATTTCGGCAAACTTTTCGTCCTAGCAGGGTCGGTCGGATACACCGGGGCGGCCGTCCTCACCGCCGAGGCCGGCCTGCGTTCGGGTACGGGATTAGTCATCCTGGGGTGCCCGTCGGGCCTGAATGATATTTTCGAAACCAAGATGACCGAGGTTATCACCAAGCCACTGCCGGAGGTCCGCAATCGGCGTTGTCTCGCGCTTCGGGGCCTGGGTGAGGTGCGCGAGATGGTCAAATGGGCCGATGCGGTCGCTGTCGGCCCGGGAATTGGGACCTACCACGAAACCCGCGAGCTGATTTTCCGGCTCCTTGCCAACCTGGATAAGCCGGCCGTCTTCGACGCTGACGCGCTCAATATCCTAGCCAGGGATATCGATAAGCTTCATGGCCACTCGGCGCCTTTGGTGATTTCGCCGCATCCGGGAGAGATGGCGCGCCTGACCGGCCGCACAATCGAGCAAATCCAGAAGAACCGGATCGGCGTGGCCCTGGAGTTCGCCCAGGAATTCAACCTGGTTTGTATCCTCAAGGGCGCGCCGAGCATGATCGCTGCGCCCAACGGCCAGGCCTGGGTCAACCCCACCGGCAACGAGGGTATGGCCACGGCCGGTTCGGGCGACGTGCTCACCGGCATTATCGGCGGCTTTCTGGCGCAGGGGATGCTCGATATCGACGCCGCCGTGTTGGGGTGCTGTGTCCACGGCAAGGCCGGCGACATGGCCCGCGATCAGTTCGGCTCGCGCGGCATGATCGCCGGCGATA
>Ga0315293_10001972_pt1 | contig 19847 bp, 11 predicted proteins | sample YL17G13_20_MG_FD_203071 | JGI IMG/M metagenome (GOLD analysis project Ga0315293, IMG submission 203071) | Sediment microbial communities from Yellowstone Lake, YNP, Wyoming, USA - YL17G13_20 | ecosystem: Environmental > Aquatic > Freshwater > Lake > Sediment | place: USA: Wyoming | collected... | reverse complement strand
AGCGGAAGATTCAAATCGGACTGGTGTACAGCGCAAAGGTCGGCGGGACGTTCCTGCCGGTGCGCATCGACAAGTCGCTGGGGCACGGGCGCTATGAAGGCGTCGTCATGCCCAGCGGCGCGACGGTCAAGTTCAGCACGGACTCTGTCAAGGGCGACGGCGAGACGGCCGAGCAGTGGCAGGCCCGGCGCAAGCCCAAGGAACGCGACCTGCCCGACCCGGCCCCGAAGGCGACGGGCAAGCGGAAGAAGTCCTCGCAGTCCGAATTCGCCGTGACGGCGCTCATTGAGCCCGGCGCCGATGGCGACAAGAAGGACCAGGGCACGGTCCCGGCGGGCGACGTTGGCGCAGGTGCGAAGAAGGCCACGAAGCCGGCCAAGGACGCGAAGAACGCCAAGGACGCCAAGCAGCGCAAACCCAAGGCCGACAAGCCCGCGAAGCAGCGGAAGCCCGGCGGCCTGGACGCCGCCGCTCGCGTTCTCCGGGAGGCCGGCAAGCCGATGAACTGCGGCGACATCATCAAGACGGCGTTGGAGAAGGGCTACTGGCAGACCGGCGGCAAAACGCCGGCAGCCACGATCTACGCGGCAATCATCACGGAGATCGCCAAGAAGGGCGACGCCAGCCGGTTCCGCAAGACCGAGCGGGGCCACTTCGAGCTGACCGCCGTCGGAAAGGCGGACTGAAATCGAAGGAGAACAATCATGACCATGTGCATCGCCAGCAACATGCAAGTCGAGAGACGTTCGGGGCGACTCATGCCGCCGAACATCGTGGTGCGGCAGGCCTGCGACCGAGATGGCCGGCTTCTCGGCTATTTCACATCCAAGCATGATGAAACCCCCGCAGGCCTCATCGCCGCCGCGAAGCGCGCATCCGATGAGATGTTCCTCGCCTTTTGCGAGGTCTCGAATATCGAGAGTGCCATCCTCGCCACCGACAGCGCTGGCGCGGTGCGATGGACCATCTCGCCCAATTTCCGGGTTATCGGAGAAGTCAACCGTGTTGGCTGAGACCCAATCGACGGGGCACGTCGCCTCACGGGACCCCGCCCCCTCAAGACGCGGGATATGGGCCTGGCCAGCCCCAACAAGGCCAAAGGAGACACAGTCATGAAGAAGGATGACATCAAACTCGGCGGAACGTACCTGGCCAAGGTCAGCGGCAAGGTCGTGCCCGTCCTCATCACGGGCGAGAGTCCCTACGGCGGCTGGGACGCGGTCAACACGCAGACCAAGCGGGCCATCCGCGTCCGTAGCGCAGCGCGCCTTCGCCGGCCCGTCCGCCAGCAGTAGCATCACTTCATCGCCTCCTCCACCCCGGTCCCATCCAGGACCGGGGTTCTCTCTTGGACCCAGCCGATTTACCCCTGCGACCTCCGGGTTATGAGCCCAACATGCTCATCTTCCCGAAGTGCCCGCCTTTTCATAAGTTACAGAAATGACTTCCTGTTAGGTCCAACTCTTCTCTTCACCAGGATAACCAGGATGACCAGGATGCGCAACAAAATAGTTGCACTTTAGTTGCACCTCCCTGGGTTCGGCCCAGTGGATTTCCGGTGGACTGGCGTGTCGACAGGCCCTCCGGCGGCACCTGTTGGGCCAGGCCGAGTCGTTCGGCCGCGGCAGAAGAGCCGAGGAGAGTTGCGGCCTTGTCAGACGGAGGCGGAAAGGAGGATTTGCTGGGCTTTCCAGTGGGGCTACAAGTTTCATCCGAGGCGTAATGTGGGCCCTTCGGCAGCCGGCGTCCGGGTACCAGGGCTGCCTTTCCCGGCCGGGGCCGGTTCCTCCGGCTGGCAACAGCCGGACGAAAGAAGGTCCGAGGGCTCCAAGGCATTGGGGCATTGTACCGTCAGGGGCTTCCGGGTGGAAGAGAAACCCGACCGAGCACAACGAGCAGGCTCGCATCCGTGAGTGACTTGGGTGACCATCCAGTGACGACCCAGGGCCAGAATTGCGAATGATGCGCCAACAAAGATCACCGGACTACTGCACCGGCGGTCGTCGACTTCGGACCTCAGACCAGGTAGTCGAGGAGTTCCGCGGCTCCTGCAACGAGCACCTCGCGATCCCCGAACCGATGCTGCCGCCAAGTCGGGCAGGACACGACCTGGATGGCCCGCTTGCAAGGCAGCATGTCCAGAAACCGCGACCAGTTTGGAGATGGGATGGTGTCGGCATACTTGACCTCCACCGGCAACCAGGGCTGGCCGTCCCGAACGATCAGGAAGTCGATCTCCTGCTTGTCCTTGTTGCGGAGCAGGAAAAGCTCGAACTCGCCCTCGCCGGTGTCCGTCCAGAAGTGGCAGGCTTTCAGGAGATGGCAGGCGACGAGATTCTCGAACCTCGCGCCGGTATCGGGCACGATGGCGTAGTCCCAGAGGTAGACCTTGCCCTCTCGCCGGAGGGAGCGGGTGATTCGCTTGGTGTAGGGCTTGACCTCGAAGAGATAGTACAGCATTCTCAGATAGCCTAGCCAACGTTTGACCGTAGGGATACTGACCTCCAGGTCCCTAGCCAGAGATGCCAGACTGAAGGGGGAACCCACCCGTTCCGGCAGCAGAGAGGTCATCATCTCGATACGCCCCAGGTCAGGCAGACGACTGAGGTCTCGCAGATCTTCCCGGACGACCAACTGCTCCCGGCTGCGCCGCCAGAGCCGCGCCAAGCGCTGGTTCTGCGCCAGAAACGGCTCCGGGAAGGGACCGTAGGTCATGAGGGACGCAAGGCTTTCCTCCGAGCCGCTGGTTTTCTTCTGGGCTCGGGTAAACAGGGCCTCAACCGCTTCGTCCGGCCCCAGCACCCCCGGGCGGTGTAGCTCGCGAATCGAGAAGGGGTGGAGACGGAAGCTCAAGTGCCGCCCCAGGAGGCTGTCGCTGCCCTTCATGTAGACGTTCAGCCGGGCGCTGCCGGTCACGAGTATGTCGCATGGCGTCTCCAGGGTGTCGAACATACCCTTGAGATTCCGCTTCCAGCGGCGGTCTTTGTGAATCTCATCCAGAATCAGCAGAGGGACATTCTCGCCCTCGGCCCGAGGCACGATAGCGGATGGATTCATGGCCCAGGCCCGGCGGAACTCGGCCTGATCCCAGTTGCGGTAGATCCCGATCTTCCTTTGCCGCAGCAGCATCTTGGCCAAGGTGGTCTTGCCGCATTGTCGCGGCCCGGATAGGAAGGCGATCTTGTGGCCTGAGAAGGCCAGGCCCTCTATGGGTTCTGCCAGTGACCGCGGTTTCATACTGACCAAATTAACGGCTCACGTTAGTACGGTCAAGGCAATTCTGTTGCGGCCCAGCGGATTGTTGTTGTTCCCTCGAACAATTCGGCCGTGGCCTTAGCATAAGGACTTACGGCGGGTTGCCATCGGAGGCTTCTTCTGCTATCAGGGCCGCATGAATACCATCATCGACCTCTTCCGGAACCTCTGGAACGCGATGGGATGCGTCGGTGAGCTTCTCGGTTACCTCCTGCGTTTCGTCAGCGCGTTCTTCCAGACCCGCGCATCCCTGGCGGCCAGGCTACTGGCCGCAGAAAGCCAGTTGGGCATATGCAAGCGGCGGACGGAGCAAAAGGGCTCTCCCAGGTTCAGGTTCACCGCCGGCTTTCGGCTGCTGTGGGTCGTCCTGTCCAAGTTCTGGGCGCCCTGGCAAGCTGCCGCCCAGTTGATGCAGCCGGCAACGGTCAAGGCCTGGCACACCCGCGTTTTCAAAATCTACTGGCGGTGGAAGTCGAGACGCAAGCCAGGCTGTCCTCCCATCACCCAGGAGATGCGGGAGTTGATCCGAAAGCTCAGCCGCGAGAATCCTCTTTGGAGCGCAGAGGTGATTCGTCTCACGTTGCTGAACCTGCACTACGAACCGCCCTGCGAGGACACGATCCGGAAGTACATGGTCAAGCCCAAGAACCCGCGAGGCAAGTCCACTTGGCTGCCGTTCCTGCGGAACCACATGGACGTCTCCTGGGCGATCGACTTCTTCACCGTCAACATGATCCACTTCGCTACGCTGTATGTTTTCATCATCTTGGACCACAGCCGCCGCAAGGTCGTTCACTGGGCAATCACACCAAACCCATCCATGCGCTGGGTGATTCAGCAGTTGCGGGAGGCCATGCCGTACGGCCAGCAGCCTCGGTTTGTCTTCCGGGACAGCGATGGCATCTATGGCAGCGGGGTGCGGGAGTTCCTGGACTCCTGCGGCATCGAGGAGGTGCGGATTGCGTACCGGTCTCCTTGGCAGAATCCGTTCGTCGAGAGATTCGGGGGCACCCTTCGCCGAGAGCTTCTGGACCATGTGATTGTCTTGGGCCAAGGCCACCTGGAGCGGCTGCTGCGGGAGTTCATCGAGGAGTACTACCATGCTGCTCGGCCACACCAAGGTCTCGATGGCGACACGCCAATTCCGCGGCCGAGGGCTGATGCTCCGATCATCGGGCCGACCAAGCTGATCTCAACGCCTATTCTCGGCGGACTGCACCATCGGTATCAGCGAGTGGCGGCGTAGCAGTAGGGGGGCTGGGCTATTCTGCTGTCGGCCGAGTCGACCTGTCTGCGCTTCCGCCGGCCCGTCCTTCACTACAAGGTCGCATCTGGCCGAAAACGATCAAGCTTCAGCTCTGGAACTTGCCGACTCTGCTCGCGAACGCCGGTCCGAAATGGGCTGTTCGACTCATCCAAAGAGCCAGATGGGGTTTTTCGGGGGGACAGGACTCGGGCGCCGGGCTGGTCGCGACGTGTTCCCTGTCCCGGCGGCGGGACAGGTTTGGCCGCTGATACCTGACCACGGGAGTCGAGAGTGGTCGTGCCGCCACGTCGGTCCTCCGAGCCATCTGAGTCCTTGGCAGCCAGGCCGCAAGCGTCTATGATGGCGAAGCGGGCCAGGGAGATGACGTGCCGGACGGCATATTTGACGTTCTTGGCCCATCCGGAAGGCAAAGAAATGTCTGGCGAAGCTTGGTCTGGCAATGGTAGGCCTTCTGAGCCTCGTTACTTTCGGTGAGGCCATAGCTTACCGCGTGATTCTGTGCGATCAAGACCCCCGAGTCTGTTCAGTAAGTGTGCGGGCCGAAAGTCGCTGGACCCATACACCGGCGCCGAAGCGGCCCGCCAAAGGCTGCCCGCAGCGGTTTGTACCCGCCGGCTGGATTCTCTCGATGAGGCCATAGCTTACCGCGCGATTCTGTGCGGTCAAGACCCCCGAGTCTGTTCAGGAAGTGTGCGGGCCGAAAGTCGGTGGACCACATCAGTCAGGACCGATCAAGGCCTTTCTATAACCGGCGCCGTTTTCAGTCGCGGCCGGATCGGCAGCCTCTCGATGCCGCTGAACTCGGGATCAGCCATGGCGCGTACTTCCTCTTCGCCCAGGAACGGGCAATTGGAGTCCACCCATGCGATCAGCCGGAGCAGCGCAGCGGGGTCAACCTTGACGCCGTGGTGCTTGCCGCTCATCGCCCGTTCGATCAGCGGGCTCCGAGCGGAAAGATATCGCATCGGTTTCAGTTCCCTGTGAATTCTCGAAGGCCCATCCGTGGCGGGGTCATTGGCATACACGTCGTCCGGCCGCAGGCCGTATACCGGGATGGCCCCCGCGATGCCGTAGCCGGGTTGGCCCGCCCCAGGTGCTCGTTCCGGCCAAGCCGCCGGGCCGATGAGCGTCAGGTAAGGCTCCTTGAATAACGAGAACGCGCCAGATGCGGGCCGCAGGGTGAGGTCCAGCTTCTTGCGGGCCTCCCCATCGCCCTGGTGGCATTTCCCGCAATAGCGGTCCAGCGCGGGTTGGACAAACCGCTCATATCCGATGGTCTCGTTGCCCCAGGGCGGCGGGGTCACGGCGGTTGGCGGCCGGCGCAGGGCCAATGCCGACGCGGTGGATTGCTGCTGGGTGGTGTTCTGCATGCTGTGGCAACCGATGCACCCGCGGCGCTCGCCCGGCAGCAACCCCGCGAACGAACGCATAGTGTGCACCGCCCGTTGGTGCTTGTCGAGGAGTTGGAAGTACAAGGACTGCCCCGCGGGCGCCTCGAAATACACCGAGCCATCGGCTTCCACCGGCACGGTGGAAACGATCCGCTTAACCGCCTCCGACTGAACGGCCGAGACAGCCGGGCCGGAGAACGCGAAGACCTTTTGCCAGGTGGAATACGTCTTGGCGTCCTGCTGGAGCACGCGCAGGTATTTAACGGTGCCCAGCGGGAGGTCCGGCACACCCTGGTAAACGTCGGGGTTGTAGAACAGGCCCGGCTCCACCGGCTTGCGATCTTTGTCCGTCCCCGGCCAGGCCACCATGTCCGGCTGCCGGGGCGGCGCGCATCGCGGCCTGACCGGCGTGGCGTACCAGGCGTGGTGCAGACCTTCGTAGATCAACTCGCGGTTTCCATGCACGTCCATCAGGTAGATGCGGAACTTGCCTGCCGCCCCCCGCGCCGAGACCAGGAAGTCCTCTTGCGAAAGCGGGTAGGCGCCCAGATATCCGGTGAACTTGCCCGACGCGTGGTGTCGCGGCGATTCACTCCGGTCCGCGGGAGAGTTGCCGACTTCGGCCCAGGGCAGGTCGAAGGTGACTCGGGTTAACCCGCGCGGGAAGTTGGTCCCTTGGAGCGGGTCGACTATTCCGATCGTGCCATGGAACCAGTCATGGTGCCCGACCGAGGTGAACATGACCCGCTGGCTGCCTGGGATCGCCCGCGGTTCGGCCAGGTGGTCCGGCCAGACGCTTTGATTACCCCAAAGTACCGTCGTCTGCGTCCCATCCTGCCGCGTCGTCCAGAGGCTCTGGATGCGGTTCTGATCCTTGTCGGAGTACTCCCATCGCGAATAGACGACCTGTCCGTCGTTCAGCAGGGAGGGCACGAAGTCGGGTTCGCTGTTCGTGCTGATCAGGTACACGTTTCGGCCATCCGCGTCGCAGCGGGCAAGGACATACGAATAAATGTACGGCCCGCAGCGGACGTACGTGTTGCCCCGGGTTGTGGTGAACATGATGTGCCCGTCGGGCAGATAGATAGGATCGATGTCGTCGTAATCGCTGTCGGTCAACTGTTTGCCGCCCGTGCCGTCGAGGTTCATCTCGTAAAGGTGGAAGCTTTTCCCGTCCTGAGGCTTGTAGCAGAAGAGGACCTTCCGGGCATCGAAGGAAAGCTCGGGCCGCCAGAAACTGCCGGGCTTTTCCGGCGCCAATTGGCGGACCTGTCCATCCGGGTGCAGCCCATCGAGCACCAGCAGCCGGCCGCCTGGAACCGCCATGATGCCCAGGCGGTGGACCGCCTCGTGACTGGACTCCGACCCTTGCGGCAGCGGCTGATCGATCAGCAGCAGCTGCGTGAAGTCCACCGCGGGGTTCTTGAACAGGATGCTTCGCTTGACCCGCCGCACGGCAAGATACACATCCCGGGCCGCCTTCCCGCCGATCGCCGAATTGGCGTCCGGGGCGGCCTTGCCGGCCAGGGCCTCCAGGTCGGCCAGGTCTTTGCGGAGGTCCGGCGCGCGGGGATCCTTGGCCAGGCGCGATGCCAGTTCCCGCGTCCACTGAATCTCCTGGCCAGCGCGTTCCAGCAGCGGGCGCCCCGCGGCTTGGAACAGCCAATCGGAGACTAGTTGCGAGTCGGCCGCGATTGCTTGGCGTTTTGCCAGGCGGTATTTCTCCATCAGGTAGCGGCTTGTCTGCTCGCGTTCTTTGTCGTTCAGGGCACGGCGATAGATGAGAATCTCCGCAATGTCACCTTCCAGGAACTGAGAACCCATCGCGCCGATCGTCAGAGCCTGGTTGTTCCGGGCGATATTGCCGGTGATGGCCTGCTGTCCATCCTGGCTCAACTCCAGACAACCTTGGGCGATCTTCCCGTCATAGCTGACTTCGACAATCCGAAACCCGGAACTCATCTCGCCGCGGAACTGGAAATATCCACGGGCTCCGGTTTCCAAACCAAGGTGAAGCCAGGGATGCAGCTCCTCCTTGCTGATGGCAATCCCGTAGCCGGTCCAGGGTGGTCCCCAATCGTTCTTGCTCAACAGCCACATATCGCCGCCGGACTTGGCGGCTTGGGCTACGATGAAGGTCGTGAAGAGCGGCAACTCGAGCGAAGGCGCATTTCCCGCCGAGAGGTGCTGCCGCTTGGCGGCTTCGAAATGGACTGCTTGCAGTCCGCCTTCCAGGGCGTCGCGAACATAGGTGGGCCGCTGCTCGGCAGTAGTCTGACGAGCGTCATTACGATAAGTGCTCTTGTCAGCCCAGGCAGCAATGGCCTGCCCTTGGGGTGGCTGGTTTGAGGCATTACCCTTGCCCTCGATATCCTGGGCGTCCAGCCAGAGAACCAAATCAAGCCCGGTGACCGGCCCGGCGGCCGCGGCCGATTCAACGGCGCCGAGGGCCAGACAGAGCGTTACGATCGCAGCCATATGGTAGGCCGCAAAGCTGCGTGTGCCGTGGTCCTTCATTTGGATTGTCCCTTGGCGTTCCTTTGACGATTGGGATAGCCCCGTCGAGGGTATATCAAAGTTTCTCCGACTTCACGGTCTTGCTTTCCCCGTTGATGCGCACCTTCACCTCGCGCGGCTCGGCCGAGGTTATGCGCCAGGAGCTGACTCTGCCGTCTTTCCACTCGATGTACACCGTAAAACCGCCGCGGGCTCGCAAACCTTTGACCGATCCGCTGGGCCAGGCCTTCGGCAGCGCGGGTAGCAGGGCAATTTCACCCGCATGACTCTGAAGCAGCATTTCACAAACGCCCGCCGTATAGCCGAAATTACCGTCAATCTGGAAAGGTCCACCTCCGAATACCTTGTCGAACAAGTTCGGTGCGATCTGTCTATTCATAAACTGCAAAATATGCTCATGCGCCTTCTCGCCATCCAAGAGCCGGGCAAACAAGTTTATGGTCCAGGCACAACTCCACCCGCACCCACTTGAGCCATTGGCAAGGCGGACTTCGAGCGCCTTTCTTGCTGCGGCAGCCAACTCCGGCGTGCCACGAGGGGTGATCTGTCGGCCGGGGTACAATCCGAACAGGTGCGACAGGTGCCGGTGGCCGCCATTTTCAGAGTCCTTGAACTCCTCCGGCCACTCCATAAGCCTACCGTCAGATCCTATCTGCGGGCCTGCCAACTGCCCCCTTGCATCACGGACACGTGCGACAAACGCGTCATCTATACCCAACTCCTTGGCGGCTTCGATGACGTTGCCGAACAGATCCCAGATTTGCTGCTGGTCCATCGACGGCCCCATGCAAAGCCAGCCGCGCTGGCCATCGGCGGCGATGTATTCGTGCTCCGGAGAGGTGGACGGGCCGGAGACCAGTTTGCCGGTCTTTGGATTCTTAACCAGCCAATCGAGATAGAATTCCGCCGACTCCTTCATCACGGGGTAGGCGCGTTTAAGATACTCGCGGTCGCCGGTGAATGCGTAGTGCTCCCACACCGGCTGGCAGAGCCAGGCTCCCGTCCCCATATACATCCCAAAGGCGGGATGTTCGGGCGCGGAGGTGAAGCCCCATACATTGGCGACAGTATGCACGATCCAACCGTTGGCGTTGTAATGCACCTTGGCCGTCTTGGCTCCCGGCACTCGCCACGAATCAATCAGATCAAATGTCGGTAGAAAACACTCCGACAGATTGGCAACTTCAAGCGGCCAGCAATTCATCTGCACATTGAGGTCGACCGTATACTGGCCGCACCACGGAGTCTGTATTTGGTCGGCCCAGATCCCCTGCAAACTGGAGAGCAGGTTGCCGGGGCGGGAGCCGGAAATCGCCAGGTAACGTCCAAACTGGAATAGCATCGCTTCCAGATCCGGATCGGGCGTCTTGTCTTTGGCCATGCGGGCCAGTCGCTTGTCAGTCGGCATCAGACGCGCTTCATGGCCGCCCAGATCGAGCGCTGCCCGTCCAAACAATTTCTGATAGTCGGCCACGTGCGATTGTCGCAGCGCCTCGTACGGCTTGGCTGTGGCTGCCGCAAGCTGGTCAGCAGTCACCTTTTCATGCGGATTGCCGCGATACGGCGGATTGAGTTTGTAATCCGTTCCAGCGGTCAACAACAGCGTGACGGAATTTGCCCCCATCACGCGCAGATTATTTCCGTCGGTGTTCACCGTGCCGCCATCAGCGACAGCCTTGACTCGGGCGATGTATTTCATCCCATTCGCGCCGTTCAGGCCGTCCTTCAGTTGCCCGCTCATGACCAGCCCGTCCGAGCCGTCGGCTGCCGTGGCAAACCTTTCCGGCCGCGTAAGGTTGGCAGTAAAACGGATTTTGCCGGGCTTGTCGCAGGTCATGCGCACGACCAGTACCTGGTCCGGGGCGCTGGAAAAAACTTCGCGTTTGAATGTGGCATCACCCAGACGATAGCTCACGACAGCGACCGCCGTCTCCAGATCCAGAGTCCGGCGATAGTCGCTGATTTGGCCCGGAGCGTCGAACTTCAACACCAGGTCGCCAAGCGTCTGGAAGCATCCGAAGGGATCGTTCGCGGAGCCGGCGCCTCTCGTCCCGACCCCCTTGCAGATGAGCTTCTTCATGGCCAAGGCGTTGGCCTGCGTGTATTTGCCGTCGAACAGAAGCCGGCGAACTTCTGGCAGCGCGGCCAGGGCATCAGAGTTGTCGCTGTCCTGCGGCGAGCCGGACCAGACGCTGACTTCATTCAACTGCAGCCGCTCGGCGTCGACGCCGCCGAAGACCATGCAGCCGAGCCGTCCGTTGCCGACCGGCAGGGCCTCGATCCATTGCCTCGCCGGCTTGTCGTACCACAACGCCAGGCCGGAAGGCGGCGGTTCGGCCGATCGAGCGACAGCCGCGAGCGCGGAACATGCCAAGCCGGCGACGGCGAAGAAACGAATGTAAGCGAATGGGCGAGTGCCGAGACGTGTGGTCATGTGGTCATCCTTCGGTTATGGTTTCACCCGCTCCAACACCAGCACCCAGTCCTGGGGTGAAGGAACATCTTGCTTGAGCTCTATGGGCTTCGCCGTCTTGTCGCATTCCTTCGCCCGCTCCTCGATTGGGCCCTGCGCGAAGACCCACCGCTGCATCCGCCGACGGCAGAATCACGTCCTTGCGGCGCGATGGTGGCGTTACCTTCAGGGTTTCGATTCTTCCTGCACGATAGACACATTCCACCGCCGTCTTGCCAGGAGCGTGCAGCTTGAAGCTGACGTCCCATCCCTTCGGCCAGGCTGGCAGCAATCGTATGCTTTGTCCGTCAGCCTGCATAAGCATGTATTGAAGGGCGAGCTGGAGATTCCCGCCGTGGTCAATACACGGATAGCCGTCAATTTTATTGCGGAAGAAAGCCGGGAAACGGCCGTGATAACGAGTTGAGGCACGGTTGCTCAGGATCTCACTGGCTTCGCCACTGAGCCCGAGCAGGGCAGCTTGGGTGTCGTTCTGAGCCCAGCATGCTCCCTGGCAATTCTTACGCACCGCGAAGGTGTCCCTTGCCAACTGTAGATCCGGTTTCCCCAGTCCGTAGAGCCGATACGGGAAGACTCCGTACAACTCCGGATTCTCGACATTATTCTCCCGCGAATAGGTCTCGGCCGGAAGCAGCACCCGCACGCCGTTCGTGCCTCCGAGTTGAACCGGCGGTGTATCATCCCGCATCGCCCAAGTTCGCACGCGCGGGAAAGGGCCGGTCTTCACGCCGATCGGAACCGGCGGCGCGTCATCGAGCAGCCGCTGCCATCGCGCGCGTTGTTCCCGTGTGGTCAGGGAACTCGGCAAGGCGAGCAGACGGGGCATCTGGGTCTTCAAGGCCACGATTTCCGGCAGGGGATTGACGGCAGTATGCCAGGTCTCCAGAGCCTCGGCCGGATCGAAACGGATTTTCCCATTAGCGTCACGCTTGTAGTGTTGATCGTAGAACTTGGCCACCTCGTCGGCGTGCGGCAGAAGGGTCTGCCGGGCAAAGATTGTATCCCCGGTGTGTGCGAAGCAATCCAGCATCATGGCAATGGTTTCAAGATTGTTCTGCCAATAGTAGGTCAGAAAGGGGCATTCTACGAGCGGACTGGCGCGTTTCTCGAAGGGCGTCCAGCCGTAGTGACCGCTTACTTCAGCTCCCCAGAAGGTGATGCATTCCCCGAAGAAAGCGCCCTCATGTTTGAAATAGACCCGCGTCCGGGCCATGGCAAACGGCAGAGCTTCGCGATACATTTTGAACCACGGCTCAATCAGATCGTAGTCACCGGCTGCCAGCATTGGCCAGTAGATCAGCCGTTGGTTCTGGTAGAAGAAACCGGGACTGCCCCACATGCGAGCATCAGGATTGCCGGGGTCCCCCACGCTGAAGAGTGAACCGTTGTGCTTGATCGGCTGGGCGCCGCGTCCGGCGCAGGCGTTCATGAATCGACAGAGCTGATAGCCCCGGACAATTTCGAATGCCTGCTCGGTGCCGGAACATATCCAGCTTCGGTCCCAGAAGGACGACCACCACGCCAGATGCCCGGCGCGGGCCTTCTCAAGCGGCAGTCGATCAATCCGTTCTGTTTCCTTGTCGAGCCGGGCGATCCACTGTTCCGGCATAACCGGATGGAGTGTTGTGAGCGGATAGATCGAGACGAGGTGAATCTTTGCGGATTCGGTGGACTTCAGTGTCCGGGCGTCGGCGGGAACGAAGCGCGGTCCCTTGATCGCAGCCCCGAACGTTCGGCCAAGGAGCGGATGCGGAATGACCTTCTGATAGCCCTCCATTCCCTGCAGCTTGAGGTTGATCTCATAAGGGTCGTTGGCAGGCTTGCGGTTGTGGTGATACCAGAGCAGCCGGTCGCTTCGCCCTGTAACCGCGACATCGGGAAACACCACGGTGGGATACGGGTCCGGCCCGGAAAGGTTCTTGAACAGGTCGCTCACAGCCGGTGTGACAGTACGTTCCTTATCGCGCCAGGACTCCATGATGACCTGCTGTGAAAACGCCTGCTCGCCTCTCGATTCCAGCCGCACGACCGGCTGATTGGCATCCACCCATAGACGCATGCTCACGGAGGAACCCGGCTCACCGGCGATAATCTCGATTTCTCCCTGCCGTAGCAGAAGCGACTGGCGGAAAGGCCTTCCCGTCTCGAACGGATTCGGCGAGAGCTTCACCCGGATTCGTGCAAGCTTGCAGTTGATCGAGTTCTCATCCCAGGCATCAGCCTTGCTGATGAGGAAGAGCAGGTCCCCCCGCTCCACCCAGACATTGAGCGCAATATCGCCATTGCCCAGGGGCATGCTGTCGGAGACATTCTTGCTTGGCGAATCCCAGACAACATTGTAGCGGTCGAGATCGGCCGGCGCGGCGGCGGTGAAGGCGGTACAGCCAAGCATCGTGGCAAAACCTATTGTCTGGACCAGTTTGTTCATCGTCGCTCTCATTTCGCCCAATTGTAATCCTTTGTTATTTCTCACTCTTGTCCAAGACAATTCCTGAATCAACGATAGATTACAAGTGCTCCTGAATGGGGTAGAATGGGGATTGATAGAAAGCCCAAACACCCCATCCAGGAGACACTTACATGGTATCGGTCGGAGCCGTATTGAATCCCCACAGCCCGAGTTCCTCCACATACCGCTCCACCTCTTCGATCGGCGCGTCGTGATAGAAGTTGTTGAAATGGGTAGCAAAGTAGATGCCACGGACCGGCTTCTGCGGAACCGACGTGCCGCGCCACGTGCCTGGCGTGAAGCCGCCCTTGTCGTAACGCGACGTCCGCAGGAACTTTCCGACCCCTGCAACAAGCCCGCGCTCGTCGTTGCCCGCAATGCGGACACCGCCGTCCTTCCGGTCATCGATCCGATAGCCTTCCGCACCGATTCCCTTCTCTACAGCCAGTTCCACCGTCAGCGGCGCGTCGCCGCCAGTGACAACCTTGGCCTCGCAGCGCTGCTGGACCTGCCGCGCGAAGACCCTGCCTATGTTTTCAACCACCAGTCCGACTTGCGCCGGCACAACAAGCTTCACCGACTTCACAGCCACAGGCTGCTTCTCTTCCGCCCGCAGATTAAAACTCAACAGGCCCATCACAATTAAAATCGATATTCTCATATTCATTTTCCAGTTGTTTTCAGTTTCTTTCATAAGACCTGATCGCGCGGGTTACTTGCTTCCGGCCGGGGCGGTGCCGATCCGCCGGGCGCGGATCGAGGCGCCGCCGTTGCGGATGAACTTCTCGACCGCACCCACATTCCCCTCGACAACCCAGTAGTTGATATCGGCAACGCCCAAATTCTTAGGGTCGTTAATATCACTGACGAGCGCCTGCCAAGCATTATTGGTATCCGTCTGTCCCGGCCCCGGTTGTTCCGTATTCATCTGTTCGATCGAAAACCCGTGCCTGCCGGAAACGGTGATGTGATGGGTGTTGCGGTATGTGCCCACCCGCCCGAAGCGGGAGGCATGATGGGCGAAAAGAAATGCCAGTCCGTTGACATTGGAGGCCACCACGATGTTATCCCCGTCGGTGTGCTCGTTGACCAGGATGCCGGTATAATATCCGGTCACGACTACATTGCGCAGGATGGTGAGGGCCCCGTTGTTGCAGGCTGGGGTGCTGATGCCGGCCGTACTGTGGGTGGGCTTGGACGCCTGCACATTGTAGCGATCGGTATTGACGAAGACGTTCTCGAGTTTGCATTGCACCGCGTTCAGCAGATCGATGCCGCCGATACCGGGATTGTCGTAGGTGCGGACGTCAAGGTTCCGCAGGCTCACGTTGACCCCCGAGAACGTGTGGTACAATTTATCGGGGACGTTGGCAGCGGAGATGACCGCCGGCCCCGAGTCCGACAGGCATTTGATCATCGTGCCGTTCTTCGGAAACACAAACGTGCCGATCGTCCCCCAAACCGGGGTCGGTTCGCTCTCGCCCGCGATCTCCACGGTGATCCACTCTTTTGTTCCGGGAATGATAATCCTGCCGCGATAGATCCCGTCGGGGATAAACATTTTCCCGCCACCCACTGCGAACACCGCCTTCAGGCAGGCCGAAAACGCCTCGGTGTTGTCCGTCTTGTCATCACCCACCGCCCCGTAGTTCAGAACATTGAACACCCGCGCTCCCCCGGCATCAGCCTGTGACGTCTTCTTCTCTTCGCCATACAGGGACGTCGAGATAAAGGCCAATAGTGTCAGACAAGCAATACGATTTACATGTTTCATGATACGTAGCATCTCCTTTCCTCGTTTTCCGTTCACTTAATCTGCGGCGGCTTGATGGGCATGCTATGGGCGTTCTCCGCATGGTAGATCCGGGTCAATTCCTCAAACGCCGACTTCAGTGTGCCGCCCTCGAACTGGCCATGGCGCTCAAACAGTTCCTTGTCAATGAGCGCCCGCAAATAGACGATCCGCCACCGCCACGCCGAGCGCACCGACTGTGTCATTGCGGCATCCGCCTTGGCGACCAACTCGAATGCTTTGACGGCGTCCGCACCGATTGCCTTGCGGTTATGGTTCCGTTCGAAGATGCGCACCACTTCAACGATATCCGCCGCAACATCCGGAGAAAACTCGAAGGCGGCATATTCCTTGACCGTCTCTTCGGCCGTCCGCTCAGGATCCCAATAGAACTGCGCGTAAATCGCCTTGTTGATATCCTCATAAATGCCTTCCGAGTAAGGTGCCCCGCCTGCGGCCATGTACTTGATCCGGCCCCACAGTTTTTCAAAATGGGCCGGGGCAGGATTGGCGCCGTATCCTCCCCAAGGATTCATGCCAAACATGCTGATCTCGGGAAAGTTCAACAGCCCCAATCGTCCCGGCACTCCGGATTCTAAGAGGTATTTGGGGAAATAGTCATCGTGACCGTCGGCCATGATATAATCGAGCCAGTTTTTGTCCTCGTTGACCGTCTTTGTTAGACCCGCCCATTCACCATCCGGGTTGTTGTCGTTTTCATTCTCAAAACACCAGGTGGAAAGGATGATCTTGCACGAGGGGAAGCGGGACCGGATAACAGGGGCCATTTCCTTGGAAAGGCCCGGATAGCCGCGGCCTCCCCATGGCCAGCAGTCTTTGCAGGCACAACCCCCTTCGTCATAGGGCCAGAAGCAGAAGTAGTTCAAGCCGACTTCCATGAATTCGCCGAGGATTTCCTCATGCATTTTCAGTGAAAGGACGCGGGCTTCCGGTTTTTGCACACAAAGGTTGACTCCGTGGTTGCCACGGCGATGTCCGGGGACTTTTGGCGCGAGAAAATCACGTGGCGCATTCTTGTAGCCTTGGTTGGGAACCTGAATCAATCCAACCTGCAAACCGCACCCGCGAGCCTGACTCAACACCACCTTGAAACGGTCCAGCCATTTGCGGGCGGCCGGATCAGCAAGACCATTGAACTGCCAGGTCGGGAAGTGGATCAGAATCGTATTGTAGCCCCAGAGGCCGAGATCCTCGATGTAATGATTCAACCCTTCAAGAGGGGCTGCCTCGTAATAATTCATGAAGTGGGTGGCCAGATAGATCGCGCGCACCGGACATTTCGGTTGCGAAGTTCCACGCCATGCACCGGGCGTAAACCCGCTCTGGTTATAGCGGCAGGTGCGCAAAAACCTGCCCACCCCATACAGCAGGCCCCGCTCGTCATTGCCTGCAATGCGGACACCGCCACCCTGCCGGTCCTCAATGCGGTAGCCTTCCGCGCCAATGCCCTTCTCTACCGCAAGCTCCACCGTCAGCTGCGCGTCACCATTCACGACAACCTTGGCCTCGCACCGCTGCTGCACCTGCCGTGCAAAAACCTTGCTCGCATTCTCCACCACCGGGCCTGCCTGCGCCGGAAGCACCAGCCGTACCGATTTCGTCGCCTCGGCCGATGACGCCCCGCAAACCCGAGATGCGACCATCAGAATCGCCATAACGGATAACATATTCTTCACACGTTTCAGTGTTTGTTTCATTTGTTTCACTTCTTTCATAAAGTTTTGCGACATAGGGCACCTTACTCCTTCAGGGGTTCCGGCACCTGCAATCGGGTCCAGTGCTTGCAGAGCGCGGCGAGGTCCTTCGGCACGTCTCCCGCGTAATCCTGCAGCACGCCCTGCCAGACACCCTTCGTGTCTTTCCATAAGGCGACATCGATACGCTGCGGCAGTTCAATCTTTGTTTTTCCGACCGCGAACCGCTTCAGTCCGCCTGCGGCGAGGGCTTCCAGCTTGCCGTCTTTGTCGAGCCGTACAGCCGCCACACCGACAGCGTCGAAGGCGACCTCGTGGCCGTCCACGTTGAGTGTCTTCTGGATCGGATCGCCCAGCACGTCCTTCTCTCCGGAAGCAAGGATGATCGTGCCGTCGAGCAACCGGCATTGCCCGCTGGGTTTGGGCATCATCGACCCGACAAATCCGCCGCGCATGGTGCAGGGCGTTTGCGGCTCAATGCCCGATGCCTTCAACTGCGCGAGGATGTCTCGCACACATGCGGCGGCGTCTGCCGCTTTCATCTCTTTCGGCAGCGCCGTCTGGACATCGACCGCGCTGCCATCGAAGTCCATGGTCCAGTCACCGATCCGATAGAGCGCGGTCTTGCCCGTGGCGGCCGCCTTGCGGAAGAATTCGCCCGCCGCCGACCGTTCGTACTGCGGCTCGTAGAACACCACGGCGGCGTACTTCTGCGGGCCATATTGAACGTGCCCGTCCTCCGATACCTTCAACGCTCCCGAGGCGATTTCGCTGCTGGGGATCAGGTCGGCGTAGTAGCCGTCCTTCCACAGGGCATCGCAGACTTTGACGCCGGCGTCTCCGCATCCAGGGCCGGTCCAATTATTGACGCGGGGATGACTGAAGACGACGGCCACCGGGCAATCGATCGGCGCCGTCGAGATGTAGTTCAACAGCCGGACGCGGCAATCCGCCCGCATGAGCCTGCCGCCGGCCAGCGGGATGCTGGGTCCCCATTGGCTCGGCGCCGAGGGGAACAGGGGGTGAAAGTTCATCCGGCCTCCACCTAGCGCGTGTCGCCAGAGATCCTCCTCGTAAGGTTTTACCGAGGCTTCGTAGTACATATTGTACCAGAGGGGGCTGTGCCACTTCTTGGCGAGCGCGGTGCGAACACAGAACGGCGTCGATTCATCCGTTTGCGCGAGGTCGCGCTTGACGGCCCACCAGTCCAGCCCGTTGCGGATAATCTCGTTTCTGTTAGGATAAGGCCACCAGGTCGGATGGGTGCCGACCATGGCCTCTTGGCCGAAAACGGCTTTGGTCGAGCGGTAGAACTCGGTTTCGATCTCGGCGTTGCGCTGCCAGAACAATTCCATGTAATGGTTGACGGCCGCGGCGCGATCGGACTGGCGCCCTTTTTCTCCCTTGCTCATCAGCAGAAGGTCCCGCGCCAGATCGCGGCCGCCGCGGCGCGCGGCGTAGGATTGCGCCAGGAACTCGGAGTACCACAGATCGTTCGGCAGGTCGAAACGCTCCGAAGGAATGAACCCCCACTCGTCCTTGCAGGCGCCTGCCAGGGGGACATCCTTGTATTGCTCCAGGATCTCGCGCTCGAAGGCGGGAAGGTGGGGGGCGAAAATATCGGGTTGCGACATCGTAAACAGGGCCAGTAGGCATGCGGTCCGGCCCTCGTCTTGCGCCGTGCAGGGTATCGCGATCTTGACCTCGTTGGCATCCGCTTGAAGCACCCGCACCCGGGCCGTAATATCCTCGACCGACTCCGGCCCCCTCCCTTGCCCGCCCGCGCGGCACGAATAGACCCGCAGCACTTTTCCCGCAACCGCATGGAAGCCCTCGGCATAGAAGTAGTAGTCGACGTTGTTCGGTTTTCGGGACAGCTCGACCTCGCCGGAGGCCTTCAGCGGCGTCTCGCCCAGACGGACGATGCCCTGCAACTCGTCGGGATACTTCTTGGCGAATGCGGGGCGTGCAAAACATGACTCCAAGTCCAGAACGATCCCCATGCCGAGGCTGCGGGCGTACTCGGCTGCCGCCTTCATCTGGTCGTGGACCTTCGGGTCGGTCACCCAAAGCGGACAGCGGATGCTGGTAGTCAGCAGCTTGAAAGCCGAGTGCTTCGCATACAAGTCCAAGGGCCGCTTGTAGCCGTCCGGCTGAAAATCCGCGGCCAGCGGGAACCAGCAGCCCACAGCCGGCCAGGAGGTCTTGATGGCGTTGTGGTCCTGGTTGGGCAACTCCACTTGCAGCGACCGGTACGCTGCGGCATCCGCCGCGGCCGATGACTCCCCGCAAACCCGCGATGCGACCATCAGAATCGCCACAACGGATAACACATTCTTTACACGTTTCATTGTCTGTATCATTTCTTCTTCCTTTCAATCATTCTGTTTGTTTTCTGACTGCTACTTGTTTCCGACGGGAGCGGAGCCGATCCTCCGGGCCCGGATCGAAGCGCCGCCGTTGCGGGTGAACTTCTCGACCGCACCCACATTCCCCTCGACAACCCAGTAGTTGAGGTCAGCGCTTCCGAGGCTGTTGGGATCATTGATATCATAAGCCGTTGCCTGCCATTTGTTATTGTCGTCGGTCTGACCCGGGCCGGCAATCTCGATATCCAGTTGTTCGATGGAAAAGCCGTGCTTGCCCGTCACTGCGATTGCGTGCGTGCACCGCTGCGCACACACCCGGCCGAAGCGGGAGGCATGGGCGGCGAACACAAATTCCAAGCCGTTGATATTGGAACCCAAGTTGATGTTGTCGCCGTCGGTATGCTCGCTGACCAGGATGCCGGTATGATACCCGGTCACGATCACATTGCGCAGGATCGTGAGGGCCCCGTTGCCGTTGGCCGGGGTACTGATGCCGGCCGTACCGCGGGTGGGCTTGGAGGCTTGCACGTTGTAGCGATCGGTATTGACGAAGACGTTCTCGAGTTTGCATTGCGTTGCGTTCAGCAGATCGATGCCGCCGATACCGGGATTGTCGTAG
>Ga0315293_10001970_pt1 | contig 19864 bp, 13 predicted proteins | sample YL17G13_20_MG_FD_203071 | JGI IMG/M metagenome (GOLD analysis project Ga0315293, IMG submission 203071) | Sediment microbial communities from Yellowstone Lake, YNP, Wyoming, USA - YL17G13_20 | ecosystem: Environmental > Aquatic > Freshwater > Lake > Sediment | place: USA: Wyoming | collected... | reverse complement strand
CAATTCCTTTTCGCTTCCCCACAGATCATTATAACAAAAGTCAACAAAAAATCAATTCTCCGCTCATGGCGCCGGAAGAGATCAGAGGATATGGAATTCCAAGGCCTTCAGCACTGCCTGGGTGCGGGTATTGACCTCCATCTTCCTGAAAATATGGTGGGCATGGGTTTTGACGGTTTTTTCGCTCAGGAACAGTTTTTCGCTGATCGCGAAATTGGACAGCCCGGAAGCCAATGCCTGCAGTATCTCGATCTCGCGATCGGTCAGATTGAAGGTATTGAGCGGTTTTTTGTAAATGATCTCCGGGTTGGTGTCTTCCAACATCTCGCTGAGCAGTTTGTGCGAGAGCTTGCGGCTGATCCAGATCTGTCCGCCCAGGATGCACTCCAGCGCTTTCTTCAGATTGGCTTTGCCGATGTTGGCCGGAAAAAAACCCTTGACGCCGCAGCGGATCAATTCCCGTTTTTTGTCGTCGTCGTAATCGCAGTTGATGATGACCATTTTGGCATTCGGGAAAACGGTCTTCAAGGTGCCGAACATATTTTTAGGATTTTTCAGGAAAATGTCATTGCACGAAGCGCAGATCAGCAGCAGCGCCGCGTCTAGGTTGAAATCATTTTTTTTGATGTAATCGTAGGCGTGGTAGGTGTGTTGCAGACAGTATTCCGTGTTTTCTTTGAAAAAAATTTCCAGCCCCTCCCTGACCAGCAGGTGGTGGCCGATCAGGATGATGTTCAATTTATTTTTGTCGCCGTCTTCTTTATGGGCGATTTCACAAGCCCGTTCTGTCACGGCGTTGTGTATCTTGTGCAGGATGGCGTCGTTGTCGGTTGATTTGGAAAGGTAGTCGAATATCCCGGTTTTCATGGCCTCGACGGCGCTTTCATAAGTCGGATATCCAGTAATAATGATGATCCGCAACTGTTCATCCAACGATTTCAAGTCTGCGCTGATGTTCAAACCATCCTCGTTTTTCAAGTGCAGGTCGACCAGGCAGACGGCAATGCTTTCTTTCTTGATTATTTCCAGGGCCTGGGTTTTATCGGAAGCCGTGAAAACGATGAAGCCTTCATTTTTCAACCAGAGCTGCAGGCTCTTTAACACTTCAGGGTCGTCATCCACGATCAGCAAATGCGGTTTTTCATGCATGGCCCGTTCCTCCCCGGCGCGGCAGGGTGACGATCAGGTGTGCCCCGCCCAGATACGTATCGTCAAGAACCATGCTGCCGCCGTGCCTTTTGACGATATGGTAGGCGATGTAAAGACCGAGTCCCGCCCCCTTGGTTTCCTTGGCGGAGTTGAACGGTTCAAATACTCTTTTTTTTATCGCATCCGGAAACCCGGGGCCCGAATCCCGGAAATGGATCTTATAAGCATTGCCGGTCAATTCGGTTTCCATCGTGATCTCCCCCCGGCCGTTCATGGCTTCACTGGCGTTCAGGAGCAGGTTCATGAAAACCTGTTGCAGGCTGTCCGGGTTGCAGAAGACCGGCAGCTCGGCATTTTTATCATTGCGGACCAAAACGGTATTTTTGCTCTGCCTGCTCAATTTCAACACATCGCAGGCTCGGGTGAGGATAACGTTAAGATCGCTTTCCTTGAAGGTCTCCAGGTTGATCTTGCTGTGGTCCAGCAGTTTTCTTGTGATCTTGCGCACGCGTTTGATCTCTTTTTCGGCCAGGGGCAGGATCTCCTTGATATCGCTGCTGGGATTTTTGATCTGTTTTTTGATGACGGCAAGCGAGTTGCTGATGGCGAAAAGGGGGTTGTTGATCTCATGGGCGATATTGGCTGCCAGCCTGCCTGTGGCCACCAGTTTCTCGTTCATGATCAGGCGGCGCGCCATTTCCTGGTGGCGGATGTTTTCGTTTTCCAGTCGCTCCAGCATTTTGTTGATGTCGTGGCCAAGCTGGGCTATTTCATCATGGCGCTCTTCCCGGATGCGTATGGAAAGATCTTCAAAAGAGGTGATATGTTTTGTTTTTAGCGAAATGTTTTTCAAACGTTTTAACAGCATGCGGTCGATGAATACGTAAAAAATTGCCCCGGCCAGCATGGTGCCCAATGAAAGAATGAGCAGGAAATTCCGTTCCGCTCTTTCCTGAAGGCTGAACATGGTCTTGTCGACGTCTACCCGGATGGCAAAAACAGCTTTTCGTGGTTTATTGCGAAACAAGCTGTAAACGATCAGCAAGTTATTGCCTTCTTTAAAATAAAAATCATTGGTGAACAGTTCACGAGATTCATGTTGAGCCAGATCCCTTTGCAGGTCGGCAAGGGGCAAAAATACCGTCTCTTCCTGCATGGACGCGCCGATCCTATCCTGGAAAGTTCGGTCCGCCAAACGTCCCATAACCACCCGGCCGTTCATGGGCCCTTTGCCGTCGCTGTGCATGATCGGTGCTGAAATCACGAACAGGGGACCGAATTCGGTCGGGGTGATGAAACTTTCGCTTTGCGGGCGGAGAAATGATTGCGCAAGGCTTTTCCACAGGGGCGCTACGGCTGCGTGCTGAAGTTTGAATCTGACGAAACGGTTGCTCGCCTGGTCAAAACCCCGGTGAAAAATCACCTGCTGGTTTTTGTTCATGATCAGGATCAGGCTGAGATCCGATTCGGGAACGACGCTGTCGGGCAGGGCGTCCGCTTCAAATTCTTTGGAAGGCTTTTCGGCGTAGCTGTACATTGCATCCCAGGCAGCCCAGTCGCAGCATAGGGTGGCGACCCTTTTGTTTTCGCTGGCGATCACATGGGATAATCTTGAGGCGACTTTGCGGGCAAAAACGTTTTTTTGCTCATTTCCAGAATGATGGATGGTCAGATGGTTGAAAAACAGAAACAGCAGAGAAAAGACAATCCCCAATCCGGCAATGAAAAAAACTATTTTTTTCTTTACTGCCATCATTAAAATTATAATAAAGGTAAAAAGAAAATGCAACTTTAGTTGTATATAAAAATAAATAAAATACAACTAAAATTCCCTATTTTGCTGGATTGAGTTCAATTTTTTGAATTTATATCATGGAAGCGATGGAAAATGAAATGAGTTTATTTATAAAGTTCTCAGTCATGAAAATTTTATAAAAAAAAGGAGAGGAAAAAAACAAAATGAAAGGGATCAAAAAATGGGTTTTCGGGGTTTGCGTACTTTGTATCCTGGCCTCCTTCATTTTCGTGCCGGCGCTTTTGTCCGGAAATGAAGAAAGAGGAGACAATCCGGTCGCCAAGAGGGAAAGGCTGGAGAATGAATTGCAAGAAATGCGCCGGGAGATGCGGGCCAACGGCTGGGACTTTCAGATCGGTGCCAACCCGGCCATGCAGTACAGCATCGAACAGTTGTGCAATTTCAAGCCCGAGTTGAAGCCGTTCGATTCGTGCGCCTACGAACCCGGCAATTACTCTACCATGGCTGTGACGCTGCCCACATCTTTTGTTGGAACTTTCACTCCGATCAAGGACCAGGCCAGCTGCGGTTCCTGCTGGGCTTTTTCGACGATCGCCGGTCTTGAAGCGGCCATCAAGCTCAAAACCGGTGTGACCTACGATCTTTCGGAACAGCACCTGGTTTCCTGCAATCCCTGGGATTGGGGATGCAACGGCGGCTTTTTTGCCTTTGACATGATCGTCCCCTCCATGGGCTATTACCCCGGCGCCATGCCCGAGACCTGCTTCCCCTATACCGCCCTGGATTCGACCTGCGCCTATTGCGCCTCGCCGACCTGGTATCCGGTTGCTTCCTGGGCGTATGTCGGTGCAAGCAATTCCGTGCCTTCGGTAGATGCCATCAAGAACGCCATCTATACTTATGGTTCGGTTTCGGTCGGATATTATGTTGACCGTTATTTCCAGGCCTATACCGGCGGCGTCTTCACTTCCTGCAAGAAGAAGGTGAATAATATCAACCATGCCGTCATCCTCTGCGGTTGGGACGACGCCAAGGGCGCCTGGCTGATGAAGAACTCCTGGGGCACCGGCTGGGGCGAAGCCGGCTTCATGTGGATCAAGTACGGCTGCAACAACGTCGGCTACGGCGCCTGCTACGCCATCTATTAGGGAGTCGATCCAGTCGTTTTTCAAAAGTAATGATTTTTTATTAAAAAAACCCGCCCCACACGGGCGGGTTTTTTTTTATACACGTGCTGAACCAGGAATTCAAACCCCCGGCTATCCTTGAAAACAAATTCAATATCATGCGCCAAGGCGAGATTAAAATAAATTATTTTTTTCGGCGTTCTACTTCAGGCGGAGGCAAAAAATATCTGTCGTTCGACGATCACCGCTTTGATTTTCTTTTCCTTTTCCAGGACATCCAAGTACTGGCGCAGCTCGTTTTCTTCCTTGCCGGTCAGGGCGACCAGGTCGGCGAGGGTCAGCGGCCTGCGGCGGATGGTGTTCAGCAGGCTGTTTTCCAGGTTGCGGCTGAAAGTCGGGATCTCTTCGCGGCGGCTGGTGCGCTTGATGATCTCCACCGGCAGATCGGGCCAGCCGGCGCGGATCTTCTCCAGGGCAGCGAAGTCGGCCGATTCGATGTTGGGGTAGGCGGGAGGGCGGTCCAGGGTGTTCAATTGGACCTTGTCTGGCCGGATGCGCAGGATGGCTTCGCGCAGGGCGGCGATCTCCTTCTCCTGGTCGTTGACGCCCTTGACGATGAAAATTTCCAGCCAGATTTTCCCCGTGAATTCGTCGCGCAAGGCGGCCAGTCCGGCGATGATGCGCTCCAGATTCAATCCGGCATGGGGCTGGTTGATGCCGGCGAAGGCGGCCGGAGTGGCCGCATCGAGCGATGGCAGGATGACGTCTGCTTGCTGGACATCCCGGCGCACCTCTTCCAAGTACATCAGGGTGCCGTTGGTCAGCACGGCCAGCGGCACGGGGCTGAGTTTTTTTATCGCCTTGATAAACCAGCCAAGGTCGGCATTGAGGGTTGGCTCTCCGGACCCGGAAAAGGTGATGGTGTCGATGTGCGGGATGCGCGGCAGCGTGGCGCGGAGTTCGGCGAGCAGCTGCTCCTTGGGGAAAAAACTTTGCCGCTCGATGGTCAGGTGGTTGGTGGGACCGCATTCGCAATACAAGCAATCCAGGCTGCAGGTCTTGAAGGGGATGACGTCCAGACCCAGAGAGATGCCCAGGCGCCGGGAAGGGACGGGTCCGAAGATGTAACGAATCGTTCGGTCGCGTTCATTGGTTGTCATTGGCACGGTTTTAAGTAAGGGCGGGTTTGAAACCCGCCCCTACATCTGAATAAACCTTTTCTAATAGACATAAAAAAATGCGCATTTTAAATACTCCGACTGGAACAGGGGCAGGAGCACCGCGTGATCGTACGGCTGGGCCTTGAAATCCATCAGTTTGATCCTGCGGCCGGCGTCCTTGGCGGCGCTGATGATGACCTGCAGGAAATCGTCTTTTTCCAGGAAGTGCGAGCACGAGCAGCTGATCAAAAAACCTCCCGGCCGGATCATCTTCAGCGCCCGCAGGTTGATCTCCTTGTAGCCGCGCTTGGCTTCCTGCAACTTGCTCCTGGCCTTGACGAAAGCCGGCGGATCGAGGACGACGATATCCCTGCTGACCCCGGCCTTGCTCATCTCCTTCAGGATCTTGATGGCGTCGTCCTGGGTGAAGGTGAAATCGGCCTCGGCAAAGCTGTTCAGGGCGACGTTTTCCCTGGCCTGCTTGATGTATTCGCCCGAGATCTCGAGGAATTCGACATGTTTGGCGCCGAAATGGCGGGCATGCAGCCCCCAGGCTCCGGCATAGGAAAAAGCGTCCAGCACTTCGCGGCCGGCGGCGATTTTTTTGAGCAGCAGGTAATTGTCGCGCTGGTCGAGGAAAAAACCGGTCTTCTGGCTCTTGAGGAAATCGACCTGGAACTTCAAGCCGTTGACCTCGATCGTCTTCACTCCCGGCCGGCCGGGAGTGACCACGCGGTTGATGAGCGGAAGCGCCTCCTTCTCGCGCGCCGTTACCAGCGATTTTTCGATGATGACGGCTCCGGGATGGATCTCCTCGACGATGGCGAAGATATCCTCTTTGAACCTCTCCATGCCGGCGGTGGTGATCTGGACGATGAAATAATCGGCGAAGCGGTCGACGACCAGCCCGGGCAGGAAATCGGCTTCCCCGTAGACCATTCGGTAGTAGCTGTTTTCCGGGCGCAGAGCCAGTCGTTGACTGTCCGCTTCGCGGACCCGTTTCAGCAAGAAAGCCCGGTCGATGATTTCGTCGGGGTCGCGGCTCAGGACCCTGAAGGTGATGGTGGAGGCGGGGTTGACGTAGCCGGTGGCGATGTACATGCCCGTCGCCGAATAGAGGCGGCATAGCTCGCCGCCCTGGAACGGCTTCAAGCTGCCGGCAATCTCGTTGTCGTACACCCAGAGTTCGCCGTTGAGGATGCGGTTTTCTTCGCGCGCCTTCAGGACAAGCTTTTTATATTCCACGGCCATCCATGCATTATATGTGATTTTAAGGGAATTGCCAAAAGGAAAATGGCTCCTCAGGAGGGACTTGAACCCCCAACCTTATGGTTAACAGCCATCTGCTCTGCCGATTGAGCTACTGAGGAACCCGGATGCTAAAATAGCAAAATATGCGCCTATTGTCAATAGCGCTTTCAGCGCTGATCGTCCCTGGTGGAGATTATTTCAGCTTCAGCCTGCCAAAACCGAACTTGTTGTCCGGGCCCGGATCGCCCAGGTCCAGGGCCCGCCCGATGATGACGTCGAGGATATTCGACATGGAATAAGGGGTTTTTTCCTTCAGCAGAGCGAAGGCTCCGGCCATGTGCGGGGTCGAGGAGGAGGTGCCATAGAAACTGACATAGCCATAGGTGGCGCCGGAGGTACCGGACGGGGCGGAAAAATCGGGTTTGATGCGGCCGTCATGGGTGGGGCCGCGCGAGCTGTAATAGTGATAGCTGTCGTTGGCCCAATCGCTGGCGCCGACGGCCACGCAGAGGGGGGAGTCGGCGGGGATGGTCAGGCTGCCGGCAGGGACGTTGTATTCAATGGGGCCGTTGATCCCCCAGACGAATATCTCCATTTTGCAATTCCGGGTCGCGTTGCGCTTATATATGCGTATGCCGAGGATAGCGGCCGACGCGGAGGGGTTGTAGGCGCCATCTTCTTCGACGGGCCAGTCGCCGGCTCCATTCTGGGGATTCGCCGAATCCCAGAGGTGGGACCAGGAGCCCCCGGACTTCTGGTAAAACATCAGATCGTAATCGTTGGCGGAACCGCTGTAATCGAAGCCGTTCCAGGTCCCCCAGTCATCCCAGTTCATCGATACCACGACGCTGGCGTGAGACGGAAGGGCGATCTCCAGATACTCGTCGTTGTCGGGGAAGTTGTGGAAGCCGTTGCTGTCCGGGTCCGAGAAAGTCCCTTCCCAGTGGACATCGGCGTCGTTGCCGGCGGCGCTGCACCAGACGATGCCGGCATTGGCGGCCCTTTCCACGTCATAGGTGATCGGACCCGTTCCCTTGCCGTCGCCGGCGTTGGTCCAGCCGACCGAGTAGGAGATGATGTCGACCCCCTGGTCGATCAGCCAACTGACCGCCTGGTGTTGCTCCGTATCCGTATCGAAATTGACCAGGTACAATTCGGCGTCGGGGGCCATGTCGTGGACGATTTCGGCGCAGGCCGTGCCGTGAACGTTCGTGTCCAGCCTGAGATCGCTGCGGAATGATTTGGCGGTGACGTTGGCCGGCAGCTCCGTTCCCAAAAGGCTTTGGTAGTCGGTGAAGCCCAGGTCCAGGATGGCGACCTTCACCGGGTTTTGCCCATGGAACGCGGTCAGGCGCTGCCAGGAATCGGCACCGGTCTTGGCGACACCCTCACTGGTGATGTTGCAGGCATGGGGCTTGAGCGGCAAGCGGATCTGGCGCACCTGCGCATTTTCCGCGAGCTGCACGAGTGCGTCGACGGGCAGTAGGGACTGCACGGCGCTGCCATAACTGAGTTCCACTCTGCCGCCGAGAACGGCGATGTGCCGGGTCAACTGGGGGACGGCCAAGCCGGCCGCGGCGCTGCTGCGGGCGTTTTGCGTGGCCACCGTCACCCGGAGCAGGTCGCCCACGAAATCATAATCGAGTTCCTCCGCCATTTGCTTCATGGCGGCGAAGCCCTGGTCGCGGAAGACCCGGATCAAGCGGCAGAGAGAGCTCTCTATCTTGGGATGTTTGTAAAGATCATCCATGGGTTCCGTTGTCGCCGTCATCATGGTGGAAATGCCGTTCATTGCTGTCTGGCTGAGCAAAAAGACCGCCAGCGCGCCTGAAAGAACCAGTCCCAGCACGGCCAATTTGAAAATTTTCTTTTGTTTCTTCATCTTGCTCCTCCCGGATCACTTGAAGAAGTACTTGAACCCGAGCGCGAAGACTATGGCGTTCAGTTTGATGTCGCTCAAGGTCCCGTCAGTTTCAATAGTGCTTTGATTATCCTTCATGCTCCAGCTGCCTTTGGTTTTGGCCAAACAGTAGCGCATATCAATACATACAGACAGCGCTTTCCCCAAAGTGAACTCCAGGCCGCCGCCAAAATGAAAACCGAAAGCATTGTCCACCTTCTCCGCAAGGGTAAAACCAACGGCATTCCAACCGTCCGCGACAGCGCTGTCCAGGGTGAAACTGTTGAGGAAATAACTGCCGCCGGCGAGCACATATGGTGTGAGCTTCTTACCGATAGGGAAGCGCCCCAGTAAGCTGAGTTGCAATGGCATGGTTGTCAATTTTCCTTTGGAAAGTGCTTCCGGGTCACTTGCCACATCTCCTTCAAGATAAATCCCGGCGAGCTCGATGGCGATGTTCTTGCTGAAACCGAAGATGAACATTGCGCCGAATGCGGCGCCGCCGCCGTATTGGCTGTTGGCAAAAAGCCCGTAGCCTCCCAAAAGACCCAGTCCAATGTGGCTGTTGCCTGTGCCTGCATTTTTTCCCTGCAAGGTCTCCGTTTCAATGGCATAGCTGAAAAGTGAGGCGAAGCCGAAAAAAAGTGCCAAGACGAGCGCCGGCAAGCTTTTTGCCCATCGTCTTTTTTTTGTCATAATATACTCCTTGTTTTAAATCATTTTAGAATTTTTTCAATTGATGATAATAAATTAACGGAGATAATGCAATATCTGCAGGCAAGTAAAATCCCGCTTTTAATTGACTTTTTAATAATGGCTGTGCTACTCTCTATCCATGGTTAACGCTGGCTTAAGTAATAAAATTGACTTGAGCGAGGCATGAATGAGCCAAGTAAGGGGAAGGGATGCAGTCATGAACAAAAAACCGCTCAAAAAAACCGATCGGGAATCGTCTTTTTGCTAATTTTTATTTTCCTGGTCGCCGCCATCATCACGGCTGGGACGGTCCGGCGTGAAGATGATGAAAAAAAATAGTCAACCAGAGCGTAGGGGCGGTTCACAGCACCAATCATCCGCCTATCCTGGTTGCTCTCACTATGATTTCAACCAGCCCTGTGAATAGTCACACTATGGTTTCAGCAAATACCGCCAGTAGCTGAAACTATCTTGTGTGACTATACCAACACTAGATGTTTTTGGCGACTTATAGAAATGGCCGAAAACATAGTGTTGGTACCGTTGAAATCATCTAGTGAGACAATCCCCGCAGGGGACGGATATGATTGGTCTGTCCTCTAAGGGATGAACCGCCCTCCGTTATGTGGGGAAGGAAAAAAACATGAAAACAAAGAAGATTGAAGAAAGGGCAAAAAAGATAAAGCCGGGCAGGAAGGACGAAAAAGCCCAGTCTAAAAAAAAGAGGCCGGGCAAGGTGCTTGGGGCGGCGGCTGAAAAAGATTCCGACATCACCGAGCGCAAGAAGGCGGAATCCCAAAGGGAGGCTGCGCTCGAAGCGTTGGTGAAAAGTGAAAATAGGTTCCGCAGCATCTTCGAAAGCTCCCGCGACGCTATTATGACTCTTGAGCCCCCTTACTGGAAGTTCACCTCCGGAAATCCGGCAGCGTTGAAGATGTTTATGGCAAAGGACGAAGCGGATTTCGCTTCCCATGAACCTTGGACCATGTCACCCGAGCGGCAGCCGGACGGTCGCGCCTCCATCGAGAAGGCCAAGGAGATGATCGAGATAGCCATGCGCGACGGATCTAACTTCTTTGAGTGGACGCATAAGCGGCTCAATGGCGAGGAGTTCCCGGCTACCGTACTACTGACTAGGATGATATTGGCTGAAAAAACGATACTTCAGGCGACGGTTAGGGACATCACCGAGCGCAAGCGGGCGGAGTCTCAAAGGGAGGCTGCGCTCGAGGCGCTGCAAACATCCCACGATGAGTTGGAGTGCCGTGTGCAGGAACGAACGGCGGAGTTGGCGCAAGCCAACGAGATGCTGAAAGCAGATATCATTGAGAGCAAGCGGGCCGAGTTGCAAAAAAAAGAAGCGCTTGAGGCATTAAGGAGATCAGAAGAGAATTTCCGCCGCTCGCTGGAAGACTCGCCACTGGGGGTGCGTGTCGTGACAGCCAAAGGCGAGACCATTTACGCCAACAAAGTGTTTCTGGAAATATATGGCTACGTAAATGTTGAGGAATTGAATAAAATTCCCCTCAAGGAGCGCTATACTTCTCAGAGCTATGTCGAATTCCAACTAAGAAAAAAATCCCGGGACCAGGGCGATTTCGGACCAAGTGAATATGAAATCAACATCGTCAGGAAAAATAAAGGAATACGTCATCTCCAGGTGCTGCGCAAGGAGGTTCTTTGGAACGGCACCAGGCAGTTCCAGGTCATCTACCAGGACATCACCGAGCGCAAGCGGGCCGAATCCCAAAGGGAGGTTGCGCTCGCGGCGTTGCGGGAAAGCGAGGAAAAGTACCGCACCCTCTTCACAAGTTCCTCTGATGCCATTATGCTCATTGAGCCTCTTTCCGGGAAGTTTATCTCCGGAAACCAGACAACGATGGAGATGTTTGGGCTTAAGAATGATGATGATTTTTCATCTTTCGGGCCTTGGGACTTTTCTCCCGAGCGGCAGCCGGACGGGCGCGCTTCTGCCGAAAAGGCCAAGGAGATGAACGAGATAGCCATGCGCGACGGATCTAACTTCTTTGAGTGGACGCATAAGCGGCTCAATGGCGAGGAGTTCTCGGCCAATGTACGACTGACTAGGATGGTATTGGATAAAAAAACGATACTTCAGGCAACGGTCCGCGACATAACTGAACGTAAACATGCCGAAGAAGAAATTAAAATGCTTGCCACTGCACTTAAAAGGATAAATGAATGTGTCAGTATTACCGATGTTGAGAATACCATACTTTTTGTTAACGAAGCTTTCCTAAAAACTTATGGTTATAGCGAACAAGAATTGATAGGACAAAATATAAAAATAGTTCGTCCCCCAAATAGTCCCCAGAAAGTGTTTGAGGAAGTTCTTCCTGGTACTTTGAGCGGTGGATGGACTGGTGAATTAGTAAATAGACGAAAAGATGGCAGTGAGTTCCCTATTTTCCTTTCAACTTCGATAATTGAGAAAAAAGATGGGAAACCAAATTGTCTGATTGGGATCGCTATAGATATCACCGAGCGCAAGCGGGCGGAAGATGCGCTGCGGGAGAGTGAGGAAAAATTCCGCAAAATTTTCGAGGACCACGCAGCGGTCAAGCTGCTCATCAAACCTGAAAGCGGCGCCATCATCGACGCCAACAAGGCGGCGGAACGGTATTACGGGTGGACCCGCGCCGAATTAAAACGCATGCATATCCAACAGATCAATATCCTCCCCGCCGAACAAGTGAAGATCGAAATGGAGAAAGCGCGACAGCAAAAATGCGTCCATTTCGAATTCCGCCACCGCCGGGCCGATGGCTCCATCCGGGACGTGGAAGTATTCAGCAGCAGGATCGAGATGGCGGGGAAGGATATCCTCCATTCCATCATCCACGACATCACAGAGCGCAAGCGGGCGGAGGAAGCGCTGCGGGAAAGTGAAGAACGCTACCGGCAACTTGTCGATAACACCGACACGGGATTTGTCGTCATAGACGCCGCTGGAATAGTTCTCGAGGCGAATGATTCTTATATTCGTCTGGTTGGCACGAAGAATATGAATGAAATAATCGGCCACTCGGTAATTGAATGGACTTCGCCGGATGAGCGGGAAAACAATTCTTCCGCGATCGCCAAGTGCGCCGAACAGGGATATATTCAGGATTTCGAGACGTCATATATTCGCAAGGATGGCGAGAAAATCAATATACTTATCACCGCCACGATGCAGGAAAACGCAGGCGAGAAACGCCTCGTATCTTTATGCCGTGACATCAGTGAGCGCAAGCGGGCCGAAGAGGAAATACGTGCTTCTTTGGCGGAGAAGGAGATACTTTTAAAAGAAGTGCATCACCGCGTCAAGAACAACCTGATGACCATCATCGGCCTGATCAAAATGCAGGAAACGAAAGCCAATAATGAAATTTTCAACCCTATGCTGCAGGAACTCGAAGGGCGGATCCGCGCCATGGCCCTGGTGCATGAGAGTCTCCACAAATCCGCAGATCTGGCCCATGTCGATCTGCAAAACTATATCGAGACGCTGAGCGCCCATATACGCGCCCAGTTCGGAGCGGAACACGATATCCGTTTCCAGGTGCAGGCGGTCGGGATGGAGGTGGACCTGGATATCGCTGTTTCCTGCGGACTGATCCTGAACGAACTGATCACCAACGCCTACAAGCACGCCTTCCCCGGAGACAAACCCTGGGCCGGGGAGGGCATTTGCGAAATCAACGTCGCCATGGAGCAGGCAGGCGGCGTGTTCACGTTGACCGTGGCCGACAACGGGGTCGGGCTGCCAACGGACTTGGACTGGGAGAAATCGGAAACCCTGGGACTGCGGTTGATCAAGATGCTGAGCCAGCAGATCAAGGGATCGATCGAATTGGATCGAACCCATGGCACCATTTTTCATTTGCGCTTTGCCAAACCATCCCACAGCAGCTGAAATTCATTAGAATAAAAATGCTTACTGATTCCTTCAGTGCATTTTTTTTTGTCGCTTCCGGCACAGGCCGCTGGCGCCGAAAGCCAGCGCGAAAAACGTGCTGCCGGTCAAAACGATAACGGCGCCGCTGGGCAGGTTCAAATAATAGGAAAGGAGCAGCCCGCCGACCATGACACACTCTGCGATGAGCACCGTCCACCGAACCAGGGACTTGAACGAACGGCTCAGCAAACGGGCGCTGGAAACCGGGATGATCAGGATGGCGCTGACCAGGATGATGCCCAGAACGCGAATGCCCAGCACCAGCGCGGCGGCCAGCATGATGTAAAGCAGGAGCTGGTAGAGATCAGGGTTCACACCGGCCATGCGGGCCATCTCCAGGTCCAGGGCCAATAGGGTCAGCTTGCGCTTCTGAGTCAGGATGAAGGCCATGATCAGCAGGGAAAGCAGCACGATCAAAACCAGGTCCTGGCGGCGGATGGCCAGGATATTGCCGAAAAGGTAGCCGATCAATTCGGGCTGATAGCCGCGGCGCAAGCTGATCAGGATGATGCCCAGGGCCATGCCCGAAGTGAACAGGATGCCGATGATGGAATCGCTGGAAAGGCTGCTTTTCTTTTCCAGCCAATAGATCAGAGCGGCCAGGAACATGCTGAAGATCAGCGCGGACAGCAGGGGGCTGAAGCGGGTCAGCAAGCCGATCGCCGCTCCGGCCAGCGCCGCATGGGCGATGCCGTCGCTGAAGAACGCCATTTTTCGTAAGGTGACAAATATGCCCAGGTAAGCCAGGAGAACGCCCAGAACGACGGCGGCGATGATGGCCCGTTGCATGAAAGGCAATTGCAGCAGTTCCATCATGGCGGCGATCCGTGGTGATCATGGGCCCTCAGATCGGCGCTGTCGCCGTACAATTTTTTTAGCACTTCCTGGGTGAGGGCGGTTTTGGTTTCCCCGTGCGAAATCAAATCGCGGTTCAGGCAGATGATGCGGTCGGTGAACTTGTAGACCATGCTGATCTCGTGGGAGACCATCATGACGGTCACGCCGTGCTCGCGGTTCAAGCGCTGGATGGTCGAATAAAAATCGGCTAGGCCTTCGATGTCGATGCCGCTGGTCGCTTCGTCCAGGAACAGTATCTTCGGCTGGTGCAGCATGGCGTGAGCGATCAGCACCCGCTGCAACTGACCGCCGGAAAGTTCACCGATCAGCTTGTCCTTCAGCTCGGCCATGCCCGCCGCCCGCAGGGCCCCGCCGAACGGCAGCTTGTCCGGCTTGCGGCAGGTGAGGTTGACGAATTCTTCCACGGTCAGGGGGAAACTCTTTTCAAAGGCGAAATGCTGGGGGACGTAGCCCAACAGCGGCAGGACCTGCTGGATGTTCTTGCCGAATATCTTTATTTCACCTTCATAGGGAATCAATCCCAAAATGGCTTTTAACAGGGTAGTTTTCCCCGAACCGTTGGGACCGATGACGGCGATGATCTCCTGTTTCTCGATGGTGAAATTGACTTTTTCCAGTGCCGGCATGTTCCCGAAGCGCACGGTCAAGTCCTTCACTTCCAGGATCGGTTCCATGGGCATTCACAATCCATCGGCCGCGAGCAGGCTTTTGACGTTGCGACGCATCAGCCCGACATAGGAATCGCCGGGAACGGCACCACCGAGTGGGTCAAGGCTCAACAAGCGCAGCCCCAAGTCTTCCAGCAGCGGTTCCAGGCTCGCGCTCGGCAGCTGCGGCTCGGAAAAAACGGCGTTAATTTTATAAGTCCGGGCCAGGGCGTACAATTTCTGCAGGTCGCGCGGCGTTGGTTCACGGCCCGGGGCGGGTTGAAAGACGGCGATGATTTCCAGCCCGTAAGCCGAGGCAAAATATCGCCAGCCGTCATGGAAGACGATCAACTTGCGGTTTTTCAGGGCGGCGCAAGTTTTTTTCAATTCAGCGTCCAGGCGCAGCAGCTCGCCCTGGTAGCGTTGGCTGTTTTCCTTGTATACCGCCGCATGGGCGGGGTCCAAGCTGACCAGCTTGCTACAGATGCTTTGGCTCATGATCACGCCGTTTTTGGCATCGAGCCAGTAATGCGGGTCGAATGGCCGGCCGGATGCTTCGCGGCGGTCATGATTGTGGGCATCGGCCTGGAATGGCTTCAGGGCGACGCAATTTTGCAGGGATACAATTTCCGCGCCGGGCACGCTCTCGACGATCCCGTCGATCCAATCATCGATAATGCCGATCTTGAATATGAGGCGCGCCTTTTGCAGCTCCCTTATTTTGCCAGGGGCCATATCGAAGGTATGGGGCGACGCGCCAGCGGGCAGAATCTGGATGACCCGGGCGTTGGGCCCGGCGATGTTGCGCACGATATCGGTCAGCGGGAAAATGGTCGCTGCGACGCAAAGCATTTCCGGCGGAGATGAAAACGGCACGGATAAGAGAGGCCGGGTCGGCAGGCAGCAAGCCGGCAACAGGAAGACAAGTATGCGCCAGATTTTGTTCATCTAGGGATTCATTGTACCAGAACCGTCGCTGGATATAAAATCCCTGAGTGTGCTAAAATAAAAAACATGGCCAAAGAACAAGACAAGCAAAAACTGCCGCGCAATGTCAAGGTCGTGGCGGTCACCAGTTTCCTGACCGACGTCTCGAGCGAGATGGTGATCAATACCCTGCCGCTTTTCTTGAAAAATGTCCTGGGAGTGAAAACCAGCATCATCGGATTGATCGAGGGGGTGGCCGAGTCAACATCCAGCATGCTGCGGCTTTTTTCCGGGTGGTTCTCCGATTGGTTGCGCAAGAGAAAACTGCTGGCGGTGCTTGGCTACGGGATCTCGGCCCTATTCAAGCCTTTGTTCTACTTTGCCAACTCATGGGGAATGGTGGCCGCGGCCCGCTGGGGCGACCGGATCGGCAAGGGGGTGCGTACCGCTCCACGCGATGCCCTGGTGGCCGACTCGACCCCCGCTTCTCAGCGCGGGTACGCCTTCGGCTTTCACCGCGCCGCCGACACCGCCGGGGCCTTTATTGGACTGGTCATCGGGCTGGCTATTGTCTGGTTTTTCCAGAAGGGGAGCAACGAACTGTTGGCCGGCACGTTCCGCATCATCGTCCTGGCCAGCCTGCTGCCGGCCTTCCTTGGCGTAATCGTCCTTTGGCTGGGCGTGCGCGAAACCGCGCCGACCGGCGTGGCCGAGAGGCCCCGTTTCGGCTTCAAATCCCTGGGCAAGGATTTCCGCTGGTTCATCGTCATCGTCGGGATTTTCGAGCTGGGCAATTCCTCCGATGCCTTCATCATCCTGCGTGCTCAGGAACGCGGCCTCTCGATAATAGGAATATTTGCCATGCTGCTCGCCTTCAACTTCGTCTACACCGTCCTTTCGTTCCTGGCAGGGAAGCGCTCGGACAAGGTCGGACGGCGGCGGGTGGTCATGGCCGGCTGGGCCATTTACGGCTTAGCCTATTTGGGAATGGCCTCAGCGCGTTCGGCCCTGCATATCGTCATCTTGTATATCCTGTATGGTGTCTATTATGGCTTGAGTTACGGCACGGCCAAGGCGCTGGTTGCCGACCTGGTCAAGCCTGAATTACGCGGCATGGCCTATGGCACATATAACGCCGTCCTCGGGCTGACCGACCTGCCCGCTTCTTTTTTGGCCGGCATTCTCTGGAGTGGCGTTGGCAGCTGGGCCGGCTTCGGCCCTGCCGCCCCTTTTTACTTCGGCGCGATCATGGCTTTTCTGGCCTTGCTGCTGTTCGTTTTCTGGAAGCCGAGTAAGTCAACTGTCAGCAAATAATGGGTTGATTTGTGCATCCCCTTCGGGGATAGTCAAACTAGATAGTCACACTATGGTTTCAGCAAGTTCTGTAGTTCGCTGAAACCATCTAGTGTGACTATAGTTTGACTATATTTCGCTCGCCGAATGTGATATCTTGGCAAATGGCGAATAGTTTTGCCATTCACTCGAGGAGGTCAAGGCATGGAGGAAAAGACAGTTTGGTCGGGAACTTCTTCGCAAATGCTCAATCTGGGAGTTTTCCTAGTCAGCGGTTTTATCTTCGTTCTGCTGCTGGTGCTCTTGATCCAGTTCTGGCCGCGGCTGGCGGAAATGGGAACTGTGGCCCTGGTCCCGGCTTTTGTGATCCTGCTTTCACCCCTGGCCTTCTCCTTGGCCAAGATGCTGCTGATCAAAGCCGTCAGATATGAGATAACCAGTGAGCGGATAAAGATCACTACCGGGATTTTCTCCAAGCAGACCAACACTCTGGAGCTCTACCGCGTCAAGGATTACTCCCTGAAGGAACCTTTTCTTTACCGGTTTTTTCACCTGGGCAACATCATGATCCTGACCTCGGACCATTCCACGCCGCAGATCATCATAAAAGCCATTCCAGGCGCCAGGAAACTCCTGGATGAGTTCCGCACGCACGTGGAAGCGCGCCGCGACTTGAAAAAAGTTCGTGAAGTCGACTTCGACCCCGTGGGCGATCCGGGGGCCGGCCCCTCCTGATGAGCGGTTCCGGCAGCTGCCCGGCTCATCATCCAGCCCATGGCCATAGCAATGAACAGTGAATTCCGCAGCCGGGTATCTGCCGGCTTACGGATCAGCCTGTTGAAATTGAAAGGGCCGGCCGCCAGGGAATGCGCTGCGTCAAGGGAATTCCATATTTCGCGCACCTGTCGCAACTTGTATCATTTCAACCAGGCTTTTTTCACCCTGAACGGCAACGTGATCTTACCCGATTTCATTGCCACGCGGCTGTTCGCGCAGCGCTTGAATGAAAAACGGCAGGCTCTCCACGTTCCGGAAAAAGTGATCAAAGCCGGATCCTTGAACGCCATGGGACTGATCGATGAGATCCTCCATTTTGTGGTCGGGCTTTACAGCGAACAGATCCAGCCGCAGGTTTTCAAAAAAGCGCTGCTGGAAATGGATAAAGAGATCGGCGCCTCAAGACTCAAAAAAACGCTGCTCCATTTCTGCGAGGATTTCCCGGCCCTTCCCGTCTATTCGGAGCTGGTGCAGGCCCAGGAATACCTGCTGAGCTCAAGCCACGGGATCGATCACCGCGAGATCGTACTGGAAGAGATGCTTTTACTCTGGCTGGCGAACGCGAACCCCGCTTTCGCCCCTTTCCGGGAATTATTCGACGACAGCGGCTTGAAAAAAGACACGGCCTATGTACAAGTGATTGCCGTCCTGGATGAGTTTTTTCAGCGCCAGCCCCCGTTCGGCCCCGAAAAGCAAAAGTTGGTCGAAATGCTGCGCAGCCCGGCCCTGGCCTATCCCGATTCGCTTTCCGGGCAATTGCGCTACATGCAGGAAAAATGGGGCTTGCTGCTGGGAAAATTTTCAGCCCGTTTCCTCGCCAACCTGGACGTGATCCGCGAGGAAGAAAAAACCTTTCTCCCCGGTCCGGGCCCGGCCGCGATTTTCACGGCGGACAGGCAAGGGCAGGATGGCGAGCCAGGTGAAAGGTTTTCCGTTGACCGCGATTGGATGCCCAACCTGGTGCTGATGGCCAAGTCCGTTTATGTCTGGCTCGATCAACTGGGGAAAAAATACAACCGGTCCATCGCCAGCCTGGAGGGGATTCCGGACGAAGAATTGGACACGCTCGCCCGTTGGGGCTTCAACGGACTCTGGCTGATCGGAATCTGGGAGCGCAGCCCGGCCTCGCGCCGCATCAAGCAGAAGTGCGGCAACCCCGAAGCCCTGGCATCGGCGTACTCGCTGTTCCGCTACGAAGTCGCCGCCGACCTGGGGGGAGAAGCCGCCCTGCAGAATCTGAAAACACGGGCCGCGGCCAGGGGCATCCGCCTGGCGACCGACATGGTCCCCAACCACATGGGGATCGATTCGCCCTGGGTGTGCGAACACCCCGAATGGTTTATCTCCCTGGAACAAAGCCCTTTCCCGGCTTATTCATTCAGCGGCGAGGATATTTCCAGCGATCCGCGCGTGGCCATTTATCTCGAAGACCATTACTACGATCGCACCGACGCCGCCGTGGTGTTCAAGTGGGTCGAGCGCAAGAGCGGAATGACGCACTACATTTACCATGGCAACGACGGGACGCGCATGCCCTGGAACGATACGGCCCAATTGAATTACCTGCACTTCAAGGTGCGCGAAACGGTCATGCAGACCATCCTGGCGGTGGCCAGAAAATTCCCCATCATCCGTTTCGATGCGGCCATGACCCTGACCCGGCGCCATTACCAGCGGCTCTGGTACCCGCTGCCCGGCAGCGGCGGCGACATCCCTTCCCGGTCGGGGCAGGGGATGGGGCAGGAGCAGTTCGATCGCAGCCTGCCGAATGAATTCTGGCGTGAGGTCGTCGACCGGGTGGCCAAGGAAGTCCCGGACACCCTGTTGTTGGCCGAAGCGTTCTGGCTGATGGAATCGTATTTCGTGCGCAACCTGGGCATGCACCGGGTGTACAACAGCGCCTTCATGCACTTTCTCAAGGATGAGGAAAACGGCAAGTTCCGCACCTCGGTGAAGAACGTGCTGGAGTTCAACCCGGAGATCCTCAAGCGCTTTGTCAATTTCATGAACAACCCCGACGAGGAGACGGCGCTGGCCCAGTTCGGAAACGGCGACAAATATTTCGGGGTCTGCACCTTGCTGGCCACCTTCCCCGGGCTGCCCATGTTCGGCCATGGCCAGATCGAGGGTTTCACGGAGAAGTACGGCATGGAATATCGCCGGGCCTACCGTGACGAGCGCCCGAACCGGGACCTGATCCGCCGCCACGAGCAGCTGATTTTTCCCCTGCTGCAAAAGAGATCACTGTTTTCCGGGATGGACCATTTTTTGTTATACGATTTTTTCACCGCCAACGGCACGGTGGACGAAAACGTGATCGCCTTCTCCAATCGTTACCAGGACGAGCGTTGCCTGGTCATTT
>Ga0315293_10001969_pt1 | contig 19864 bp, 17 predicted proteins | sample YL17G13_20_MG_FD_203071 | JGI IMG/M metagenome (GOLD analysis project Ga0315293, IMG submission 203071) | Sediment microbial communities from Yellowstone Lake, YNP, Wyoming, USA - YL17G13_20 | ecosystem: Environmental > Aquatic > Freshwater > Lake > Sediment | place: USA: Wyoming | collected... | reverse complement strand
AAGGACTTGGCCGGCGAGCACTTCCTCCCCATTTGGATCGGGCCGTATGAGGCCGAGGCGATCACCGTCTCGCTGCAGGAGATGGAGGTGGCGCGCCCCCTGACGCATGACCTGCTGCGCAACACGCTGCAGGCCCTCGGCGCGGAGGTGCTGCACATCGATATCGTCGACCTGCGCGACGATGTGTTCTACGCCCGCATCGTGCTGAAGGTCGGCAGCCGCGAGGTCGAGATCGATTCGCGACCGTCGGACGCGCTGGCCCTGGCGGTGCGCGTCCACGTCCCGATCTTCGTCGACGACAAGGTCATGAGTGAGGCGTCCACCGAACCGGAGAGCGAGGTCAAGGGCGACGAGCCGGCCAGCGAGGACGGCGACAAGCGGCTGGACATCTTCAAGGACTTCGTCGACTCGCTGGACATGGACGGCATCGACTCGCCGGAAGTGGACCCGCCGGCCTGAGTCGCACGGCGACTCCGCCCTCACCTGCCACGCACATGAGCGATCGTCCGGTCTCACCCTCCCCCGTCTCCGATCTCTCCCCGGGCGTGCCCCACAACCGGGAAGCCGAGGAGGCCGTGCTCGGCGCGGTGTTGGTCAATCCCGAGGCCTACTACGATGTGGCCTCGTTCCTTGCCGCCGACGACTTCTTCCTGCACCGCAATCGCTGGATCTATGAGGCCTTCGGCCGGCTGCACGACCAGCGGCTGCCGATGGACATCCTCACCGTCGCCGAGGAGCTCGGGCGGCAGGCGCACCTGGACGAGGCCGGGGGCGAGGCCTACCTGGCGGCGCTGATCGGCAACGTCCCTTCCTCGCTCCACGCCGAAGCGTATGGCCGCCTGGTCGAGGAAGCCGCCACGCGCCGACGACTGCTGGCCGCCGCCAATCAGATCGCCAAGCTGGCTTACCAGAATGAAACCGGCGTCGAAGAGGTGGTCAACGAATCGGAGAAGGCGATCTTCGGCGTCAGCGAGCGCCGGCAAGCCCACGAGCTGCAGCCGATCCGCAAGGTCCTCAGCGAGTACTACGACCGCATCGACTACCTGGCCCGGCACCGCGACGAGACCATCGGTGTGCCCACCGGCTTCATCGATCTCGACCGCCTGCTGGGCGGGATGCAGCCCAGCGACCTGCTGATCATCGCCGGACGGCCGGGGCAGGGGAAGTCGGGCTTCTGCCTTTCAGCCGCCAAGAATGCCAGCCAGCTCCACAAGAAGCATGTGGCGGTGTTCTCGCTCGAGATGTCCAACGACCAGGTCGTGCAGCGACTGATCGCGCAGGAGACCGGGATTGATTCGCAGCGCCTGCGCCTGGGCGACATCCAGGACCCGGAGTGGCCGCTGTTCACCCAGGCCGTCAGCGCGCTGGGCGACACCTTCATCTACCTGGACGATACGCCGGCCATCACGCCGCTGCAGCTGCGCACCAAGTGCCGACGGCTGCACATGGAGGTCCGCCTCGATCTGGTGATCGTCGACTACCTGCAGCTGATGACCGGCGACGGGCGCATCGACAACCGCGTCCAGGAGGTCTCCTACATATCGCGCAACCTCAAGGTGCTGGCGCGCGAGCTGAACGTGCCCGTCCTGGCCGCAGCGCAGCTGTCGCGCGCCGTCGAGCAGCGCACCGACAAGCGCCCGGTGCTCTCCGACCTGCGCGAGTCCGGCAGCCTCGAACAAGACGCCGACGTCGTCCTGTTCATCTACCGGCCGGATCAGTATGAGACCGACACGCTCAAGCAGAACCTGGCCGAGATCATCGTCGCCAAACACCGCAACGGTCCGGTCGGCTCGGTCGAGCTCGTCTTCCGCCGCTCGCTGGCCAAGTTCGAGAACGCCGAGACGCGGCGCATCCAGCTTGGCGAAGAAGCAGCCATGGATTCAGGCCGGTAGGCGATGGACGCGGCGCGGGTTCCAGCCGGACGCGTAGGGGTGGCATGAAGGCGCGGCGCGGTTTCGCCGGATTCCCGGCCGGCAAAGTCGCCAGCACTCCCCTGCCCAACCTGTTCTTCAGCGAGCTGCTTCCGGCCATCGACCACCTCGGCGAGCTGAAGGTCACGCTGTACGCCTTCTGGGCGCTGGGCCGTCAGCGCGGCGTGCGTCGCTGCCTGCGGCTGGCCGACCTGCGCGCCGATGAGCGCCTGCTAACGGCCGTTGAGGGCGCCGGGATGTCTCCGCTCCAAGCTCTGGACGAAGCACTCGAGCGGGCCGTGGCGCGCGGTACGCTGCTGCGGGTCGCCATGCCCGGCGACGCTGATCGCACATACTTCCTCCTGAACTCGCCCCGCGGCCGCGCCGCCGCCGAGGCGCTGCAGCAGGGCACCTGGTCACCCGATGACGAGATGCCGGCCGGCGGCCTGCAAGCCGAGCGTCCGAACATCTTTGTCCTCTACGAGCAGAACATCGGCGCCCTGACGCCGCTGATCGCCGAGACCCTGCACGAGGCCGAGGCGACCTATCCGGCGCCGTGGATCGAGGCGGCGATGCGCATCGCCGTGGAGAACAACGTCCGCCGCTGGCGCTACGTCCAGGCCATCCTCGAGGACTGGCGGACAAAGGGACGGGATGAACGAGAAGATCTCCGAGACTCTGAAGCGGCTCGCCGGCGATACGTCGAAGGCGACTTCGCCGACTTCATCCAGCACTGAGCCGCGCGGCGAGCTGATCGGCGACCCCGCCTGCCCGCACTGCCACGGGCTGGGCTACGTGCGTCTCGAGCTTCCGCTCGGCCACCCGGACTTCGGGCGGCTGCAGGTGTGCATCTGCCGCCAGGCCGCGGTCCGCTCGCTGATTCGCGACCGCCTGTACAGCCTGAGCCAGCTCGACGAGCTGGAGCGTCTGACGTTTGCCACCTTCCAACCGCGCGGTCGGTCGAACCTGCCGGCCTTCAATCAGGAGTCGCTCCAGCAGGCCTTCAACGTGTGCCAGGCCTATGCCCATGAGCTGGATGGATGGCTGCTCGTGCAGGGCGGGTATGGCTGCGGCAAGACCCACCTGGCGGCCAGCGTCGCCAACGAGGCCGTCTCGCTCGGTATCCCGACACTGTTCCTGACCGTCCCCGACCTGCTCGACCACCTGCGCGCGGCATTCGACTCCGAGGACACACCCTTCGACGAGCGCTTTGACCAGATCCGCCGCGCAGCGCTGCTTGTGCTCGACGACCTCGGCACGCAGTCGGCCACCGAGTGGGCGCGTGAGAAGCTGTTCCAGATCCTCAACTACCGCTACATCAACCGCCTGCCCACCGTGCTGACGACCAACCTGGGGCTGGAGGATCTCGACGGCCGCATCCGCTCGCGGCTGAACGATTCGGCGCTGGTGCGAAGGGCCATGATCCACGCGCCCGACTACCGCCATGCCGCCGAGGATATCAACCATCACGAACTGTCATCGCTGGCGCTGCATGCCAAGCAGACTTTCGGCACCTTCAGCCTGCGCGACGATGAGGATATGCCCCCCGAGCACCTGCGCAGCCTCAAGAAAGCCTTCGAGGCCGCCCGGAAGTTCGCCGAGGATCCTGACGGCTGGATCGTGTTGACCGGCACGTACGGCTGCGGCAAGACGCACCTGGCCGCCGCCGTCGCCAACTACCGGGCCAGCCAGGGGTACGAAGTCATGCTCGTCCCAGCGCCCGATCTGCTCGACCACCTGCGGGCGACCTTCAGCCCGAGCAGCACGGTGTCGTATGACCGGCGCTTCGACCAGATGCGCGAGACGCCGCTGCTCGTGCTCGACGACCTGGGGACGCAGGCTTCGACGCCCTGGGCGCAGGAGAAGCTGTACCAACTGCTCAACCACCGCTACAACGCCGCTCTGCCGACGGTCGTCACCACCTCGAGCTACCTCAACCAGCTCGATGCCCGGCTGAGCTCGCGCATGCTCGACACGCGCTTGTGCACCATCTACGCCATCACCGCCCCGTCGTACGTCGAGGGACGCGTGCGGCGCAAGCGCAAGAAGTGACCTGCGATCCGACCTGACAGGTGTCCCGCTGCCCGGGACACCTGTCAGGTCGTGCGTCCCCATGTTACAATCCCGCGCGTTGCCCCCATCGTCTAGAGGCCCAGGACGCGGCCCTTTCAAGGCCTAAACCGGGGTTCGAATCCCCGTGGGGGCACACCTGCAAACCGCCTTCTGGGCGGTTTCTTGTTGCCAGAAGGCCGCGCACCTTGGTGGACCGACTGTGCGAACACAAGCGGCGTCTCCTCACCTGCGGGAGCGCAACTCCCCCCTTCCCACGCCGAGGCGCATAAGCCAAGAGCCGATCCCGTCCGAGGCAGCCCCCGAATCGGGTCTATCGTGGAGAGGGTGCCGGAGGGCAGCCGGCTCGCCCGCCAACGCGAGATCTCTCCCCTCCAGGGAACGGGCTGCCCCCAGGTCCTGCTCGCCCGGGTCTCAGGCCTACCGCCGCCGACCCGCGGCATCCTCTTGCCGCAATGGGAGGAAGTCATGCGCCGATGGGGACTTGTCCTTAACGTTCTTTCAACCGCGTTTCTCCTGTCCGCTTGTGGGGTCTTGAAGCCCCCAATCTCCACCGTGATCGTGCCCGAGACTCATCTTGTTACCGTCGAGGTGACCCGCGTCGTCCGCGAGACCGTGGTTGTCACACCGTCCCCTCCTCTGGTGTGGAGCCTCGGAATCGCGCAGGGGCCCCTGCTCGGGATTCCCCGCACCTGGCACACCGCTACCCGCCTGAACGACGGCCGGGTCCTGCTCGTCGGCGGCAGCAATGGCGGCGACGAGCAGTACGCCGTGGTCGACCTGTTCGACCCCCAGAGCGGCCAGATGTCCTCGGCCGCCCCACTCCGCACACCCCGCCACGAACACTCCGCTACGCTCTTGCCGGACAACCGCGTGCTCGTAGTCGGAGGCTACAACGCCCAGCAGCAGTGGCTTGCCGATGCGGAGATCTACGACCCTTCGACGAACACCTGGTCGCTGGTGCCGCCCGGGCAGTCCCATGGTGTGCAGCATACAGCGACCCTGTTGTCCGACGGCCGCGTCCTGGTCATAGGAGGCTGCGTCGGCGGCGGCCTGTGCACGGGTCGAGTGGACATCTTCGATCCGCTCACGGACTCGTGGAACGAAGGCCCTCCGCTGGTCTCCGCTCGCGCCTCGCATGCGGCTGTCCTGCTGGATGACGGCCGCGTGCTGGTTGCCGGCGGGACGGTGGAGGACGACGACGCCGTGATCTTCGATCCTTCGGCGAACACCTGGACCGCGACCGGGCCCATGGCGTCCCAGCGCACGCAGGCTCCGATGGTCGTGCTGAGCGACGGCCGCGTGCTTGCCGCCGGCGGGCTCGGCCTTCCGGGCGATCCCGTCGCCTTGGCCAGCGCGGAATGGTTCGATCCGACGACCAACGCCTGGACCCCGGCTGCGCCCCTTGCGGAGCCGCGCTACGCACATTCGCTGCTCCTGCTGCCGGATGGCCAGGTCCTAGCCGTCGGCGGCGCCCGCGAATACGACTACCCTTCCGGACACGCGGCCGGCAGCCCGTGGAAGACCGGCTCATTCATCCTGCCCGTCGAATGCTATGAACCCGAGTCGGACCACTGGTACTCGGCCGGTGGGCTTCCCCTTCCGGAGACCTACGCGGGCATCGCTCCTCTGACGGATGGCCGCTTCTTGCTGACGGGCGGCGGTGTTGGTCACGCCGGAGCCTCCGCCTGGGAGTACACCTGGCTACTCGAGCCGGTGCCGGGCCAGCCGTAGCCGGTGCCCCTCCCAACCGCAACGTGAAGGCCACCGCCGAAGTCGGCGGTGGCCTGTTGTCTCCTGGGCGGGAGAACGTCCCTAGCTGGCCGCCAGAGCCGCCACCCCGCCGGGCTTGTGCCCATTCCCGGCGACCTCGATGGTCTCCTCGGCGCGGAACTGGCTCATGTACTGCTCGTAGTACGCGCCGCGGCGAGCGAGCAGATCCTCGTGCTGGCCGCGCTCAACGATCTGCCCGTCGCGCATCACCAGCACCTGGTCCGCATTGCGGATGGTGCTCAGCCGGTGGGCGATGACAAAGCTCGTGCGGCCTTTGAGCAGCAGGTCGAGGGCCTTCTGGATTTGGCGTTCGGTGCGCGTGTCGACGCTCGACGTGGCTTCGTCCAGGATCAGGATGCGCGGGTTGGCCAGCGCCGCGCGGGCAATGGCCACCAGCTGCCGCTGTCCCTGGCTCAGCCCGGCCCCGTGCTCGCCGAGCACGGTGTCGTAGCCCTGCGGCAGGCGCCGGATGAACTCATCGGCATGCGCCAGCTGTGCCGCCTGGCGCACCTCATCGTCCGAGGCCTCCGGGCGGCCGAAGCGGATGTTGTTGATCACGGTGTCGCTGAACAGGAAGGTGTCCTGCAGGACGATGCCGATCTGCCTGCGCAGCGTGGCACGCGTCACGTCGCGGACATCCTTGCCATCGATGCGCACGGATCCTTCGGCCACGTCGTAGAAGCGCGGGATCAGGTTGATGATCGTCGTCTTCCCGGCGCCGGTCGGGCCGACGATGGCCGTCGTCTGGCCGGGCAGCACCTCGAAGCTGACGTCCTGCAGCACCGGGATCCCCGGCCGGTAGGATGCCCCAACGTGGTCGAACTCGACCCGCCCCTGGATGGCGGGCATCGCCACCGCATCCGGGCGGTCGACGACATCCGGCTGCGTGTCGAGCAGGCCGAAGATGCGCTCGGCGCCGGCGATGGCGCTCTGGATGTTGGCCCACATGACCGAGATCTGCTGGATCGGCTGGTTGAAGCGCTGGACGTAGGCCAGGAAGGTCACCATCAGCCCGAGCGACATGACCGTGCCGAACAGGTCGGTGCCGCGCAGCAGCGCCAGCCCGCCAGCGCCGGTCACGATGGCAAGGGCCACGTAACCCAGCGCCTCAAGCGTCGGCGCCAGCGCGGCGGTGAACGAGACGGCGCGAATGTTGGCGTCGCGGTTGGCGGCGTTCGATTCGCGGAACGACTCGATGTTGGCTTCCTCGCGGCCGAAGGCCTGCACCTCACGTACGCCGGAGATGCTCTCCTGCAGGTCGGCGTTCACCCGTCCGATCTCAAGCCGAGTCTGACGGAAAGCCTTGCGTGCCTGGGCCGAGAACCAGAACGTCGCCACCAGCATCGCCGGCAGGACGACCATGCTCAGCAGCGCATACGGCAGGCTGAGCTGGACCATCTTGATCACGATCCAGACCAGCAGCAGCACGCCGCTGAGCACGTTCACCAGCGTGAAGCTGATTGCCTGGGCGATGGTCTCCGTGTCGTTGGTAACCCGGCTCATCACGGCGCCGGTTTCATTCTCGGCGTAGTAGGTCAGTGATAGACGGTGCAGGTGCCGGAAGACCTCCACCCGCAGCCCGCGCAGGACGCGCTGCCCCGCCCAGGTCATCAGGAAGAACATCAGCCCGCTGACCAGGGCTCCGCCGACGAACAGGCCGGTGACCTTGACGATCAGCCCGCCCAGGCCGGCGATATCCTCCGCCTGCGTGGCGGTAGGGTTGACCGTCGCATACCAGCAGTTGGTGCTCGACCCGGCGCTCCCGCCGCCTTGCAGGAACGACATGCCCGCCGGAGCGGCGGCGGTGAGACGCTCCGCCGCGGCCGGCATCAGGTAGCAGTCGACGGCCTGGCCGATGAGCTGCGGGGCGGTAACCTGCGTCCAGGTGCTGGCGACAATCAGGATGGCCACCACGATCATCGCCAGGGTGTAGGGTCGGAAGTACTGCGCCAGCCGGGCCAGCGTGGCGCCGGTCCGCTTGGGCTTGCTCGTTTCCTGCTGCATCATGCGTTGTGGGCCACCCATCGCATGCATACCTCACCCCTCTCCAGCCACGAGGACGGCCTCGGGCGGAGCCTCGGCTCCGGCCGGAAGGTCCTCGAGCAACTGCGAACTGTAGATCTCGGCGTAGATCGGGCTGTCGTCCATGAGCTGGTCGTGCGTGCCGCGGGCGGCGATCCGGGCGCGATCGAGGACCAGGATCAGGTCGGCGGTGCGAACGGTGCTGATGCGCTGGGCGATGACGAAGCTCGTCCGCCCCTGCATCAGTCGCTGCAGCGCCTTCTGGATCGCCGCCTCCGTCACCACGTCCACGCTGCTGGTGGAGTCGTCCAGGATCAGGATGCGCGGATCCATCAGCAGGGCGCGGGCGATGGCGATGCGCTGCTTCTGCCCGCCGCTGACCGTCGTGCCGCGTTCACCGACCTTAGTGTCGTAGCCTTCCGGGAAGCTCAGAATGAAATCGTGGGCTGCGGCGGCCTTGGCCGCCTCGACCACCTCATCCAGGCTCGCCTCGGGGCGCCCGAAGGCGATGTTGTCGCGGATCGTCCCGCTGAATAGCGTCGTGTCCTGCAGCACAATCCCGATCTGCGAGCGCAGCGAGTCGAGTTGGACATCGCGTACGTCGTGCCCGTCCACCAGCACCCGCCCGGCGCTGGCGTCGTAAAAGCGCGGGATCAGGTTGATGATCGTGCTCTTGCCGCTGCCCGTGGCGCCGAGCAGGGCGACCGTCTGCCCGGGCTCGACCTCAAAGTCCACGTCCGAGAGCACCGGCTCACCGCCGCCAAAGTAGCGGAAGGTGACCTTCTCGAAGGCCACCCGCCCCGCGACGCGTCCCAGCACCGGCGCCCCGGGCTTGTCGCGAACTTCGCTCTGCGTGTCCAGGATCTCGAAGATGCGCTGCGCCGAAGCGGCAGCCTGCGACATCTGGGTGATGATCATGCCCAGCATGCCCATCGGGAAGAACACATACACCAGGTACAGTCCGAACTTCTGCCACTCGCCGAAGGTCAGCGTCCCCTGGATGATCTGCTGCCCGCCGAAGTAGTACACTGCCGCCTGCCCCAGGTTGGCAATCAGGAAGACCAGCGGAAAGAGGAAGGAGAACAGGCGCGCCACGGTGATCTGCTGCCGCATCAAGTCGTCGGCCGAGCGCTCGAAGCGCACCTGCTGTTCCGGCTCGCGGGCGAAGGCCTTGACGACCTTGATGCCGGCCAGGTTCTCCTGCAGGATCGTATTCAGTGCGGAGAGCTTCACCTGGACCCGGGTAAACAGCGGCATGGCGATGGCGCCGAAGACCATGAATAACGCCAGGGCCAGCGGCAGCACCGGCAGGATGATCAGCATCAGTCGGGTGTTGGTGAACGCCAGGATGATCAGCGTGGCGGTGAGCATCACGATCGCCTGGGTAGCCATCAGCAAGCCCTGACCGATGAACAGGCGCACCTTCTCGACGTCATCGGTGGCGCGGATCATCAGCTGGCCGGTCTGCGTCGTGTCGTGGTAGCTGAAGGACAGGCGCTGGATGCGGGCGTACAGCTCGTTGCGGAAGTCGAAGGCCGCGCTCTGAGAGAGCTTCTCCGACATGTAGTTCTGAGAGAAGGCGAATGCGCCGCGGATGACAGCGAAGACGACGATCAGCCCACCGGCCCACAGCAGGGCGCTTTCAGCGCCGTCCTGGTAGCGGGCGAGCTTCTCGGCCGTCCAGCCCAACAGCTCCAGCGCCTTCGGCAGGAAGGCGGACGGGATGGCGGCGAGCTGATTAGCGATCAACCCGTTGGTCACCGCGTCGATGATGTTCTGGACCAGCTGCGGCACCATCAGCATGGCGCCGGTAGACACGAACAGCGAGGCGTAGGCCAGCAGAACGGCGCGCTTGTAGCGACCCAGGTAGCGGATGGCGCGCCCGAGGCCGGCCATGGACGGCCGGGCACGTGCGGCGGAGGAACGTGATGGTGCCTGCAACGGAACCCTCCTGCGAGTTAGTGTGGGCCGTCGTCGGCCGCGGGACGTGCCGCGGCGCGATCGGCCAGCGAACGGTGTAGTTTCGAGAGCAGCCGGATGAGCTGCCCGCGTTCTTCGACGGTCAGATCGTCCACCAATGTATTGAGGTGAGCCAGGCGCTCCGGGGCCGAGGTCCGGATGAGCTCCCGCCCGGCCGGGGTCAGCCGGATGCGGAACACGCGCCGGTCCTCGGGATCGAGCGTCCGCTCCACCCAGCCGTGCCCCTCGAGCCCCCGCAGCAGCACGCTGATGGTGTTCTTGCTCACGCTCTGGCAGCGGCTGAGGTAGCCGGGAGCCAGGCCTTCGGTCCGGCCCCGGCGCTCTTCCATGAAGAGCCGCAGCAGGAGCCGCCACCTCGGACCGGACATGGCGACGCCATTCACTCGGTTCTCCGCCTCACTGGCATACAGATTCACGACCATGTGGAACAGGCGGACGAGTTCAAGGCCCGTGGAGTCAATCCCCTCCCCAACCCCGCTCAGCAATTCCTTGAACAGCGCCGGGTGTGGGTCTGGCTGAAGCGGCGTCATCACGGTCACGATGCTTGCTCCCAAGTCGTAACACGTCGAACTATAACAGGCCAACCTATGCCTGTCAAGGTCTATTTTGTCAACAATCCCAAGTCTTGAGGCCGCATCTGAGTGATGACATGATTGGCAAGGCGTCGATCAGACCCCCTTTGCTTGTGAACATGACATCAGGGGTTTATCCAAATGTGGACAAAATATATACATGCATGTTATAATGGACAATATCAATACGATTTAGGACGGATGAGGCGTATGGACGACACGCCGGTCTACAACCTGAAGGCGGTAGTGCGCAAGACCGGGCTCAAGCCCGACACGCTCCGCGCGTGGGAGCGGCGCTACGGGCTGCCGACGCCGGACCGCTCCGGCGGAGGTCACCGCCTGTACTCGGAACGCGACATCCAGGTCCTCAAGTGGCTGGTCGCTCGCCAGCAGGCCGGCCTGTCGATCAGCCGCGCCGCTGAGCTGTGGCACCGCCTCACCGAGCAAGGTCAGGACCCGGCCGTGATGCCCGAGTACGCCACCGCCGCGATCGCCCCACGCACGCCCGTACTGATGGCAGGCCAGGCACTGGAGGACCTGCGCGACGCGTGGCTGGAGGCGTGCCTGGGATTCGACGAGCCCAGGGCCGAGGCCGCACTCAATCAGGCGCTGGCGCAGTTCCCCGCGGAGAGCATCCTTCTCGGCCTGCTCATCCCTGCTCTGGCCGAGATCGGTGAGCGCTGGTATCGAGGCGAGGTCACCCCGCATCAGGAGCACTTCGCCTCCGAGTTGGCTCAGCGCCGCGTCGAGAGCCTGCTCGCCGCCGCACCCAATCCGGTACGCGCCGGCCGCGTCCTGGTGACCTGCCCTCCGGACGAGCAGCATACGTTCATGCCTCTGGCACTGACGCTTCTGCTGCGGCGCCGCGGCTGGGAGGTTACCTATCTGGGCGCCAACGCGCCCCGGGCGCAGTTAGAGCAAGCGCTCGACTCCGTGCGGCCGCAGTTGTGTATCATCGCGGCCCAGACGCTGCACGCCGCCAGCCAGATGCTCTCCCTGGCCCACGTGCTCCAGGCGAAGGGCATCCCGCTGGCATTCGGCGGAACGGCCTTTGTCGTGCGGCCGGGACTCGCGTCGCGCATCCCCGGGCACTATCTGGGCGACCGGCTGGAGGAATCGCTCGAGATCCTCGAGAGCCTGATGGCCACACCGCTTCCATCGCCCGAGGCGCAGGTCGGCTCAGAAGCGCTCGTCTCTCTGCTGCCGCTATTCCTTGATCGTCGGCTGCACATCGATGGCCAGTTGACAGCCGAGCTCCCTCCGAGCTCCATACCCCGCGAGCAGCTGCGCAGCGGGATCGACAACCTGGGCCAGGCGATCGCCGACGGCCTCTCCCTGGGCGAGCTCAACCTGGTGGCAGCCGATCTGTCATGGGTCGAAGGCCTGGCCGCTAACGCAGGCGTGCCTGCGGAGCGCCTGACCGCGTTCCTGCGGGCCTATTCCCGCGCGCTGGCGGACCAGCTTGGACCGCAAGGCCGGCCGATCGTCGAGTGGCTCGACCGGATGATCGGCAACGGCTTGAAGCGTTCGACGGGAGGCTGAGATGCGCGTGATCGTCACCGGCGGAAGCGGTTTGATCGGCACGGCCTTGGTCCGCAGCCTGGCGGCCGACGGTCACGAGGTCATCGTGCTCAGTCGTGCGCCCGAGCGGGTGACCGCGTTGCCCGACGGCGCTCGGCCGGAACGCTGGGACGGGAAGAGCGCCGAGGGCTGGGCCGCGCTGGCTGACGGCGCCGACGCGATCGTCAACCTGGCCGGCGAGAACATCGCCGGCAGCACCCTGCCCGAGATCCTGTTCGGCCGCTGGACACCGGAACGCAAGCGCCGCATCCTCGCCAGCCGCGTCGACGCCGGGCACGCCGTCGTGCAGGCCGTTGAGCGGGCGGCGCGCAAGCCGCGGGTCGTCATCCAGTCATCCGCTGTCGGCTACTACGGGCTGGGTCGCGAGGCGCCGCAGTTTGAAAGTGCGCCTCCCGGCGACGACTTCCTGGCTCGCGTGTGCGTCGATTGGGAAGGGTGCACAGCACCGGTCGAATCCATGGGCGTCCGTCGCGTCGTGCTGCGATCCGGCGTTGTGTTGGCGCCGCAGGGCGGCGTCCTGCCCCTGCTGCTCTTGCCCTTCCGCCTGTTCGCCGGCGGCCGGCTCGGCAGCGGCAAGCAGTGGTTCCCGTGGGTCCATCTCGAAGACGAGGTGGGCGCCATCCGCTTCGCCGTCCAGAGTGACCAGGCGAAGGGGACCTTCAATTTGACCGCACCGCATCAATTGCGTAATGCCGCAGCGGCCGCCATCATCGGGCGTGTCCTTCGCCGCCCGGCCTGGCTGCCCGCGCCAGCCTTCGCCCTGCGCCTGCTGCTGGGTGAGAAGCACATCCTGGTGCTCGATGGGCAGCAAGCTCCACCCGACCGGCTCGTCGCTCTCGGCTACACCTTCCGCCGTCCGCGCCTCGAGGACGCGCTGAAGAGTTGAAGTTCTCGCGATCCTTCGAGGCGCGGTACCCGAAAGCCGTGGCCTGCCTGCTGTGTGGCCCAGTTGTCCACAGGGCCCACAGCCCCGGCGACGAGTTGCACAGGTAGTGGTGTTGGTCCTCTGTCCAAATAGGCCCTCAACACACAACACTCTTCAGTGTAACTAGACGTGCTCTCTTTGCTTCCCCCGATTCATTGAGATGCTACGATACTTCTCTATCTGAGAAAACTGGTTGAATAGCTATACCCTCCTTCCAACAACCGAACCACATAGAAAGGCTTTGGAGAAATCAGCTTGATGGTGGCTGTCTGTCCCGGTGCCACCGAAATATCTCCATCTGCTATTACTCCACTATCTACCTGCAACATGCTATTCTCTTTTGTAATCGGGATAATTCTACCGTCAACACAGATGTTCGTTATTGAAGCGGGACTGTTGCTGTCTTGATTAACCATCTTTGCGGTAAATGTATACGTATCGAAGGCCCGATCATACGACATATGGTACGAGGCATTATTTGTCCCAAAATGGGATGGCTCTTTCCCACTGGAACTACCAGTACCACCACCTGTTGCTAGCCCTAGGGCAACCCTCGGAACAAACAGAAAGGGAAGTGAAACTAGCACCAGAACAATAACTACTAGAGAAACAGCGTTCAGCCTTCTCTTGTGAGAAGTTTTCAATCGAGTGATGATATCTCCCGCAAAGAGAAACAATGAAGCAAGTAAGGGAAACAATCTTGTTACAGCCAATAGACCAGCCGAGTCAATGACGGGCCTGATCGGATTGATTAGTCCAGGACAAGCATACAATGCCATGAGTCTATATAGAGAGAAGTAGCTAGGGCCGAGGCTAAACGAGCCGAGGCTAAACGAAACAAAGTAACCCAAGCACCCAAGGCAAACAAGCAAGCAATCGAGAGCCAAATGATATCGACGGTTCAATAGCAGATACAAAGCTAATAAGAGGGTGGGCAACTCTAAGATCAAACCCAAGAAGGGAACAAGTACAACTATTGGAAGAGCGGTCATTATGAGTAGTATTGCAAGCAGTCTACGAAGACCTATCTCTACCCCCGTTGCTCTAATTCCTCGTTCTTCTTCCTGCTCTCTACTATTCCTGTTTGCCTCTCTGTTTCTTGAAAGGAAATCGTGCAGAGTTTTCATAGCCCCGAATATGGCAACCAAGACACAAAGCAGTCCAATGACAGCCGCAATTGGATTGCTTATCGGATTATCAATCACCTGACGGTTCCCTAATGTAAAGAAGTCCAAGACGAAGACAATTATTGCCAACACTACTACATGCCAACTCCTAATCTTCATGGGAACCTTCCCTTCGCTGTTGACCCGTCCCCCGAGAACTGGTCCAGTCTGTAGGTCATAGCCGGGCTGGGCCAAGTATCATGGACATTGGGAGACAGGACAACATGCCAAGACCGCGCTACGCCACCGAACAGATCATTGGCAGACTCCGAGAGGCCGAAGTGCTCCTTGGCCACCCCGCCTGGAACGCGGGGCAGGTGGGCAGACGATTGGCCAGGTCAGCCGGGGTCTGGGGATTAGCGACCACAACCTACCACCGCCCTGCCCAGATCGTAGGACCTGCGGATGGCGAAAAGAGTATGGCGGCCTTCGGACGGACCAGGCGCAACGCCTGAAGATCCTGGAGCAGGAGAACTTCCGGTTGAAGAAGCTCGTGGCGGACCTGTCGTTGGACAACGCCATCTGAGGGAGGCGGTCTCGGGAAACCCTGGACCGCCACCAGGGCGGGCTGACTAGCCCGGCGAGGCGACGACGGGCGGTGGAGAACGCCCAGGAGATGTTCGCCATTGCCGAGGTCATGCAGCGTCTGGCAGCGATCGATGCCACGCGGTTGGCGGATGAGTACGGGAAGCTTCGCGCCGCCAGCCTCCGCCTCCTGTCGCGTATCGGGCAGGGCGACCTCGCCCGCACAGCCCCTCACCCCGAGTTGGGCCGGGTCACCCTCAGCCAGCTGATCTATGAGTGGGCAGGGCACGATCTGATGCACACGGTCCAGGCGGAGCGCGCCCTGATGCAGCCGTTCATCGACGGCTGCGGACCGTGGAAGGTGTACTTCTCGGATCATGCCGTGGCGCGGTAGGCCGGCCGATTTCGGAGGTCGGCCATCGGTTACACTTCGACGCCGGATCGGCATCAGCCATCCGGAAATCAGGCGGGCCCTCGGCCCGTGATCGATTGGAGCGCAGACGGGTGGATGGTTCTGGGACGGTGAGGCGTGTTTCACTGGGGGCGACCGGGATCGAGATCCCGGAGATGGGCGTGGGCGTGTGGCAATGGGGGGACGCCAGGTTCTGGGGATATGGAAAGTCGTATGGCGAGGCCGATATCCGCGCCGCCTTCCAGGCCTGCCTTGCACGCGGGCTGGACTTCTTCGACAGCGCCGAGGTCTACGGCTCGGGCGCCTCGGAGCGGAACCTGGGCCACTTCATCCGCGAGTCGGGGCGGACCGTTGTCGTCGCCTCCAAGTTCTTCCCCTTTCCGTGGCGTCTGCGCCGGCAGGCCGTCCTTGGCGCGGCGCAGGCAAGCCTGCGGCGCCTAGGGCTGGAGCGCATCGACCTGTTCCAGATGCACTTCCCGCTGCCGCCGCTCCCCGTCGAGACCTGGATGGACGGACTGGCGGACGCGGTCGACCAGCAACTGATCCGCGCGGCGGGGGTTTCGAACTTCAGCGTGAAGCAGACCCGGCGGGCGCATGCCGCGCTGGCGCGGCGAGGGGTTCCCCTGGCCTCCAATCAGGTTCGGTTCAGCCTGCTTGACCGTCGCCCCGAACACACCGGTCTGCTGGACACGTGCCGCGAGCTGAACGTCACGCTGATCGCCTACTCGCCGCTGGCGCAGGGATTGCTGACCGGGAAGTACTCGCAGCATAACCCGGTGCGCGGCATGCGCACCGCTCGAATGGGGGCGCCGAGGTATGACCGGCTCCTCCGGCTGGTCAACCAGCTGCGCGAGATCGGCGCCGGTCACGGCGGCAAGACGCCGGCGCAGGTCGCTCTCAACTGGGTGATATGCAAGGGCGCTGTCCCAATCCCAGGCGCCAAGACGGCGCGGCAGGCCGAAGAGAACGCCGGCGCCACCGGCTGGCGGCTGACTCCGGAAGAAGTTGAGGTGCTGGACACGGCCACTCGCTAGCCTTGCCCCTGGCCTCTCGGCAGCCTCTACGACCGGCGCCTGGCAGGTGCCGGTCCGCCTTTTAAGGCTGACTACCGGTGAGGTCGGCGGGGGGGGTTGCCGGACGAGCCAAAGCAGCGCCAAGTGCCAACCAAGACACATGGATTGGACCTTGACAATACATGGATAATCCTGGTAATATAAGTCCACCAATCAACCGAGGGGGATGCAGGGCTTCTCTTCAGTTGGCCGTCCGGGGGTTGTGGATTGCCCCGGCGCGCAAGATCCAGGAGCCTCTCCCCAGCCACCGCATGGCCTCGAAGGCCCAAGGAGAACCACACATGACGACCGCTGCTGCTGCTCTTACCACCAAGCGTCCCGAATCGGTATATCGCGGACTACGGCGCTTCAACCTGATCATGGGCTTCCTGCACCTGGTACAGGGCGTTCTTATGATCGTGTTGAGCAACGCCACCACCTACCCGATCTTCACCAACTTCCTGAAGTTCGACATGGCGACCTTCTCACTGACGCCCGATCCGAAGCTGGCGTACGAGCTGCGCTTCGGACCGGCGGTCGCAGCCTTTCTGCTGCTCTCAGCCGTGGCCCACTTCTACCTCTCGACGGTCGGATACAAACGCTATGTGGCCAACCTCGAGAAGGGCATGAACCCGGTTCGCTTCTACGAGTACGCCCTCAGCTCGTCGCTGATGATCGTGCTCATCGGCATGCTGGTCGGCATCTGGGACCTGGGCACGATGATCGTGCTCTTCGGCGTCAATGCCGCCATGAACCTGTTCGGCATCCTGATGGAGCTGCATAACCAGACGACGTCCAAGACCGACTGGACGGCGTTCATCTACGGCTGCTTCGCCGGGATCATCCCCTGGATCGTCATCCTGATGGCCTTCCTGGGCGCGGTCAACTCGGGCGACGCCAAGCCTCCGGCGTTCGTGTACGCCATCATCCCGACGATCTTCGTCTTCTTCAACATCTTCGCCCTGAACATGTGGCTTCAATACAGGAAGGTTGGCCCCTGGAAGGACTACCTGTTCGGCGAGCGGTTCTACATCGTGCTCAGCCTGGCAGCCAAGACCCTCCTGGCGTGGATGATCTTCTCCGGGACGCTGGCACCCGTCTAGCCCGCGCGGATCCCTGGAGCCCTTTTCTTCCGGCGGCCGGACGGCGGCCCTCTTTGGAGGGCTGGCCGGACCGGCCGCCGGCGCGTTGGCATGGCGCCGCAGCGGGCGTGTGCTACAGTACGTCGGCTAAGCCGCGCGCCGATAGTGGGAAAGAGGCGGACACCGCTGCCCCGCGCCGCCCTGATCGCAGAGGGCCTGACCACACTCCGAAGGGAAGTGGGCTGCTCGTCGCCGTCAGCCCGTCCGAGCGTTGCATGACCCAGCCCCCCTCGCGCCATACCGGTGCCTTGCCCCCAGCCGAGAACGCGGACGAGTGCGCTGACCTGACGCTGTTGTTCAACAGGCTGCGTACCGAACTCAGGGGCGCGATCGCTCGTACCGGTGGGCGTTCCCTGGCCGGTGAGTTCGACCAACGCCTGGAGACCTACGCCGGCGAGCATGCCTGGCACACGCTCACCGGTCTGCCAACCCTTGACGCTCTGCATGCTCGGGTGCCCGACATCGACTCCAGGATGCTGCTCTCGGTCTATCAAGACTACTCATCCTTCGCCCGCCAGATTGCCGGCCGGCTGCTGGGAGACCAGCTCCAGCGGTCCGTCTTGCGCTCGACGTACCTTCAGTTGCCGCCGAGCCTGGCAGAGCTCAATGCCCGGTGCCAGATGATCCCGTACGTGTGATTGGGGGTAGCCATGAGTTCGCGAGGTTGGCCTGCACGCGCTGGGGTGTTGATCGTCCTGGCCTGCTTCATCGGCATCTACATGGTGCAGCCGGGCGGGACCCGGCTCCTGGAGATCCTGGCCAACACGCTGAACACCGCCGCCGCCAGCCTGGGTGCAGTGCTTCTCCTTGCGGCGAGCACGCGCTTCGACCGCGGCCTCGTGCAGCGGCGCGCCTGGCTGCTCCTCGGAAGCGGTATGACACTGTGGGCCATCGCCGAGCTTGTTTGGGCCTACTTGCAGATCGTCATCGGTCAGGGCGTACCCTACCCGTCACCGGCCGACATGATCTGGAGCATCGGTTTCATCCCCCTGATCCTTGGCCTCTCCGCCGGTCACCGTAGCCTTGGCGTGCGACTGTCGAACCGCCAGCGGGTCCTGACCGTCCTGGTGTACGTCCTCCTGCTGGCCACCCTTGCGATTGGGCTTCTGGGGCCGATGTACGCCGACCTCCCTCCAGCCTCATGGCCGGAGGCGGTGATCGGGGCAGGCTATCTTGTCGGGGACCTGACGCTGGCCTTCATAGCGATGCTGTCGTTGGCTGTACTGTGGAATGGCCTGATCGGGCGGCCTTGGCCGCCGATCGCGGTAGGTCTGCTGCTGTTCGCCATCTCCGACACGGTCTTCGCCTATGCTGCCTGGAAGGGACTGTACGCCGTGGGAGGCAATCTGCTTAGTGGGGTGATCGACGTCGCGTACCTGGCGGCCTACCTGTCCATCGCCCTGGGCGCCTATCGCCAGGTCACGTTGAGGCTTGCGGATGTCCCGGTTCGGGAGAGCTTTTCCACGACCGAGGCCTGAGCGCCCCGCCCGGCTCCCGCGGTTAGACTTCTCCCCAACACAAGTCCGGATTCGCGCATGCGCACCCCGAATCGCATGCGGGTCTGGCTATGCCCTCACTGCCAGAACTTCCGAGGAGGAAACCTCTCGTGAACGGACCTTTGCTTCCTACAATCGAGATTCGCCCATTCGACGGGAACCTGATCCCCGCGCGGCCGAGTTGCTCTCCGCCCGCCACGCTCGGCTCCGGCGAACGGAACCGGCGCTGCCGGCAGCATGCGAGGCGCCAGCCGCTGCTCAGGCGGCGCTTTCCACGCTGTGGGCGAAGCCGCTGACCACGGGCGCGGCGGCGTTCGACAGTGGTCAACTCGTGGCCTACTTGATCGGGGGCTTGAGACTTGAACCGGTATGGGGCCGCAGCGCCTGGGTACGCAGCCCTGGCCTGGCGCTGGCCGAGGGAGTCGATCCGGCCGTGATCGCCGACCTGTACGCGGAGGTCGGGGAGCGCTGGGTGCGTGACGGCGTGTTCTTCCATTTCGCCCTGATGCCCGTCGCCGAAGCGGAGGTCGTGCAAGCCTGGTTCGCGCTCAGCTTCGGGATCGAGCAGGTGCACGCGTTCGCCGATCTGCGCAACCTCGCGGCGCCGCCCCCGCCGCCGCCCGGTCTGACCATCCGCCGCGCCGGCGCGCAAGATGCGGACATCCTGGCAGGGTTCTCCGACCTGATCTGGCGCGAACTGGTGAAGGCGCCGGTGTGGGGGATCACGCTGCCAGAAGCCGTGGCCGAGCTCCACTCCGGGTATGCCGAGCTTGCCTCCGATCCAACAGCCACGGTATGGCTGGCCGAGATGGATGGCCGGGCCGTGGGCATCCAAGGCTACTGGGAGCATGACGAGCCAGATCCTGTGCTCGTCCCCGAGAAGGCCGTCACGGTCAGCGTCGTGGCGACGCTCCCCGAGGAGCGCAGGAAGGGGATCCAGTCGGCGCTGACCCGGCACGGGCTGGCGCAGGCTCGCGCCGCCGGCTACGACTACTGTGAACCCGACTGGCGCAGCGCCAACCGGGGAGTGGCCCGCAGCCTGCCGCGGCTCGGGTTCCGCCCCGTCGCCTACCGGCTGGTGCGCCGCGTCGATGCGCGCATCGCCTGGGCGCGGGGTAGCTCATCCACATCAGCCGGCTGAGGCAGCGGCCTGGCGCGTGCGATTGCGTGTTGTAGTGGCACGGCATGCCGTGCCACTACTGTTCAGGGGGCGTCAGGCGGCCCCTATGGGCGGGTTT
>Ga0315293_10001964_pt1 | contig 19888 bp, 16 predicted proteins | sample YL17G13_20_MG_FD_203071 | JGI IMG/M metagenome (GOLD analysis project Ga0315293, IMG submission 203071) | Sediment microbial communities from Yellowstone Lake, YNP, Wyoming, USA - YL17G13_20 | ecosystem: Environmental > Aquatic > Freshwater > Lake > Sediment | place: USA: Wyoming | collected... | reverse complement strand
AATCTAATGTAGTTATTAATTATGATATCCCCTGGAATCCTACTCGTATGATGCAAAGAGTAGGTAGAATTAATAGAGTAGATACTAAATTTGGTAAAATTTATACTTTTAATTTTTTCCCCAGTAAACAATCCAATGACCTGATTAAATTGAAAGAAGCAGCAGCAGCAAAAATACATGCCTTTATAACTTTATTAGGTAATGATGCTCGATTGCTTACCGAAAATGAAGAAATAGAATCCCATGAATTGTTTAACCGTTTAGGTTCTAAAGAAACTATTATTGGTGAAGACGAAGCACAAGAAAGTGATTTAAAATATTTAAAGATCATTAAAGATATCCGGGAAGACCATCCGGATTTATTTGCCAGGATTAAATCTTTACCTAAAAAAGCCAGAACTGCCAGGATAAACCCTCAAGAAAGCAACAGACTTTTGACTTATTTCCGTAAAGTAAAACTTCAAAAATTTTTTATGAGTACTCCCCAACAAGAAACTCAAGAACTAGATTTTATCACTACCGCGAAAACTTTAGAAGTAAAAGAAGATACTAAACGAGAAAAAATAAGTCCTAATTTCTATGGCTTATTAGAGAAAAACAAAAAAGCCTTCGAATTTAGTACCCAGGAAGAAGCGTCAGAAATAAAACTAACCGGTGGTAGAGATTCTGCTACTCAAGTTTTGAAAATCTTAAAAGCTATCTCTAAAGATACTAGAAAATTTACTGAGGAACAAGAAGATTACTTAAAAATAGTAATACAAAAGATCATCGAAGGAGCTCTCCCTAAACAGACTACCAAAATATTGCTTCAAGAATTAAACAATGAATTAAAACAAACTATAAATCCTTTAAGAATATTAGCAATATTCCAAAAAAATATTGCTCAAGAATTTTTAAAAGAACATTTGTCAGAAAGTGTAGTCCAGAATTCAGGTCCCAGAGAAGTAATTTTATCTGAGTATTTAGTAGGAGAATAAATTATGGATAAAGAGTCTACTGAAAAACTTATAAAAAATACTTTTCAAAATTCCTTTGATAAAGAAAGATACATATATTTCATTAAAAATTTACTTAAACGTTATGATGAATCAAAGGTATTTCATCTACAGGGTTGTTACATACCAAAAGCTTTTAAAAATTTTATCAAGGCTTATGAACGAATTGGTACTTATATTGACCCGGAAGAAAAAAAAATAGACCTACTTATAGTCTATTTAAAAAAAGAAACTACCCTTGATCGTGCTCGTACTGCTCAGCGTAATTTTGTAGCTCATTATCTTAAAGAACGTGGTGAAAAAGATGCTGGGCTTGTTGCTTTTGTATCTCCTGAGGAAGAGGATTGGCGTTTTTCTTTTGTGAAGATGGAATATAAATTTGAAAAAACACCAACAAGTGATGTTAAAGTAAAAGAAGAATTTACCGCTGCCCGCAGATATTCTTTTTTGGTTGGGAAAAACGAAAGCAGCCATACCGCTCAAAGTTGTTTTATAGATATTTTAAAAAATGATGATTATAATCTAAAAATATATGAATTAGAAAAAACATTCAGTATTGAAAAAGTAACTAAGGAATTTTTTGAAAAATATCGCGACCTTTTCCTGCGAATTAAAGATTCTCTTGATGAGGTAGTAAAGAAAGATGAAGAAATCATACAAGAGTTCCAGGAAAAAGGAATGAATACTGTTGATTTTTCGAAAAAACTTTTAGGCCAGATTGTATTTTTATACTTTTTACAAAAGAAAGGCTGGTTTGGTGTACCAAGAGGTAAAGATTGGGGTGAAGGTGATAAGAAGTTTCTTCGCAACATTTTTGATATTGCTAAAAAAGAAAATAGAAATTATTTTAATAAATTTTTAGAACCGCTTTTTTATGAAGCTCTACGACTAGAAAGACCAAAGGAATACTATGCTCAGTTTAGTTGTAGAATCCCATTCTTAAATGGAGGGCTTTTTGATCCTCTCAATGATTATGATTGGCAAGATACTGATATTGAAATTCCAAATGAGATTTTCTCTAACAACCACAAAACAAAAGAGGGCGATACTGGTGATGGAATTTTAGATATCTTTGACCGCTATAATTTCACTGTAAAAGAAGATGAGCCATTAGAAAAAGAGGTAGCGGTTGATCCCGAAATGCTCGGTAAAGTTTTTGAAAATCTTCTGGAAATCAAAGACCGTAAATCTAAAGGAACTTATTATACTCCACGAGAAATTGTGCATTATATGTGCCAACAAAGTTTAATTAATTATTTATTTACGGAAGTAAACGATAAACAGAAATACAGAATTGATAAACAGAATATCCAAATGAAACTTTCAGGGAAACCAGACCCAGTCCAGCAAAATTTAATTATAGAAAAAGATTCAAATATAATTCCTAAAGAGGATATTGAAAACTTAATTAAATATGGAGATTCTACTATTGAGCATAACCATACTACTTTTGATGAGTTTTCCAAAAATCCCAATTATAAAGGTTCTTATAAAAATTATAAATTACCCCAAAGTATTCTTAATAATGCTGAATTAATCGATGATAAATTAAAAAGTATTAAAGTTTGTGATCCCGCCATAGGTTCAGGAGCTTTTCTTGTAGGCATGATGAATGAAATTATTCGGGCAAGAAACGTACTAACTTCTTGTTTGTCATGGCGAGAAGCAGATGCGACGAAGCAATCTCGTACAATCTACAACTTCAAACGTCATGCTATTCAAAACTGTCTTTATGGTGTGGACATTGATCCAGGTGCTGTGGAAATTGCTAAACTTCGTCTCTGGCTTTCTCTTATAGTAGACGAGGAGGATATAAATAAAATTAAACCACTGCCAAATTTGGATTATAAAATAATGCAGGGGAATAGCCTGATTTCTGAATTTATGGGCGTTGATTTAGATAATGATAAACAGTCCAATAATAATACAAAATTATTTTTTACAGACGAGAGTAAAGAATTATATGAAATGTTGAAAGTCAAAAAGGATGAACTTTTAAATCAGCCAAATACAAATAAGAAAAAAATTTTAAAAAGTGAAATTGAAAATCTTATTATCAAAATATTTGAAATAAAATTACAAGAACAGAAATCTGATTATTTTAAAAAAATAAGAGAAATCGAAGAAAAATGGGAACGGCATCCGGTTAAAGAAGAGAGGGAAAAGGAAATAGAAAAAGAAAAAGACATACTATACAGAAAAACTGGATTTAATTTAGAAGAAATTGAAAAGCAGTTAAGACAATATACCAGTAATCAGAAAGTTCGTCCATTCTTCCCTTGGAAATTATATTTTTCTGAAGTTTTTCAAGAAAAAGATGGATTTGATGTAGTAATTGCCAATCCGCCGTATGTAAGGCAAGAAAAGATAATAGACCAAAAGCCGTTACTTCAAAAACAAGGTTATGAAATTTATAATTCAACTTCTGACTTATATACCTATTTTTACGAAAGGAGTTACCAAATCCTTAAACCTAATGGTTTTTCTTGTTTTATTTCAAGTAATAAATGGATGAGAGCAAAGTATGGTGAAAAATTAAGAAAGTTTTTTAAAGAGAAAACAAAAGTGATAAATCTTATAGATTTTGGTGGATACGAAGTATTTGAAGCAACGGTTGATACAAATATTTTTTTATTCCAGAAGAACAAATCTACCCCAAATTATACCTTCAATGTGATAAACATACAGTCAGACTTTACTAAAGATACTGAACTTAATGTATATTCCAAAAAACATAGTTTATCTATTACTCAAAAGGAAATTGATTCAAGATGTTTTACATTTGCGGATCATGTGACAATGAAACTCAAAGCCAAAATTGAAGACAGGGGTATACCACTAAAAGATTGGGATATAAAAATTTGTTTTGGAATAAAAACAGGTTTTAGTGAAGCATTTATAATTAATAATGAGACAAAGGAAAAACTTTTTAAACAAGACTCTAAAATTACAGAAATTTTAAAGCCCATTTTAAGAGGTAGAGATATTAATAAATGGCATTATAAATGGGCTGGATTGTGGTTAATAAATTCTCATAATGGTTTAAGAAGCAAGGGAATTAAAAGAATTAACGTTGAAAAAGATTATCCTATTATTTATAAACATTTACAACGATATCAGGAAAATTTAGAAATACGACAAGATAAAGGAAATGATTGGACCAACTTAAGAAATTGTGCTTATTTGGATGAATTTGAAAAAGAAAAAATATTATATCAGGAAATGTCGTATGAAAGTTCATTCTCTTGGGATAATAATAAAATGTTTGTTAACCAATCATGTTATATCATTTCTAATGCTAACAAATACATTCTATCTTTATTAAATTCAAAATTAATAAATGATTATTTCAGATTAATATCTCAAACATTAGGAACTGGTGCATTTAGATGGATAAAACAATATGTTGAACAAATACCTATTCCTCAAATTTCTTCAACTGAACAAAAACCCTTTATAGAATTGGTTGACCGCATCCTTGCTATCACAAAAGATAAAGATTGTTTTGAAAATCCCAAAATGCAAGCCAAAACTAAAGAATACGAATACCAAATTGACCAGATGGTTTATAAGCTATACAACCTTACTCCAGAGGAAATCGAAATGGTAGAAGGTTCTGAAAGCAAGTAATATATTTAGTTGTTTATAAAAAAAGAAGAATTTATATTTTTAACTTGAGAATTCCCTGTGGCTTGCCACAGGGTAGATTCTGAAGTATTATGATTATATGGGTAAAGGAGAAGTTCAAAAAGGATATCCTTGTGTTTGGCAGATACATTATCACCTAGTATTTCCGGTGAAGTATCGCAAGGCATTACTTGACAAGATGGTGATACAGATAATAGAAGAGGCAGCTTATGGTATACAAGAACGGTATGCGATAGAGATGGAAGCTTTGGGAATGGACAAGAATCATATTCATCTTCTGTCCAGTGCCCATCCGAAGATATCACCTGGGGAAATAGTGCGAATATTCAAAAGTATTACTGCAAGGGAGATATTCCGAAGGCATCCGGAGATCAAAAAAGAGCTATGGGGTGGAGAATTTTGGTCTGATGGATACTATGTTGCAACTGTTGGTGAGAGAGGAAACTGGTCAAAAGTGGAAAAGTATATACAAAAGCAAGGTATACCGAAGGAAGATTTGAGACAGATAAAACTGTTCTGATTTTTGATACCCTGCGGCTTGCCGCAGGGTCATTCATAATACAAAATACCAATTATTTAAAATGTATTAAAATCAATAAAGATGTTAAAAAATTTTTTAAATACAAGCGAATATAAATCTTTAAAAATAATTGAAAGGGCTTTAAAAGATAGTAATTATAAAGTTTTCCCTGGATTACCTCTATATGAAATTTTTGATAATAAAAATAATGAATTTAGTAAAGAGGAAAGAAGATACATCCGCGATTCAACATTTGATTTTGTAGTATTTGATGAAAAATTTTTTCCACAGTTAGCAATTGAATTCGATGGACCAGTACATGATATTTATGAAAAAAAGAAATTGAGTGATATTAAAAAAAATCGAATATGTAAAAAACAAGATTTATACCTTCTTAGAATCAGGGATTTCCATTTAAGAAAATATGAGAAAATTACTGTCTTAGAATATATATTGTTAAGATTTATAAGATGGAATATCGAACAAAAAAAATTAGTTCAAGACATGTATGATTTTTTTGAAAGTTTAAGCGAAGAAGAATTCGAAGAATATACTAGAGATGGAGTTCTTGATCCTTCTATAGATCCAACAGTGATTTTTGATTTAAGGTATCCATTTCCGGGGATAGAAGATGTTAAGAAAAGAATGCGAAATATTTATGGAATTTTTAATAGGGACATTTTTAACAGAGGAGATGAAACAAGAATTGAGGAAGATGGCAGCATTACCCATATAGAACGTAGACAGTTGGAAGCTTCTATTAAAATGATTAATAGCATTGATGCTCGAGAAATAAATATAATATTTTCCGCTACGGTTAATCTATTATGTCTTATGCCAACCGAAAAAGATTGGAATCGTTCTGAAAGACCGTTTAACTATTTCAAAAAAAGTGGTAAGTTGCCTGTTAGCTTTAATGATGTACCTGGATTATCAGTTAATGAACTTGCAGAAACATTGTCAGAATATTTTACGCTAAAGAAAATAGAAAATTGGTTAGAAAAAAATGTAAAGAAATTAAAAAAAATAGCGAATATATAATTTATCAACAGAATTAAGAGATAATGAAGTAAAAGATTACTTGTAGATTGTCTTACGAAATGGATAGTTTTTATAAATAAAACGAAAATCGAAATAAGGAGAAAAGAAAATGGGAATATTACCAACATTTGTGGGTTTTAGCAGTACAGATATTAAATATTATTGGTTAATGCAAGCTTGGAAGAAAAATGAAAATATTGATTTTGATTTTCGAGACTGCCAACTTCAGAATGATGTAAACTCAGAAGATGAAGACTATATTAAAGCAAAATGTCGTAATAGGATATTGATGGCAAGTAAATTTATTCAGCTAATCGGTGAAGATACGCGGTATAAATATAAATATGTTCGCTGGGAAGCTGAGGTTGCCATAGAAAAGGGATGTACAATTATAGGTGTTAATCTCAATGGTTCGAAAAATATAGTAGAGAGAACATGTCCGCCAGTTATTAGAGACATTGGTGCTATATTTATGTCTTTTTCACCATATATTATTAAATATGCTATAGAAAACTATAAAATGCATAACTCTGGAAATTATCATTACAATGACAGTGTTTATAGAAAGTTAGGATGTAAGGTGTAAATAGAAATATGGAGGTAATTTTATATGACACAATCTGATTATCCCTCTCTTTTTCAGTTGAGCGATTCAGCTTCGTTAATAGAGCAGAAGATATATATTAATTTATATCGAATAGATTTTACTTTAATAGTTTTAGCAGCATTTTTTAGTGGCCTTAGCTTGAATCCTACTTTGAAAATCTGTAGATGGTGTGCTCTTTTAGTATTAGTTGCTCTTATTTTGAGTTTTTGTTTAAAACTTATTATTCAAATAGGTAAATGGGATAGAAAATGGTTTGTTACAAGAGCTGTTGCTGAGTCTGTTAAAACAACTACATGGAGATATATTACGGGAGTAGAACCTTATGAGAATAGTTTGTCTTCCGAAGATGTAGATAGAAAGTTTGTTAATGAATTGGATGAGATACTTAAATCAGCTCCCGAAACTCCTGAAAGTTTATCAAAAGGCATTGGGAGTGGGCAGCAAATTTCTGATAGAATGCGAGAAATTCGTCAAAAAAGTATAAAAGAAAGAAAAAGTATTTATCTTCAACAAAGAATTAGAGATGAAAAGGATTGGTATAACAGAAAAGCAAAGTATAACAGCAATAAAGAGACAATGTGGTTTTGGATTATAATAAGTGTAGAATTCTTAGCTATCCTTGCAGCTATTTACATACTTAACACTTTGGATACTGTTTTCAACCCAATTGGAACATTTACAACGCTAGTTGTTGTATTTGCTGCATGGAATCAGATAAAAAAGCATAGAGAATTAAGTCAGTCGTACACTTTAGCTGCTCAAGAGTTAACTTCAATAGAAAGTTTAGCAATACATATAAAAGACGAGGAAGGGTTAAGTGATTATGTCAGAGATGCTGAAAATGCTATATCAAAAGAACACACTATGTGGTGTGCGAAAAGAGTCTAAGCATTTTTGTGTGATAACTCAAGGTGTAGGTAAATTTAAAAGATGATTAAAAACGCAATTAATAGAGAAATGGATATTAGTATAGGCGGTACGTTTTTGTCATTACCGTGCTTTTTCCCTTCTATTTCTACTATCAAAACTAACCTGCTACCATTGGAATATTTAAAAATTCTTACAGCCTTAAAATATCCATTATTTCTGATTTCTGCTTACGATTTATATTATTGTACTACAAAGCAGCTTGAAGTAATTAAAAAATTACTCGAAAATACTGTAAGTAGTAAACAAATTGTATTAATTGATAGTGGTAATTATGAAAGTTATTGGAAAAGTGATAAAATGTGGAGCATCGAAAAATATCGCGAAATATTAAAATCTATTCCACATCAGATTGCTTTTTGCTACGATGTTTTTAAGTGGGACACAGATTTGCAAGGAATTATCAATAGTATCGAAGGCGAAGTCGTTAACTCTCAATCATTTTCCCATGGAACTATCGTTCCCGTTCTTCATTCAACAAAAAAATTACTTCCTAAAATTATTGCTAAGCTTACAGATAGATTAAATCCACTTTTTATTGCTATTCCTGAAAGGGAATTAGGAGATGGAATACTTGAACGAGCAATTAATGTATTTAAAATAAGGAAAGAGTTAAATAAGAAATCACAATATTATCCCTTGCATTTATTGGGAACTGGTAATCCTCTATCAATTCTTATTTATTCAATATGTGGTGCAGATAGTTTTGATGGTTTAGAATGGTGTCAGACTACGGTAAATTATGACACAGGATTGTTATACCATTTTCAACAACGTGAATTTTTTAAGTTAGATTCAAAACTCAAAAAAATATCCGGTTTGCCTTATACCCAACTAACACTCATCTATAACTTAGAATTTTATAATAAATGGATGAATAAAATTAATAAAGGATTTTTAAACAATAATATAATGGAGATAGTAGATAATTACCTTCCTAACCAAATGGTAGCATTATTGAAGAAAAAATTACCGGAGGTTTTTAAGTGACAAATAGAATTTTTACTGAACATCTTGAATACGCAATTGGAGAAGTCTGTAAAGAGATTAAAAAAAGAAAGAATATTGTCGATTGGCATGATATGCCAGAAGAACAATTGTGGAATGAATTGGTCAGTTGTATTCTTGGAAGTCAGGTACGGTATGAGTACTCACAATGTGTAATAAATTATTTAGTTTCTGAAGATTTGCTGTCAATAAAATATTTACTAAGTAATGGTGAACATTTTGAGCGAAACATACGGTCAGCATTAGAAAAATCTATTCCTTCTTCTTTAACAAAAACAGGGAGCATAAGATATAGATACCCTAGAACGAAGGCAAATTACATTCGTCGTACCGGAGAGTCGATATATTCTACAAGTTCTTCCATCAGAAATATACTTACATCCTGTACAAATGAACGTATTGCCAGGATAAGAATCATGTCAGTAGCTGTTGGAATTGGTCCAAAACAAGCTAGCTTATTTTTAAGAAATATTGGTTATGCAGAAAATTTAGCTATATTAGACACGCATATTTTAAAATATATGACAGTTATTGGCTTAGTTCCACAAATTCTCAAAACAGTGTCTTATTTATCTAAATATGAAGACATAGAAGGAATATTAAATAATTATGCAACTAGATTTAAAGAGAGCTTGGCTTGTCTTGATACGGCAATTTGGATAGTGATGAGGTCTTGTTGGAGGGAGATGATAGTATGAGCATTGTAAGTCTTGTTTCAGGCGGATTAGATTCTACACTTATGGAGATGCTTATAAATGAAGAAGAGATAGAGCAGTATCCTTTATTTATAGATTATGGGCAATTGTGTAAAGATGCTGAATGGGCGGCCTGTTTTTCTATATATGCAAAATATAACTTTCCTATACCCAATATTATGGATCTTAGGGGATTTGGTAAGCTGATTTCTTCTGGTTTAACAGATCTAAAAGCGAGGTTAAATGAAGATGCCTTTCTCCCAGGTCGCAATCTTCTTTTTCTACTTGCTGGTTGCGCTTATGCATTTCAAACAAATTCTAATGCAGTTGCGATTGGATTACTAAATGATAAATATCGTTTATTTCCTGATCAAACCGAAGTTTTTATTAGAGAGACAGAATCTCTTATAAATGTTTCAATGGGGAATAAAATCAAAATAATAACTCCTTTAATGATTTTTAGCAAATCAGATATAATTAAAATGGCACAAATTAAAGGTATTACAGGAACATATTCGTGCCATGCGGGGGTTTATCCTCCCTGTGGTAGGTGTGTTTCGTGTATTGAATTTAAAAATGCGTTAAATAGGGAGGTGTAACTATGGGTGGCGGACGTGGAGGAAGTAGCTTAACCCCTGACGAATTAAAAAAATTAGAAGAAATTGCAAAGAAAGCTATTAGAGAAGGAGCAGTTCCTAAAAAGAGAAGCATATTTATTAGTTTTTCCGGTGAAGATTTAAATGAAGTAAATCTTTTGCGTGGTCAGGCAAAGAATGAGAATTCAGACTTAGAATTTATTGATAGATCTTTACAAAAACCATTTGACAGTAGAGATGCAGAATACATCAAAAGGGGAGTTCGAGAGCGCATTAGACAGTCTTCTATCACTGTTTGCTATTTAAGTGAAAACACTGCTCAAAGCAAATGGGTAGACTGGGAGATTCGTGAAAGTATTGCTTTAGGGAAGGGTGTTATTGCAATGTATAAAGGTGATTCACCTCCAACTAAAATTCCTTCAGCTATTAAAGAATTCAAAATTAAGCTTGTTCCATGGGATCATAAAAAACTTTTACAGGCTATAGATGTTGCAGCAGAGACAAAGAAATAGGAAGCAAATGGGGATCAGGTCTTGCAATATAACAAAGTGTAGTTTTACATAAGCAACATGATAAAGCCATTACTGATAGTATTTTCAGAAGAAGTTTGTCATATCACCTCTCGTAGGAATATCAAGGGGGAGATCTTTCTTGAGATAAGAGATCTAATGATAGGGGGAAAAACCTGAACCCAATAATATTTAATTTTAACTGGTGAATGCCAATTGACGAAATGTTTATAAAGATTACAATCTTATCCCAGAGAAAATTGAAATAGTAGAAGGATTAAAAATAAATAATTTATTTTATTAGTCATGAAAAAATATTGAAAATATGCTTAGATGGTTATTAAGTATATGTTAAGGAATTAATTACTATAATGAATTTAAAAACAGCAATAATTGAGAAATTTATTGATGAATATAAATCCCAACAATCTACATATAAAGAGTTTGGGAAAATTGTAAGCAAAATTATAAGAGCTATTTTAAAAAATAACGAATTTAGGTATCAAATTGTATCTAAGCGGCCGAAAGGGATAAATTCATTACGGAAAAAAATTATTGAAAATAAAAAATATCAAAAATTAAAAACGATAACAGAAATTGATGACCTTGCAGGTTGCAGGATTATCTTCTACCTTGATAAGGATATTGAAAGATTTAGAAATCATATTTACAAAGAATTTAATGTAATCGAAGAAGAACTTAAATATTCCGAAGATGAATATAATGCTCTTCATTTTGTAGTTACTCTTAATAAAGAGAGATTAAAACTTATGGAATATACTAAATATTCAAGCTTGAAATGTGAAATACAGCTTACCACAGTCTTGTATCATGCATGGTCAGAAATGAATCATGATATAATTTATAAACCTCAAAAAGAACTCTCCAATTTTGATAAACAAATTTTTTCCTCGTTAAAAAAAGAATTTTCTGATGTAATGAAAAATCATATAAAAGAAGCACAACATACATTCGATTTCATTTCTTATAAGGTCGAAAATATTAAACAAGGGAAGCAAGTTTTTGATACTAAATTTTTAAATAATATTATTCATTCTGAATCAAATAATGAATTACATAAAAATCTTACACTCTTGCATAAATATATCGAGGAGTTTGGAGATAAAACACCGAAAGAACTAAATATTATTAAAATTATAGAATCTACTTTAGGGAAATCAAAAGCACTAAAGATAGAGCCAATTAAAACAGCAATTGGTAATTTAAAAGGCTATGCTTATGCTGATGTCGCAGATATATGCTTGGATATATTAAATGATTTAAGATATTTTTATCTGGAAGAAGTTTTTAACTTACTTATTATGCTTTCATTAGATAAGGAACCTGAAGTTAAGAAAAAATCTTTAGAAACATTATTCCGGCTTTCTCAGTATAATTTAAGCGCTTTAAAAGAAATTGGTTATTACCCACAACTATTAATTTTAGGAAAAATTGAAAAATGGAGCACAAAACAATTAATTGAAAGAATCGAGCCTATTGCTAAAATTTCAGAAGAATTATTAAGTCCCTCTTTTGAAGGACATTCAATGAAAGATTATGAGACTTTTTCCATCCAATTTGGAGCACTAAAAGTGGATGATAATCTAAAAAAGATTAGAGAAAGGACAAGTATATTACTTAAAAAGCTTTATTTACTTACCAAAGACTTAAAACGGAAACAAAAAATTATCCAAACACTTCAAGAAACAACCAGGCTACCGGATCAAGGCGGTTATGACAAAGATATGGAGAATATGGTATTAGATAATACTAATGCTTTAATTGATTACTACATTTCAATTATTCCCAATGCTGATAATGAGATTGTTAAAGATATAGAAGAAGATGCATACTGGTTATCTCGAAGGCTTGATGTAAAAAAATTAACTCGAATTAAAGAACTACAATCCTTGATTAGTTCTAAAAAAGAATATGATATCTTTAGAGTATTCGTTGGTTATGATTATTATATTGCAGATCAAGAAGAAGATCCAGAAAAAATAGATTGGGAAAAAGTAGATGCGCAAAGAAAAACTAAAATACAGGAATTTATCAATGATATTTTAGAAGAAAATTATAAGGATTGGGAAAGAAAAATACTATCAGTTATAAAAAATTATTCTACCCCGGAAAGCCAAGGTGAATTTGGGTATTTTAATATAGCGAGAAATCCCCACTTGTAAAGGTGGGGATGAGAGCAAAATCCCGACAAGTCGGGGCAGACGATAGTCTGTTAAGGTAAGCACCACGCCTGTAAAGGCATGGGAATCTATTTTTTTTCTTAATGAATTAGGCAAACAAAAACCGGAAATTGCATATAAATTACTAATAGAAAACGAAGTTAAACTTGAACCCTTTCTTACTCATTTAATTGCTGGAATTTGGGAAAGTAAATTAAAAAAAATAGCAAGAAATTTAATTTCTAAGTGGGTCAAAGAAGGTAAATATCTTTCTGCCTGTGCCCTTGTTTTTGATTATGTTGGAGTGTTGGATAAATCATTGATTAATGAAATTTTTAATAAAGCAAAAGAAATTGAAAATAAAGATGTTCAAAACGATACTTTTAACAATATTATTCGATCAATAGTGAAAAATTATCCAAAACACAAAAATACTAAGAATTTATTTATCAATTCCATCAGGGAATTAACAAAAAATAAAAACTGGTATTGGATTCATAATTCTTGGCGTCATAGGGACTCAATATTAAAATCCTTAACAAAGATGGATGTTGATACTATTTTTGAAAATTTATTGTTTCTTCCGGATATTAAATATCCCGCTGAGGAAGTTCTAACTCCGATTACTGAAAAATATCCGCAAAAAATAATTAGTTTTTTCTATAAAAGATTATTAATTCAGAAAAAGAAAAAACGAGAAGACCATTATGATGCAATTCCTTATAGGTTACATAAAATAAACAAACATCTTAGCGAAAATGCAGAAATTATCATTCCGGAAATATTAAAATGGTTCAAGAAGAAAGATTATTTACTTAATTGGGAAGGTAGCCGTTTAATTGAAGCTATTTTTCCAATTTTCAATAAAAGCCTTGAGGAAGAGTTAATTAAATTAATCAAATCCAAAAATGAAAAAAATATTAGAGTAATATTTAACATTCTACGTGCCTATAAAGGAGAAGAATTTTTACACAATGTTTGTAAAGAATTAATAAGAGAATATCCTAAAAATGAAAATTATCATAAAAAAATATTTAGTGTTCTCTCACAAATAGGAGCTGTTTGGGGTGAGTATGGATTTGTTGAAGGATTTAAAAAGAAAAAAGAAGAAATTCAAAACTGGAAAGAAGATAAAAATAAAGCAACTCAACTATTTGTGAAAAAATATGAAGATTATCTCAAAAAACGAATTTTATATGAAAAAAAACAAGCAGACGAGAGTATAGAATTAAGAAAGAGACAATTTGATAATTAACTTAAACCTTAAATAGATGAGGGAACTATTTTTAGTAAAGCTTTGGCTATTATTATTCTTGAAATAAAAAATATAAGAAAACTCAATTTAAATTAAAAAAGTAATTGTAAAGGAGGATGATCATGAGGTTATCTTTTACTATTTCAGAATTTATTTTTTTATCATTATCAGTAGTTTCTATTGTTTTCAATGTTCTCCAATATAAGGACCAGAGAAAGATAAAGGAAGAAAAATTTACACCTATTTATAATGGGTTGGTTGGATTATTCAATGATATAAAACTAAAAATCTCTAACTATTATCTAAGACAGAATTTATTGTTTAATCCCAAAAATCCATTTACAGATATTGAAGCACTTCGGTGGGATTTTTATGAATTTACTATTTCGTCTATTAGTAATTTAGATAGCTTAAGGGAGCAAGTAGTTCCGATTTTAAAATCAATAGATGCAAACGAGGATCGAATTTTTAAAGGAGCTGATTTTGGATTAACTGATGAAGAAAAAAAACAAAGGAAAATGTTTTTAGAAAAATGGAAAGAGGAGCAGAAAATTTTAAGTATGAAAAGGCAAACGGAATTGAAAGCTCTTGAAAGTCAAAAGGATGTACAAAATTAAAAACGACAAAGGAAAACGTAACATAAGCGGGATCTTCACAATTTTACAAATTTTTTATAGCAAATTAATTATGCAACATAAAAATTACTTAGAAATAAATATTGGTTTATTAATATATGGAAAAAGAATTTAAAAAACCCATACAAAATCTAAATTTAAAACAAATTCAAGATATAATTGAAGAAATTAGGAGATTAAATCTTGAATTTGTTGATATTGATATTATTAAGGAAAAATTGAAACCACTATTTGTAGGGTACACTTTAAGAGCTCCTATCTACGAATCTGGTTTAAAATTGTATAGAGGCAGAGTTTGCAATGAAAAACTAAATAATACAAAATATATAACATATCCTCCTGCAAAATTAATTACTAAATATCAAAGAGTTAACCGACCTGGGCAATCTGTATTTTATTGTTGCGCTGATCGGCGTGTACCATTTTCTGAATGTTTTGTAAAGACCGGTGATAAATTTATTCTTTCTCAATGGAAAACTGTTTCAAAATTACTTGTAAATAATATTGGATATTTGAATGATAATATTATGGGATTACAGCCAAAGTCTTTAGATGAATTAAAAGAAGCAAATATATTAATTAGAAATTTTATTGATGAAGAATTTACAAAAAATGTAAATGAGAGCGAAGAATTTTTATATAAAATTACTATTGCTTTAGCTGAGAAACATTTTTCAAATGATATTTTTAGTGGGTTGCTTTATCCCTCAATTGCCATTAAGGGACGTTCAGATAACTTGGCCTTAAAATCCCATTACGTTGATAAAAATCTTATGATTGAAAGGGTTGAATTTATTCAGATTATTTCAGTAAAAGGCTTTGAATATAAAATAAAAGTTTTAGATTTGGCTACATCTTTTGGAAAAGATGGTTCGATAGAATGGAAGGGTCATCCAGGTAAATGGTATCTAAAAAAGAAAGATGACGAATTAATATTAGCGGTTGAGAATGGCCAATGGGTTGCAAGAGATAGAGATGGAACAATTGTCGAACGCAATTAAAAATAAAAGAAGCAATAAATAAGTATAGAAATTATTCTAAATATATAAAAAGGAATACTACACTAATTATTAAATAGGAACACATATTATTTCTATATTATATGAAAATAGATAAGAAAGCGGAAATGGTAGTTATATGGAAAAGATCTATCTAAAGAGATATCCTTTCTTCTTTTGGAAATATGAAGAGCAAACAAAAATTAAACATTCAATATTTGCAGCATATTTTGATAAATGGATAAAAATTTTAGGCAAGTGGGATACATTAAATTATTTTGATTGTTTTGCTGGGTGTGGGGCTTATATTGATGAAAATAAAAATATTTATTATGGTTCTCCAATTTTGGCAGCAGAAAAAATAAAAGAAAATAATAAAAATCTATTTAGAAAAGTTAATATGATAATTATTGAAAAGGATAAGGAAAATTTAAAAAATTTAAAAAAAATATTTCAGTATAAAAAACTAGATGTTAATATTAAATTATTTCATAGTGAGTTTGATGCGGTAATTAATTCAATATTAAATTACAATGAAAAAGAATTAGGCCCAAGTTTTTTCTTTGTTGATCCTTTTGGCTTTAAAATTAATTTTAAAACAATAGAAAAAATTATGAAGATTGAAAAATCGGAAGTCCTTATAAATTTTATGTATAATAGTGTTAATAGATTTTTGATTGATAACATCGAATCGACCTTAAATGATTTATTCAATTGTGAAGATTGGAAAAAATACAAAAATGCGACAATAAATAGAGAGAAGGAAATCATAAAATTATATAGAGATCAATTAAAACAAATTGCAGATTTTGTAATTTATTGTAGAATATGTTTTCCGACAAGAAATAGAACTTATTACTACTTATACCATTTAACAAAGCACGTCAAAGGTTGCATAATTATGAAATCTTGTATTGCACAACATTGCAAGGGGAGGTTAGAATATTTAGGATCTAGCGGAGATCAGATGACGTTTAATGATATTTCAGAAGTAAGAATTAATAAAATTAAAGAATATACCTTAAATAAATATCATAAGACTAAGAAAAAATATATTCAACTTATCGAAGAAAATATTGATAATACTTCCTTTTTAGAAAGCGAAATTAGAAAGGCCTTAAAAACCCTCGAAAAAGAAAATAAAATATGCATTGAAAGAATTGAAAGTAAAAAAACAGGATTAACAGGAAAAGATATTATAACGTTTAATTGAAGGTGAAATAATATGCAATGTATAGAACGGAAATCATTGCTATATAAAACTAAAGTAGAATATGGCAATTGGACCATTAATCACGTTGTTGGATGTATGCATGGTTGTAAATTCCCTTGTTATGCTAAGATGATGGCGAAGAAATTTGGATGGATAAAAGAAGATGATGATTGGAGAAAGCCGAGGATTGTCACAAATGCATTAGAACTTTTAGAAAAAGAAATACCTAAATATAAAAAACAAATTGATTTTGTCCATCTTTCTTTTATGTCAGATCCTTTTATGTATGACTCAGAAAAAGGAACGTTAATCCCAGAAATTAAAGATCTTACTTTGAATATAATTGGAAGACTCAATAAAGAAAATATTAAAGTAACAGTTTTGACTAAAGGATTCTATCCTGATGAAATTCTTAATGACAGTTTTTTGAAAGATAATGAATACGGTATAACCTTGGTATCTCTAAATAATAAATTTAAACAAAAGTTTGAACCATTTTCTTCTTCTTATGAAAAGAGGATAGATTCTTTAAGAAAACTCCATGATGCAGGACTTAAAACGTGGGTTAGTATAGAACCTTACCCAACTCCTAACTTAGATGAGACTGCTGTAAATATTGAAAACATATTAGAAAAGATTAAATTTGTTGATAAAATAATTTTTGGAAAATTAAATTACAATGTAAACTCCTCAAGATTTTGTAATAATAAATCTTTTTATAGTGAAATTTCTGAAAGAGTAATCGATTTTTGCAAAAAGAATAGTATTAAATATCACATAAAATTTGGGACACCTTACAGTGATGTTAAAACGAAGAGAATTTTTAAAGAGAAAAATGATAGATAAAGAAGGAAAACGAGGTCTTCACCTTTAATACAACTTTTTCTTGAGGCGGAATAATGGGGAAAGACACCTATTTCCTTATATTATCGCATATGCAAAGACATAAAGGGAGACAAGGGGACAGGTTATTTTCTCTCTTAGCTTGACCGTGTCGAAATATAGAGATAGTGTGAAGGCCTAAGAGGGAAGTTCATCAGTAGGTCTCTACTCATTGTCTATCTCAGAGTTAAAACGAAATAAGGTTTTAAATGTATAAATATTTACAAGAAATTCGAGGTTTTATCAATAAACCTAGAAAGCAATTTAATCTTTTAAAGAATCGTAAGTTTTGGAATCAATTATGTAGTTCTTTAGATGTAATTGAAGACTCTGATTTGGCTATAGATGCCTATATTAATAGTGAGTTTGGAAAGGACGATGGAGAGAAATATTTGAGATTATATGGAGTACTCCAGGCACTTTTTCTGCAACAGGATGCTGTAACCAACCTGTGCGAATCCTTGGGACTCCCAAATAGTTTAACCTCATATCCAAAACTCAAGGAAATTCGTGATATTAGAAATGATAGTATTGGGCACCCAACCAAAAGAGGAAATTATAAGTCTTATCATTTTATATCTAGAGTCAGTATTACCAAGTCCGGATTTCAGCTAATTTCATACTATGGAAATAACAAAACAAAAGTTAGAGATGTTTTGGTTATCGACTTAGTTAAGGAACAGAGAAAATATTTATCAAAGGTATTTAAAAATGTTATAAAAATTATGAAGGCTGAAGAAAAAGCACATAAGGAGAAGTTTAAAATGGAAAAGTTAGAAGCTGTGTTTCCAGATACCTTGTCATATTATATCGAAAAAATATTTGAAAATATTGGAAAATTAGACCGTCCAGAACTTGGAATGGTGCACGTAACACTAGTAAAAAAAGTTATGGACAAACTAAAAGGGACTCTTCAAAAAAGAGGTATTGAAATAGATACATATGATTCTATTAAATTCCTTTATGAATTACTGGAATACCCAATTATTGAATTGAAATTATATTTTAACAAGTTAACGGCTAAGGAAGAACCAAGAATAAACGATAAAACAGCATATATATTTACATATTTTATCAAAGAGAAGTTATACGAGTTGAAAGAGATAACCAAAGAAATAGATGATAAATATTCTAGTTGAAAAATATTGCACATAATAAAGCATTTATGTCTTTGTTTCGCTGTACTAACTTGCTTTGCAAGTTCATAAATGTACAAACATTAGACGTAATTGGGTAGTTTTCGATAACAATATATATTAAAACGTGTAACAAGGGAAGGTTTTTGACACATTCATTATAGAGAATAGGAATGAACAGATCTAAAACGATAGTCTGAGAGGGTTATAATAAAAATATATTTTAAAAGAAGAGCAAAAAAATAATCTAGTTTATCTATTAGAAAAATATTTAATTTTTTAGGTATTAATCGGGGGATGATAGCGAAAAGTAGAGTGTAACAAAAAACCATCCCTGAACATATATAGGAGGGCATTGATTATGAGTAAAGTAGAAATCTATTATTTTTCAGGAACAGGTAATTCGTTACATGTGGCAAGAGAACTTCAAAAACGAATTCCAGAAACTAAGCTTATACCAATTATAAGCCTTTTAAATGAAGAGGTTATAGAAACGAAGGGAGAAATGATAGGTTTTGTGTTTCCCATTTATCTCTCTTCGACTCCTGATCCGGTAAGGAAATTTTTAAAGAAAGTTGATTTAAAACCAACTCAATATATTTTTGCAGTAACCACAAATAGTGGTCATCCAGGGAAAGTCAATATATATCTTGAAAAACTATTGAAAAAAAGAGGTAAAAGTATCGATTCTTATTTTACCCTAAAAATGATCGGGAATTCACCGAAGGGCGTAATGCCATCTTTTATGATTATTCAAGATTGGGCCTCTCAAATAACAAAAGAAAAAGTTTCAGCTTTAGAAGATGAAGTTCAAAAGGAACTTGATACCATACATAAAGTTATTATAAATAAAGAAAAAAATACAGGAAAAGATAATCCAAATCCACCTAATTTTTTTATGAAATATGTCGATCGATTACTACAGCTTCCTGTTGAATGGGCATCTGAATACACCAATCCTAAAATTAATTTTTATGCTGATTCAAAGTGTACGGGATGTAACCTATGCGAAAAAGTTTGTTTATCTAAAAAAATAAAAATGA
>Ga0315293_10001963_pt1 | contig 19893 bp, 17 predicted proteins | sample YL17G13_20_MG_FD_203071 | JGI IMG/M metagenome (GOLD analysis project Ga0315293, IMG submission 203071) | Sediment microbial communities from Yellowstone Lake, YNP, Wyoming, USA - YL17G13_20 | ecosystem: Environmental > Aquatic > Freshwater > Lake > Sediment | place: USA: Wyoming | collected... | reverse complement strand
CTACCCGCCCGTGGCCAGAACCCGTCGTCGCTCGTCACTCTGCGCATGACCATTGCGCACTCCACGGGCCGCGTGAGATACATAGCGAAACTCGTGCGCGTGGACGCTCAGCGAGAGCCACGTTCTCGCACCGGCCGGAAAGAGGTGTACCAGTGCTGAAGGTCCTCGTAGAACCTATCGGCGTCACCGTCGAGGTCGCCAGAGGCGACACGCTCCTGGCTGCCGTATCGAGTGCGGCCGTGGGGCTGCCCGTCGACTGCGCCGGCCGCGGAACGTGCGGCAAATGTCTGGTGCGTCTGGGAGCCGGGGAGCTCAGCGCGCCGACGAGCGTCGAACTGCGCAAACTGACGCCGGAGCGGCGTGCGGAAGGCTGGCGGCTGGCCTGTCAGGCGAAGCCGCTCTCTGCGCGAGTCAGCATCGAGGTGCGCGAGACCGCGGGTCGCCGGCAGATCCTCACGGCCTCAAGGCTCACGCACGGCGAGGCTCGCCCCGCGGTGCGCAAGCAGGCTGTCTCGCTGCCTCGTGCCACGTTCGAGGACGCGCGCAGCGACCGCGAGCGGGTGCGGGGGGAACTGGGCGCCACGACCGTGCCTCTGTCGGTGCTGCGCAGGCTTCCGACGACCTTGCGTGAGGGCCGCTTCTTGGCCACGACTACGATATGCGAAGGACGCCTCCTCGATGTCGAGCCCGGGCACGTCGACGTGAGTGCCTACGGGGCTGCCGTCGACATCGGCACGTCCAAGATCATCGTCTACCTCATGGACCTTCAGGAAGGCCGCCTGATCGACCAGGAGGCCATCGAGAATCCGCAGATGCGCTACGGTGAGGATGTGATCACGCGGATCACCGAGGCTCTCGACGAGCAAGCGCTGCTCGAACTGACCCGTCTTGCCGCCGAGGGCATCAACGAGCTCCTCGCGACGCTGTGCGCGCGCCAGGAGATCTCCGCGCGGCACGTGTACGACATGGTGATAGTGGGCAACACGGCAATGCATCATCTGGCGCTGGGGCTGCCGCCGCTGGGCTTGACCGGCGCCCCGTTCGCGCCGGCGCTCGACGAGCCGATATCTCTGCGCGCCGCCGATCTGGGCGTGACCATGAACCCGGAGGGGCGCGTCTACTTCATGCCGCCCATCGCCGGGTTCGTAGGGTCCGACTGTCTGGCCGTCATCGCGGCCACGCATCTCGAAGCGAAGCGCCTGCCGGCCATGGCCGTCGACATCGGCACGAACACCGAGATCGCGCTCGTCAAGGACGGCAGGGTGTCGGTGACGAGCTGTGCGTCGGGCCCGGCCTTTGAGGGCTACCAGATCACGTGCGGCATGAAGGCCACGGAAGGCGCGATCGAGCGCGTGGCCTTCACCGCCGATGGCAGGCCGCGCGCTGTCAAGACTATCGGCCGGGTCGGGCCGGTCGGCATCTGTGGCTCCGGAGTCGTCGATATCCTCGCCGGCCTCATTGCCGGCGGGGTCGTCGACAGGTCGGGCCTGATGCAGGCGCACGAACGCGTGCGCCGGGGTGCACGGGGCCTCGAGTATCTCGTGGCGGAGGGCGACCACGGTGACATCGTCTTCACGCAGCGCGACGTACGCGCCCTCCAGCTCGCCAAGGGGGCGATCGCGGCCGGGTGGTCGCTGCTTCTCGCGAACGCCGACCTGGCGCCGGAGGATTTGCGCCACGTCTTTGTCGCCGGTGCGTTCGGCAACTATCTGGGCCTCGACAACGCGCTTGCCATCGGCCTTCTTCCGCGCATCGCCACGAATCGTATCGCCTTCGTAGGGAACGCCGCCGGGGTCGGCGCGCAGATGGCCTTGATCGACGTGCGTCAGCGCGAACGGATCGCAGAGCTCAGGCGGAGGATCACATTCCGCGAACTGGCCATGGACAGCCAGTTCCACGAGGTCTTCCTGCGCGAGATGAGCTTCGGACAGTAGCCCCGCGCCGCCGCCGCGACTGCCTCACATCTCGTCCGCGCCGGAAGGCGCGTCGCCGCTCCAGCGCCGGATGGCCGTATACGCGACCGCCGTGCTGAAACCGCGCCGCAACAGGGCCTCGTAGGCGCGCCGCCGGGCCGCGTCGAGCGGCGGCTGCGGCGCTCCCCGGCGGCGCAGCACGGCGAGGGCGCGCTCGAGCTCGGCGTCGTCGCCCTCGGTGGCCGCGGCGGCGCCGAGCGCCGCGTCGATCACGTCGTGAGCGACGCCCAGCTCGGTGAGGCCGCGGAGGATGCGCCGGCTGCCCCAGCCGCTGAGGCCGCGCTTGTCGGCCACAAAGCTGCGCGCGAACTCCGCGTCGTCGAGCAAGCCGTCGCCGGCGAGCCGCTCGAGCGCGCCGGCGACGGCCTCGTCGTCGTGCCCCTTCTGTAGCAGCCGCCGGCGGAGCTCGTGGCGGCTGCGCGCGCGGTGCCCGAGCAGGCGGTAGGCGTCGGCCATGACACGTTCGGCCGACGCCTGGCCGCGTAGCTGCGCGAGCGCGTCGTCGTCGAGCTCGCGGCCCTGGTACAGATGCCAGCGCGCGACAAACGAGTCGCTGACGCTGAAGACGAAGTTGCCATCGACGTGGACGGCGACCTGACCACGGCGGGTGGCCCGCAGCGCGGTGACGACGGGCACGACTGGAGCCCTAGAGGATCTCGCCGGTGACCGGGTCGACGCCCTCGGGCGCGACCGCCTCGGCGGGCGCAGGCACGGCGGGCGCTGTGGCGCCGACCGACACCAGCGGGAGCCCCGCCTTCTCGCGGATCTGCAGCTCGATGGCGTCTGCCATGTCAGGGTTCTCCCTGAGGAACACCTTGGCGTTGGCACGGCCTTGCCCAAGCCGCTCGTCGTTGTAGCTGAAGAAGGCGCCGCTCTTGGCGACCACGTCGTGAACGACGCCGAGGTCGAGCAGCGTGCCCTCGCGCGAGATGCCCTGCCCGTACATGATGTCGAATTCCGCCATCTTGAACGGCGGCGCGACCTTGTTCTTGACGACCTTCACGCGCACGCGGTTGCCGACCGCCTCGGTGCCGTCTTTGAGCGTCTCGATGCGGCGGATGTCGAGGCGGATGGTGGCGTAGAACTTGAGCGCCTTGCCGCCGGTGGTGACCTCGGGGCTGCCGAACATGACGCCGATCTTCTCGCGCAGCTGATTGGTGAAGCAGCAGATCGTGCCCGACCGGTTGAGGGTGCCGGCGAGCTTGCGCAGCGCCTGGCTCATGAGGCGGGCCTGCAGGCCGACGAAGCTGTCGCCCATCTCACCCTCGATCTCGGCCTTGGGCGTGAGCGCCGCCACCGAGTCGATGGCGACGATGTCGATGGCGCCGCTGCGCACCAGCATCTCGGCGATCTCGAGCGCCTGCTCGCCATAGTCGGGCTGCGACACCAGCAGGTTGTCGACGTCGACGCCGATGGCCTTGGCGTAGATAGGGTCCATGGAGTGCTCGGCGTCGATGAAGGCGGCTTGGCCACCGAGCCGCTGCGCCTGCGCGATGAGGTGATAGACCATGGTGGTCTTGCCCGACGACTCCGGGCCGTAGATCTCGACGATGCGGCCGCGCGGGATGCCGCCGACGCCGAGGGCGATGTCGAGGGCCAGCGATCCGGTGGGCACGAACTGCATGTCGTCGCTCACGGGATGGTCGCCGAGGCGCATGACGCTGCCCTTGCCGAACTGGCGCTCGATCTGCGTGACGGCTGCCTCAAGGGCTTTGTCCTTGTCCAAGGTAGCGCTCCTCTCTTGCTCAGGACGCGGGAAATACTGCCAGGGGAGTGTGCACGGCGCCGGCCCTCTCCAGGAGGCTACTATACAAGACGGCGCGGACGACACAAAATCGCGGGATGTTGACGTTTTGCAGGGGAAATGGGTGACAAGGACGGCGAAAACGGGCGACGGTGAGGTGCGGCAGCCAGGGCCGTCCCCGCGCCTCGAAGAGGCCAGTGCCGGCCAGTGCGGCCGCCACGTCGGCCTGCAGGCGCGCCAGCTCGCCGTCGCGGTCGGCGAGCTGCAGCGCGACGACGCGTTTGGCGCCGCGCACGGGCAGGAAGACGGCCTGCGCGACGGCCACCTCACAACGCTGCACCAGCACCTGCGAGAGCGCCTCGGTGAGCTCGGGCACGCGCGCCGCCGCCACCTTGCCGAGGAACGCCAGCGTGATGTGCAGCGCGTGGTTGAGGCGCAGCCCGTCGTGGCCCCCGAGCGCCCCGCGCTGCCAGGCCTCGACGGCGCGCCGCGTCTCGTCGGGGAGGTCGCAGGCGACGAACAGCCGCAGCGTGTCGTCGTCGCCCCCCGCGTTCACCCGGCGAGCTCCCGGCGCAGCAGGTGGAGCGCCGTGGAGACGCTGTAGTCACGCACTGAGGCGCGGTCGCCCGGGTAGAGGCCGCGCACGACCTTCGTGCGGCGCGGCCCGCTGCAGGCCACGTAGACGAGGCCCACGGGCTTGCCTGGCGTGCCGCCGTCCGGCCCGGCCACGCCGCTCACGGCCAGGGCGTAGTCGGAGCCCGTCGCGGCGCGCGCGCCGGCGGCCATCGCGCCGGCCACTTGCTCCGAGACGGCGCCATACTGGGCGAGCATGCTCGCCGGCACGTCGAGCAGGCCCGTCTTGACCTCGTCGGCGTAGCTGATGACGCCGCCGACGAAGTAGTCGGAGCTGCCCGGCCGCTCGGTGAGCCGGGCGCCGAGCAGGCCGCCACTGCACGATTCGGCGACGGCGAGCGTGAAGCCGCGCTCCCGCAGACCGTCGGCGACGACGTCGTCGACGGTGCGGCCGTCGCTGCTGAACACCGGGGCGCCGGCTTCGAGCGCGACGACCAGCGCCGCCGCCTGGGCGTCGGCGGGCGCGCCGCGCCGGTAGCGCAGCCTCACCGTCACCTCTCCCCTGCCGACGTTGATCCCCGTCTCGAGCAGATCGTGCGGCGTCGCCTCCAGGACGGGCGCCACCTGGAGCTCGCCGACGCCAAAGATGCGCACGATGCGCACGGCGACGTCGGGGAAGAACCCCTCAGCCTGCAGACTCTCGGCCGTGGAGAGCCACATGGCCGCGAACTCGTAGGGCACGCCGGGGTAGGCGTAGATGCGCGTCGGCCCGCGCCGCGCGGCGATGCCGGGCGCGACGCCGGCCGGCGGCACGGGAGTAGAGCCAGCCGGCAGACGGGCCTGGCGGCGGGCCAGAGGGAACAACTCGTCGAAGTCGAGGTGGCGGCGCTCGGCGACCCAGCGCACGCGCTCCTCCACCATCCCGAGGGCCGTGGGGTCTTCGTCGAGGCTCACGCCCAAGGCCCGGGCCAGACAGGCGGCGGTGAGGTCGTCGTGCGTCGTGCCCAGGCCGCCGCCGACGACGAGCAGGTCCGGCGCGGCGGCCAGGGAGTACTCCAGAGCCGCCGTCAGGTGCTCCTCGTCGTCGGCGACCGTGAGGACGCTGGTCACCTTGACCCCCCGGGCACTGAGGTCGGCGCTCAGGAAGGCGCCGTTGGTGTCGCGGATGCGCCCGTCGAGGAGCTCGTTGCCGCTGAGCACGACGGCGGCGCGCGGCAGCGCGCCGCTCACGGGGCCGCGCGCTTCCGTCGGCCGCCGCTCATCGCGACGCGCTCCCGGGCATGCGGATGACGCCGCGCGCGTTCATGAAGTAGCGCACACCCGAGGCCAGGGTCACGACCACGACGACGCCCGCCAGGATCCACTGGATGATGGTGGCCACGTCGGTCGACACGTGGATCAGATCCGCGATCTTGTCCGTAGGCACGAGCACGTAGACTACGTAGACGATCTGCAGGACTGTCTTGAGCTTACCGTAGCGGTCGGCCGGGATCGAGACGCCTTGCGACACCCCGACGATGCGCAGCACGCTGACGGCGATCTCGCGGCCGATGATGAGCATGGCCACCCAGGCCGCGATGCGTCCCTGACTCACCAGGGCGATGAGCGCGGCGGCGATGAGCAGCTTGTCGGCGAGCGGGTCGAGAAACTGCCCGAGCGTCGTGATCTGCTTGTTGCGGCGCGCCACATAACCGTCGAGTTTGTCGGTGGCCGCCGCCAGGATGAACACGGCGGCGGCGGCGATGTCGCCGTAAGGCTCGGGGATCCCCGAGAGCAGCAGCACCAGGAACACGGGGATGAGCAGGATCCGCGAGATGGTGATGACATTGGCGAGGTTGAACTGGCTGCTCACGGCTCCCGTCTCCCGGCGTCGGCCTCGACATCATACCCGACGCTGCCTGACGCCACGGCGTGCACGACCTGGCCGCGCCGCACCCCGGCGCCGCGCACGAGGGTGCGTCCGTCGATATCCGGCGCCTGCAGGGCGCAGCGCCCCACGGCGACGCCGTCCGCTCTCGCGCCGCGCTCGATCAGCACGTCGAGCGGGCGCCCGACGAGCGCCTGCCAGAACGTGGCGGCCACGTCGTCGATCGCTGCGCCGAGCTGGGCGGCACGCGCGAAGGCGAGCGCCGCCGGGACTTGCCCGGGCAGCGTCGCCGCCGAGGTACCGTCCTGGGCATCGTAGGCGAACACGCCGGCGGCGGCGAGCCCGGCCTCGCGCACGAAGGCGAGGAGCTCGTCGAACTCCTTGTCGGTCTCGCCGGGAAACCCGGCGATGAAGGTCGAGCGCACGGCGGCCCCCGGGAGCGCGGCGCGCACGCCCGCGAGAAGGTCGAGGTGCCGGGCGCCATCGCCGCGGCGCTTCATGCGCCGCAGGACGGCGCCGGAGGCGTGCTGGAGGGGGACGTCCACATACGGCACCGCGTGCCGCGAGAGGGCCTCCAGGAGGACCTCATCGATACCGTCGGGCTGCAGGTAGAGCAGGCGCAGCCAGGTGGGGGTGGGCTCGAGCGCCTTGAGCTCGGCGAGCAGCCGCTCGAGCCCGCCCCAGCCCGGTTGCGCCCACCGCGACGTGTCCTGGCCGACGAGCACGAGCTCTTTGGCGCCGGCGGCCAGCGCGGCGCGGGCGCTGCGCAGGACCTCGGCCGCCGCCACCGTCTCGTAGTCGCCCTTGATGAGCGGGATGGCGCAGTACGCGCAGCGCCTGTCGCAGCCGTCCGAGATCTTGAGGTAGCCGGTCACGGGACGCGGACGGCGCGGCACCGGCACGGCGGCGCCGCGCTCCTCCGCGCCCTCTCCCCCGCCCCCCGCCTCCCGGAGGGCGGCGAGCAGCGGCGCCGTGTCGAGGCCGCACCACAGGTCCACCTCGGGCAGCTCCGCGGCGAGCTCCTCGCGGTAGCGCTCGACGAGGCAGCCCACGGCGGCGACGCGCGCCCCGCGCTCGTGAGCGAAGTCCACCGCTTCGAGGAGCGCCGTGATGGACTCCTCCTTGGCGGCGTCGATGAACCCGCAGGTGTTGACGACGACCACGTCGGCCCGGCCGGGCTGCGCTTCGCGGTGGCCGGCCGCGCGGAGCCTGCGGGCGAGCGCGTCAGAATCGGCTTCGTTCTTCGGGCAGCCGAGGGTCTGGATGAAGAAGCCGGCGCCCGCGGGGGCCTCAGCGATAGTTCACGAACTGCAGCGGGACGCCCCAGTCTTCTTCGCGGAGCGCCGCCATGGCGGCCTGGAGCTCGTCCTTGCTCGCCGAGAACACGCGCAGGGTGTCGCCCTGGATCTGCGACTTGACCTTCTTGAAGCGCTGGCGCAGAAGCTTGTTCATGGCCTTGATCTTGTCGTCGGGGATGCCCTGCGCGATGGGCACCCGTTGGCGCACGGTGCCGCCCAGCGCCTCTTCGAGCTTGCCGTACTGCAGCGCCTTGAGCGGGACCTTGCGGCGCACGAGCTTCTCCTCGAGCACGTCTACGACCTGCTTGAGCTTGCCGTCGTCGTCGGAGACCAGGATCAGCGCCTCGCCCTCGAGCGTGATGGAACTTACGCTCTTCTTGAAGTCGTAGCGCGTGGCGATCTCCTTCTGCGCCATGTTGACGGCATTGCGCACCTCGTTCATGTCGGCGCGCGAGACTACGTCGAACGAAGATTCCTTGGTCATGTCAGCCCTGCTTCACGAGTTTGCCGTCTGTGACGAGATAGTCGACCGGGTTCGCGGTGTTGGCGAGATCGGCCTTGCGGCCCTCGACCTCGATGCGCACCGCCGACGGGTTGCCGAGGCGCAGCCAGAGAGTCGTGCCGACGAACACCTTGGTCTTCCCCTTCGTCACGGTGCCGCTGAACAGGACCGTGCCGGTAGAGCTGTCCTTGCGCACCTCGAGCCAGCTGTCGCCGTTGGGCGCGGAGATGCGCAGCTCGCCCTTCACCACCGGCGCCGTGGTCTTCTGAGGATTGGCCGGCTTGCTGGCCGACGGTGACGGTGACGGGCTCGTGATGCCGAGGGCTCCGGGCTTGGTGGACGGCTGCGTGTCGCTGTCGCGGCCGAGGATCCAGATGACGCCGAGCACGAGAAGGCAGATGACGGCCACGAACACGACGGTGTTGCGCCCCCGGTGGCTGTGCGGCGCGCCGAGCATGGAGACGCCCCCGAAGGGCTCCTGGATCTCGGCGGTCTTCACGCCTCGCGAGCGATACTCGTCGAGGATGACCTCCGGGTCCAGAGCCAGGTACGTGGCGTAGGTCCGCAGGAAGCCTTTGACGTACGTCGCGCCGGGCATCACCTCGAAGTCCTCGTTCTCCATGGCCTGGACGTACTTGACACGGATCTTCGTGTCTTCCTCGACCTGCCGGAGCGTGAGGTTGCGACGCACACGCGCTTCGCGCAGCGTGTTGCCGATCTCAAACACGGTGGATGGCCTTCTCCTCGGTCGTTCCGGGCAGGTGGCCTGTCACCCGAACGTACAGTCTAGTAAGCGAGCCCTGCGAAGACAAATCAGGCGGGCCGGCGGCGGCGCCGGTCAGGCATCCCCGGCGGCCGGGACGGCCGCCTCGGGGGGCGCCTCCGGCGCGTCTTCGCCGGCCACGCGCGCGAGGGTGGCCGGCAGCTCGGCTTCGTCGATGAGCACGGCGCGGGCTTTGCTGCCGTCGTAGCCCGAGATGATGCCCATCTCCTCCATGATGTCGATGAGCCGGCCGGCGCGCGCGTAGCCCACGCGCAGGCGGCGCTGCAGCAGCGCCACGGAGGCCGCGCCCGTCGTCACCACGGTCCGGATGGCCTCGGCGAGGAGCTGGTCGCCGCCGGCCGCCTGCGCCTGCTGTTCGGCGCCCGGGCCGGCGGGGTTCTCGAGGAGGTCCTCCTGGAACTGGGGCTTGGCCTGGCGCTTCCAGTGCTCGGTGAGCAGCTTCATCTCATGAGCGGTGATGAGTGCCCCCTGTACGCGCAGCAGGCGGTTGCTGCCCAGCGGGCTGAACAGCATGTCGCCCATGCCCAGCAGGCTCTCGGCGCCGCCCGTGTCGAGGATGATGCGCGAGTCGGTCTGTGACGCCACGGCGAAGGCGATGCGCGACGGGATGTTGGTCTTGATCATGCCCGTCACGACGTCCACCGACGGCCGCTGCGTGGCCACGACGAGGTGGATACCGCAGCTGCGCCCGAGCTGGCCGAGGCGGATGATGGAGTCCTCCACTTCGGAGGGCGCCACGATCATGAGGTCGGCCAGCTCGTCGACGATCACCATGATGTAGGGCATGTGCTCCTCGCCGGAGCGGGCGAGCTTCTTGTTGAGGGCACGGATGTCCTGGCAGCCGTTGCGCGAGAGCACGTCGTAGCGGCGATCCATCTCGCGGGTGATGTTGTCGAGCACGTAGGTAGCCTGCTTCATGTTGGTGACCACCGGGGCGAGCAGGTGCGGAACGCCGTTGAAGTTGCTGAGCTCCACCTTCTTGGGGTCGATCATGATCATGCGCACTTCGTCCGGCGTCGCCCGCAGGAGGATCGAGCTGATGAGCGCGTTGAGGCAGCCGCTCTTGCCCGAGCCGGTGGTGCCGGCGATCAGCAGGTGCACCATCTTCACGAGATCGGCGAGCACAGCCTTGCCGGTCACGTCCTTGCCGAGCCAGAAGGCCATCGGCGAGGCGTGCGGCGGGAAGAACCCATGGATGTCGCCGAGAGACACGTAGTTGGCCTCGAGGTTGGGCACCTCCACGCCGACGGCCGTCTTGCCGGGGATCGGCGCCTGCACGCGGATGTCGGTGGCCGCGAGCGCGTAGGCGAGATCGTCCTTCAGCGACGCGACGCGGCTCACCTTGATGCCCGGCGCCAGCTGCAGCTCGTAGCGCGTGACGCGCGGCCCCGAGACGGTGCCGATGACCTGGGCCGTGATGCCGAAGTGCCCGAGGGTCTCGACGAGGCGCTGGGAGACCCGGCGGATGGCGTCGGGCGACTCGCCGACACTCTCCCCGAGCCGCTGCAGAAGCGACGGCTGGGGGAGCAGCCACTGGCGCTTCTCGGCCTCGTGGAAGGCGATCGCCGCCTCCCCCCCGCCGGGCTCGTCGGCGACGACTTGGGCAAGCGAAAGCTGCTCGCCCTCGTCCGCCTCTTCCACCGGTTCCGGCGGCGGCGCGTAGGGCGTCGGCTCGCCGAAGATCTCGGGCGCCGCCAACCGCCCGTCCACGAGGTGTGGGGTGTGCGTGCTCACCGCGGGTCCGTACTGGGCCGCCGCAGACACAGACGTCCTCATTATGTCGGAGGCGTCGATCGTCGGGGACTCGTCGAGCTCCACCACGCGGGTCGACGCCGCGTCCCGGCGGCGCGCGCCCAGGGCCTCGGCCTGGCTGCGCGCCGCCCTGCCTGCGGCGGTCATGCCTTTGCGCGAATGGTCCGCCCACTGGCGCAGCGACGAGCCGGTCGCCAGTAGAACGCCGGCCACGAAGAGGGCCACGACCAGTACGTCCACGCCGATGCGCCCGATGACGCCGTGCAGCGCTGCCCACAGAGCTTCGCCGGCCGCGCCGCCGTGCACGCTCATGTAGGTGTCGCGGAAGAGACGCTCCGGCCGTTCGCCGGCGAAGACGCCGAACGCGTCGGCGGCCGCGGACAGGACGAAGGCGGCGACGATCAGCGCGATCCCCCAGCTTACCCCGCGGCGCGGGCGGCGGTCGTCGCGGGCCACCAGCATGTAGGCGACGAAGCACAGCAGCAGCGGGAGCGCGAAGACCAGGAGCCCCACCAGCCAGCGCGCCATGCCGCCGAGCCAGCGCCCCAGCGTGCCGCCGTCCCAGCCCAAGTAGATGACGAAGGCGAGGAACACGGCGAGAGCCACGCAGGCGATCGCCGCCAGCTCGTGGCGGTGACGGGTGGCCGATCCTTCCGGCCGAGGCGCCGGACGGGCGGCGCGCGGTCGCGTGCGCGCCGCGGCGCCCGCGCGCCGTGGCTGCTTGGGGCGGGCAGTCGCCATAGGCCGCTTATTCAACGCGGGCGCCGGAAACCCTAGGAAGGAACGTGCTGCGAGGCAGGAAGCACGCGCCGGTCGTTCAGACTTCGACGACGACCGGCAGGATCAGCGGCCGCCGCCGGGTGCGTGCGTAGACGAGCCCGGCGAGCTTCTCCTTGATGTCGTCCCTGATGAGGCGCTGCCCGGTCACGTGCACGGCGCCGAGCTCGTCCATGAGATCGTCGAGCGCGGTCGCGCACTCGTCGAGCACCTCCTGGAGGCGCTCATCGTTGTGAAGGAAGCCGCGCGCCACCAGCTCCGGCGGCGCCACCGAGTCGCCGTTCTGGGCGTCGACGGTGACCACGGCGATGAGAATGCCGTCGCCGGCGAGCTGCCGGCGGTCGCGTAGCACCAGGCCGTCGGCATCGCCGAGCTCGAAGCCGTCGACGAACACCATGCCCGTGGGCACCTTGTCGACGATCTCACCGTTCTCGCGGTCGAGCTCGAGGACGTCGCCGTTCTCGAGGATGAAGATGTCTTCGTCGCGGACCCCGGACTGACGGGCGAGCTCGGCATGGAGGTGCTGGTGGCGGTACTCTCCGTGCACCGGCACGAAGTACTGCGGGCGCAGCAGATTGAGCATCATGCGCATGTCTTCTTGAGCGGCGTGCCCACTGACGTGCACGCCGCTGTCGCGCCCGTAGATCACCGTAGCCCCGACCTTGAGCAGGCGGTTGACGGTGGTCATGACGCTGACCTCGTTGCCGGGGATCGGGCTGGCCGACATCACCACGGTATCGCCCTCGTGCAGGCCCACCTGAGGGTGGTCGTCGAAGGCCATGCGCGTGAGCGCCGAGAGGGGTTCTCCCTGGCTCCCCGTCGAGAGGATGAGGATCTCCTCCGGGCGGTAGTCGTCGATCTCGGTGAGCTTGATCATCGCACCCTCGGGGACCTGCAGGTACCCGAGGTTGCGGGCGATGTTCACGTTCTTCTGCATCGAGCGGCCGGAGACGGCGAACTTGCGGCCGTGCAGGTCGGCGATCTGGATGGCCTGCTGCACGCGGTGGATGTGCGAGGCGAAGCAGGCCACGATGACGCGCCCCTCGGCCTCGGCGAAGATCTGGTGGAACGCCTGGCCGACGATACTCTCGGACGCGGTGGAACCGGGCGTCTCGGCGTTGGTGGAGTCGGCCAGCAGCGCCAGCACGCCCTGCTGGCCGAGCTGCGCGAACGTGTTGACGTCGGTGATGCGGCCGTCGATCGGCGTGTGGTCGAACTTGTAGTCGCCGGTCAGCACCAGGGCTCCGAGCTCGGTGCCGAGCACGATCGAGAGCGCATCGGGTACGCTGTGGCTCACAGCCACGAAAGACAGGTCGAACGGCCCCAGGCGGAGCTTGGAGGTATCAGTGACCTCGTTGAGCTCGACGACCTTGAGAAGCCCGTGCTCGTCGAGCTTGGACTTGATGAGGGCCAGGGTGAAGCGGCTGCCGTACACGGGCTTGTTCAGCTGCTTGAGCACGAAGGGCAGCGCGCCCTGGTGATCCTCGTGGCCGTGCGTGATGACGAACGCCAGGACGTCATCGCGACGCCCGAGCAGCCATCCGACATCGGGGATCACGAGGTCGATACCGAGCATCTCGTCGCGCGGGAACTCGACGCCGCAGTCGAGCACGACGATCTTGCCGCGGTACTCGACGGCGGTCATGTTCTTGCCGATCTCGCCGAGACCGCCGAGAGGGATGATCCTGAGGGAGTCACTCATGTAAGAGCAATCCTACCGGCTCGCGGCCGCGCAGAGCGAACCGGCGCGGTGAGGCGGCCGCACGCCGTCATGCCCGGCTCGACATACCCAGCCGCCGCAGCTCGTCGGCGACGGCGGCGGATTCCTCAGGGGTAGCGGGCACGAGCGGGAGGCGCAGACCGCCGACCTCGTGCCCGAGCAGGTTGAGGGCTTCTTTGATGAGGATGGGGTTGGCAGTCAGGCACAGCGTCTTGTAGAGAGCGCGGAGGCTTTCGTCGAGCCTCTCGGCTCCGGCCACATCGCCGGCTCTGACGAGCCGGGCCATCTCGGCCAGCCGTGGCCCCACGACGTGGCTGGCCACGCAGATGCCGCCGAGGCCGCCCATCTTCAGCACGTCGAACAGCATGTCGTCGTTGCCGGCGTAGATGCCGAGGTCGCTGACCTCGCGCAGCCGGTGAAGCTCGCCGAGATCGGGGTTGGCCTGCTTCACGGCCACGATGTTGTCGACCTCGCCGAGGGCGGCCAACGCCTCGGGCGACAGGTTGACCACCGAACGGCCGGGGATGTTGTACACGACGAGCGGCAGGCTGGTGGTGGCGGCCACGGCGCGGAAATGCGCCAGCAGGCCCCGCTCGGGCGGCTTGTTGTAGTAGGGCGTGACCACGAGGACCGCGTCGACGCCGCACTCCTCGGCAGTGCGCGTGAGCCCGATGCTGTGCGCGGTGTCGTTGGAGCCCGTGCCGGCGACGACGGGCACGCGGTGGCCCGCGGCCTCGACGACGGTGCGGAACATCGCCGCCTTCTCGTCGTCGGTGAGCGTGGGCGACTCGCCGGTGGTGCCGGCTACCACGAGCCCGTCGGAGCCGTTACTGATGAGGTGTTCGACGAGCTCGGCGAGTTTGCCGTGGTCGACGGCCAGGTCGGCGCCGAAGGGCGTGACCATCGCGGTGAGGATCGTCCCCAGGTTGTCGGTCATGGCGCGTCTCCTCGGATGCGGACGGTTATGAAATACGTCACTCTAGTCTAGGAGGTTCTCCAGGCCCACGACAGTCCCCTCGATGCCGGTCACGCGGCGCAGGGCGAGCAGGACGCCGCTCATGAAGGAGCGCCGCGACAGCGAATCGTGACGCAGGGTGAGCAACTCGTCGTCGCCGCCGAAGAGGACTTCCTGATGGGCGACGACGCCGGGCAGGCGCACGCTGTGGATGCGCACGTGGTCGGCCGCCAGACCGCGAGACGGCTGGTCGCCGGGCGCGTCCCGCAGGGCGGACCCCGGCGCCTCGGCCATGAGACGCGCCGTGCGCAGGCTGGTGCCCGACGGAGCGTCCAGCTTGCCGGCCTCGTGCATCTCGATGACCTCGGCGTGCTCGTAGTACTTGGCCGCCTGGCTCGCGAAGCGCATCAGCAGGACGGCCCCGAGGGCGAAGTTGGGCACGATCACGAGGCCCACGCCGGCCGCCGCCGCGGCGGCGCTGAGCTCCTCGACATGGGCTTCGTGCAGGCCGGTAGCGCCGACCACGGTCGGCACGCCGGCCGCCAGCAGTAGCTTCGTGTTGTCGAACACCGCCGCGGGGACGCTGAACTCGAGCGCCGCCTCAGGCGAGGTCAGCGCCAGAGCCTGCTCTACGGTCGCGAAGCACGGCGCGTCGCCGGCGCTCGCGCCGCCCCTGGGGTCGACGAGCGCCACCAGGCGCAGGTCGTCCTGGGCGGCGATCGTGGCGGCGCTGAGGCCGCCCATCTTGCCGGCGGCGCCGGTGACGAGGACGTCGATCATGAAGGGGCCTCCTCCCACGAGAATCCGCCGACCGTCTTCCTGAAGGGCTCCGGGTCGGGGCCGATACAGACGGCCGACCAGCGGCTGGGGTCGTAGAGCTCCCCGGCAAGCGCGACCACCTGCTCGCGGGTCACGGTGTCGATCTGCTTGAGCATGCCGTTGAGGGTGCGGATCTTGAGATCCATGAGGACCGAGCGGCCCAGACGGTGCATGCGGTTGGACGGGCTTTCCATGCCGAGCACGATGTGCCCCTTGATGTGTTCCTTGGTGCGTGCCACCTCATCGTCGGTGATCGTCTCGGCGAGGTGTGCGAGCTGATCGAGACAGATGTCGACGACCTCGCCCACACCCTCAGGGCGCGAGCCGAAGTACACGCCGACGAGTCCCGTGTCCGCGTAGAGCCACGTGTACGAGCCGACGGAGTACGCCAAGCCTCGCTTCTCGCGCACCTCCTGGAAGAGCCGCGAGCTCGACGAACCGCCGAGCAGGGTATCGAGGACCGACAGGGCGAAGCGCCGCTTGTCTGTGCGTGTCAGCGCCGGTGCGCCCAGGCAGACGTGATACTGCTCAGTCTCCTTGAACACGAAGTAGGCGTCGTGGCGCTCCTTGGGCCGGTACAGATCAGGGACCGGCGGGCTCATGCCAGCGGTGCGGTCGTCGAAGGACTCGCTCGCGAGGGCACAGATGTGCTCGTGGTCGACGTGACCGGCCGCGGCCACCACGATCGAGGGGTTCACGTAATGTTCCTGATGGTAGTCGCGGACCCCGGCTTCGTCGGCGTCGCGGAGGGCTCGCGTGGTGCCGAGAGGGCTGCGACCCAGGGGGTGCTCCCAGAACACGGTCTCGGCGAGGTGGTCGTGGATGAGCTCGTCCGGCGAGTCTTCGTACATGGCGACCTCTTCGAGCACGACCTCGCGCTCCGCTTCGAGGTCGGCCATGAGCGGCCGCGCCACCATGTCGGCCATGACCGCGAAGGCCTCGTCGAGGTGGTCGTCGAGAAAACGCGCGTTGACGACCGTGTGGTCCTTGGACGTGCCGGCGTTCAGCTCGCCGCCCATCTCGTCGAAGATGCGCGCGATGTCCCAGGCGGAGTAGTTCTCGGTGCCCTTGAAGATGAGGTGTTCGATGAGATGGGAGACGCCGGCCTGGGCGACGTCTTCATGACGCGAGCCGACGTGGATCCATAGCCCGAGGGCTATGGATCGCACGCCGGCTATGCGCTGAGTAACGACGCGCAGGCCGTTGTCCAGCGTTGAGAGGCGGTAGGCCTCCGTGGCCTTCTCCCGCTCCCTGCTACTCTGCGTCGGGCTTCTTGAGCAGCGTCAGCCCGATGCGGTTGCGTGCCTTGTCGATCTCGACGACCTCGACGGTCACCGTGTCGCCGCGCGAGACGACGTCCTCGACCGATTTCACGCGTTCGCCCTTCTGGCCGAGACGCGAGATGTGCAGCAGGCCGTCGGTGCCCTTCTTGAGCTCCACGAAGGCGCCGAAGTCGGTGGTCTTGACCACGCGACCGGTGAACACGTCGCCGACCTCGATCTCCTTGGTCATGGCCTGGATACGGTTCATGACGCCTTCGGCGGCTTCCTGGTCGGGGGCGCAGATGAAGATCGTACCGTCTTCCTGGATGTCGATGTCGGCGCCGAACTCGTCGGTCATGCCGCGGATGGTCTCGCCGCCCTTGCCGATGATGAGACCGATCTGGTCGGGGTTGATCTGGATGCTGAAGATGCGCGGCGCCCACTCCGAGAGCTCGCTGCGCGGCTCGGGGAGGGTGGCGAGCATGCGCTCGAGGATGAAGAGCCGCGCCCTGCGCGCCTGCTCGAGCGCCTCGGTGAGGATCTCGAAGGTGACGCCGGTGATCTTGATGTCCATCTGCAGGGCCGTGATGCCGTCGGCGGTGCCGGCGACCTTGAAGTCCATGTCGCCGAGGTGATCCTCGACGCCGGCGATGTCGGTGAGGATGACGTAGGCGTCACCCTCCTTGATCAGGCCCATGGCGGTGCCGGCCACGGGAGCGCTGATCTGCACGCCGGCGTCCATCAGCGCCAGGGTCGAGCCGCACACGCTGGCCATCGAGGACGAGCCGTTGCTCTCGAGGATCTCCGAGACGATGCGCGTCGTGTAGGGGAAGTCCAGCTCGTTCGGAAGGACCGGCAGCAGGGCGCGCTCCGCGAGGGCGCCGTGGCCGATGTCGCGGCGCTTGGGGCCGCGCATGAAGCCGGTCTCGCCCACCGAGTACGGCGGGAAGTTGTAGTGGTGGATGTACCGCTTCTTGTCCTCGATACCGAGGCCGTCGATGCGCTGGAACTCGCCGGTGCCACCCAGCGTCAGGAGGCTCATGGCCTGCGTCTCGCCGCGCGTGAAGAGGGCGCTGCCGTGGACGCGCGGGACCACGCCGACCTCGCAGGTGATCTGGCGGACCTCGTCGGTGCCACGGCCGTCGGGGCGGCGCTTCTGCACCGCGATGCGCTCGCGCACGAGGTCTCTCTCGATCTTGGCGAGCGCGCGCTTGACGGACGTCGCGCGCTCGGCCGGTGAGTCTTCGTCGAGGAGGTCCTCGACGGCGGCCTTCTTGACCTCAGAGGTGGCGTCCTGCCGCTCCTTCTTGTCGGCCACCTGCGTGGCGGCGTCCAAAGCGGCGCCGTACCGGCTGCGGACCTCGGCGAGGATGCCCTCATCGATGGTCCACTCCGGCACGTCCCACTTGGGCTTGCCACACTGGCGCTGCAGATCGAGCTGCACGTCGATGAGCTTCTTGATCTCCTCATGAGCCAGGCGCAGCGCCTCCACCACGAGAGCCTCGGAGACCTGCTTCGCGCCGGCCTCGACCATGACGATGGCGTCCTTGGTGCCGGTGACCACCAGATCGAGCTCGGACTCGTCCTGGATCTCGGTGAGGGTGGGGTTGATCACGAACTCGTCCTCGATGCGCCCCACGCGCACGGACCCGATGGGGCCGAGGAACGGGATCTCGCTGAGACCCAGGGCCGCCGAGGCGCCCAGAGTGGCGAGCACGTCGTAGTTGTTCTCGAGGTCGACGGACAGCACGGTGGCCACCACGTGCACCTCGTTCATGTAACCCTTGAGGAACAGCGGCCGAATGGGCCGGTCGATCTGGCGCGCGGCAAGGGTGGCCTTGTCGCTGGGCCGCGACTCGCGCTTGATGAAGCCGCCGGGGATCTTGCCGGCAGCATAGTGCCGCTCCTCGACGTCGACCGTGAGGGGGAGGAAATCCTGCCCCTCGCGTCCTGCGGTGCGCCCTGTGGCGGTGACGAGCACCATCGTGTCGCCGCAGCGCACGAGTACTGCTCCGTTGGCCTGCTTGGCCAGACGGCCGGTCTCGAGGGTGATCTTCTTGCCCCCGACCTCTACTTCTACTGTAGTCATCTCTTCCTTCGTCTTCCTACTGACCCGGCGCCCCATTGCGCGCGGGTTCTGTCTCGTCCGTGACTCGGATGCACGTGACGACTGGGTGGGCGCTCTTCGCGCCGTGTGGTTTGGCTACTTGCGGAGCTCGAGCTCCTTGACCAGCGCGCGGTAACGATCGAGGTCGCGCGCCTGCAGGTAGTTGAGGAGGCGGCGGCGCTGGCCGACCATCTTGAGGAGGCCGCGCCGGCTGTGGTGGTCCTTCTTGTGGGTCTTGAGGTGGTCGGTGAGGGTCGCGATGCGCGCCGTGAGAAGAGCGATCTGGACCTCGGGGGAGCCGGTGTCGCCGTCGTGCTTGGCGTGCTTGGCGATGATGGTCTCTTTGACTTCTTTGGTGACTGCCATGGTGTTCACCTCCCTCACAGGAGTATCCGGGAACCCAGTAGCGGGTTGGCCGCCCGCAACCGAGAAAACGGTCGCGCTAGGGTAGCACAGGCAAGGGCGGCGGAGAAACCGGGCCGCCGCGCAGGCTCGCTCGGTGTGGTGGCCGGCCGGCCGCGCGCCGCGTGGCTCAGAGGGCGGCCGGCGCCGCGAGGGCAACCTCGGCGAACGCACGATCTTCGAGGTCGGCCGTCTCAACGATGTCGCGACGCATCTGGGCGACGAGCTCCCCGACGGCGCCGAAGCGCCGCTCATCGCGGATCTTGTGGAGGAAGTCGACGCGGATGGGACGCTCGTAGATGTCGCCGCTGAAGCCGAGCAGAAACGCCTCGACGGTGACGTGCGTCGTCTCGACCGCCTTGCTGCGGAAGGTCGGGTTGTGGCCGATGTTGACGGCCGCCCGGTACCAGACGCCGTCCACGAGGACGCGGGCGGCGTAGACGCCGCGTCCGGGGAAGATCGTGCCCGCCTCCACGTCGATGTTGGCGGTCGGCACGCCCAGGGTCCGGCCGCGCCGGTCGCCGGCGACGACGAGGCCGGCCGCCGACGGCGGCCGGCCGAGGATCTCACGCACCTCTTCGAGCTCGCCGTGGTTGAGCAGGCGGCGGATGCGCGTCGAGCTGATGGTCTTGCCGTGCTCGGTGACGAGGCCCACGGCCACGGTCTCGAAGCCGTGGGCGGCGCCGCAGGTGCGCAGCTGCGCTGCGTCTCCGGCGCCGCCGGCGCCGAAGTTGAAGTTCTCGCCGACGACGACCACGCGCGCCTGGAGCGCTTCGGCGAGCACCCGGTCGCAGAAGCCCGCCGGCGTGAGCGCCGCGAGCGCATCGTCGAACGGCAGAAGCACGAGCTCCTCGGGCCCCAGCTCCTCGATGAGACGGATCTTCTCGGTCAGCGGCGTCAGCAGGCGCGGCGCATGAGAGGGGTCGACCACCGCCAGCGGGTGCCGGTCGAAGGTCACCACCGAGCCGAGGAGGCTGCGCTCGGCGGCCAGCGCGACGGCCCGGCCGATCACGGCGCGGTGACCCACGTGGACGCCGTCGAAGGTGCCGATCGCCAGGACTCGCGGACGGCGCTCGAGGTCCGCCAGATCGGTGACGACCCGCATCAGAGCTTCACGAGCAGCTTGAGGGCGTGGCCTTCTTCGGCCGGCCCGTAGATCGCGATGAGCTCGCCGCGGTACGTCAATCGCACCGCCTCGGGCGGCCCACCCGGCAGGCGGGCACCGTTGCGCACCGCCGTCACCTGCGCCGCCGAGAGCTCGATGCCGGGCATGAACTGCAGGGCCGCCGCCGGGTCGACCAGGCCGGGGATGCGTTCGTCCCCCGGCTCCCGCGCGGCCGCGGCCGCCTCGAAGGCGG
>Ga0315293_10001961_pt1 | contig 19898 bp, 20 predicted proteins | sample YL17G13_20_MG_FD_203071 | JGI IMG/M metagenome (GOLD analysis project Ga0315293, IMG submission 203071) | Sediment microbial communities from Yellowstone Lake, YNP, Wyoming, USA - YL17G13_20 | ecosystem: Environmental > Aquatic > Freshwater > Lake > Sediment | place: USA: Wyoming | collected... | reverse complement strand
TCTAAGGTCTTGGGTTTCACTTTCTCCGGCATGGGCTCCAACCCATACTTCCACTTCAAAAACTCAACCCCCGTCTTAGGATAAAGCGCATAAATCAAGGTATCACAAAGATCTTTGGCAAGACCCTTGGTCTCCTCCTTGGCCTTCTCTAACTCCGACTCTATCAAATCCGCAGGCCGACACGTAATGGGCTCCTTGCCTTTTTTATACCCCTTGAGCACCAACTTCTTGATCTCATCCGAAATGGGGACCGGTGGCCTCCCATACAAACCATATACATAATCCTGCGTCTCCATCGATACCATCTTATACCGACCAAACAAAACATTGAGGACCGCCTGGACCCCTACAATCTGCGAGGTAGGCGTCACCAGCGGAGGATAACCCAAATCCTTCCGGGTCTGTGGAAGCTCCGCATAGACCTCATCAATTCGATGCAGAGCCTTCTGCTGCCTAAGCTGACTCACCATGTTCGAGATCATCCCCCCAGGAATCTGATGCCTGAGCACACTCGTATCAATCACCGCCATCTTCGTCGTATCCAAGAACTCACGATATTTAGGAGCAATCGTCTCTAAATGCTCTCCCAACTTCAGCAACTTCGAAAGATCCAACCCCGAATCCCAAGGTGTCCCCTCCAAAGCGACCACGATCGGCTCCACCGCAGGCTGTGAAGACCTCAGTGCAAAAGGAGCCAGTGCCGTATCCACAATATCCACCCCCGCCTCGATCGCCTTAAGATAAGTCATCGAGGCCATCCCACTCGTATAATGCGTGTGAAGCTGAATGGGAATCTTTACGGTCTTCTTCAAAGCCTTAACCAATTCATAGACATCATAAGGAGCCAGCAACCCTGCCATATCCTTAATACAAAGGGAATCCGCCCCCATCCCCTCCAAGACCTTTGCCTTCTCAAGATAGTAATGGAGATGGTAAACCGGCCCCCCCATCCTCCTCTCCGTCAACGAATAACAGATCGTCCCCTGAATATGCTTTCCAACCCGCTTGATCACCTTGAAGGCCGCCTCAAAGTTTCGCTCATCATTGACCGCATCAAAACAGCGAAAGATATCAATGCCCACTTCGGCCGACTTCTCCACAAAGGCCTCCACCAGATCATCCGGATGGTTCCGATAGGCCACCAGATTCTGACCCCGAAGAAGCATCTGAAAGGGGGTCCGGGGCATCAGTTTCTTTAGCACCTTCACCCTCTCCCAGGGATCCTCCCCTAAAAACCGATGGGCCACATCAAAGGTCGCTCCCCCCCACATCTCCACCGAATAAAACCCCACCCGATCCAACTCCTCGGCAATGGGAACCATATCCTCTGTCCTCATCCGGGTCGCCAATGAAGACTGATGCCCATCCCGAAACGTCGTATCTGTTATTTTAATCGGCTTCCTCGCTATCTTATCCATCCCTTCCATCATCTTTCCTCCTCTACAAACTTTTTGAGACAAATAGGTGAGTTTTTTTCAAATCCCTTGCGATACTCTTTGTAAATCTGTTAACATACAAAGAAAATTTTTTCAAACGAAAACTTTCACATTTCATATTGCCACAAATTTTCTTGACAAAAAATTTTTTTATATATTTATTTTTTTAATTTAATGTATAAGAATTGGAACGAAATGTTTACTTTGAAATTGGACGAAATTCCTGAAGAGGGTCTGGATCTGAAGTGGAAAGAGGAAAGGGCTTCCTTGTCAGCCTACCTGGAAGGTCTTTCAAGAATTGACTTTGACTTCGAGACTCCGCTCCAATCAGAGGTTAAAATTAAGAAGGCAGGTCGATCGGTCTTCATTACAGGGAAGATCCAAACCACTCTTCGATTACAGTGTGTAAGGTGTTTGAAGGAATTCTCCTATCCTCTCTCCACGACCTTTGAACTCACCCTTCACCCCTTAAAAGAGTCTCCTTCGGAGGAAGAGACCGAATTGGGCTGCGAGGAGATGGAGTCGAGTTTCTTCGAGGGAGGTGAAATTCACCTCTCTGAGATCGCCTGCGAGCAGATTTTTTTAGAAATCCCTTACCAGCCCCTTTGTCAGGAGGGATGTAAAGGGTTTTGCCCGATATGTGGGAAAGATTTAAATTTCTCTTCCTGCGAATGTGTGAAGGAGGAATTGAAATCAGGCTTTTCTGTTTTTCAGAAATTAAAGCTTGATTAATGCCTTAATAATCTGTTATGTGGAAAAGATAAGGCAATTCGGCCAAATTCTTAAATCAACGTCTGAAAATAATTTTGACGGATGAGAAAGGGTGCTTTCGAATGGGAGTTCCAAAACGGAGAACATCGTCGGCAAAAAGGGATCAACGTCGAGCCCATAACAAATTAAATGCTCCTAACTTCTCTCTGTGTTCTCAATGCCATGAACCCATACTCCCCCACCATATCTGTCCCCATTGTGGCACTTACAAGGGGAGAGAAGTCCTCAAGGTGGAGGAAGAGAAATAAACCCCGTTAGAAAGGACGGGGGTTTAACCCCACCCTTTCTATGAGGAATTTTCGAAGACTCGACTCTATGAGAAGTTTTAGTTATATCACCCCCGATAGGAATGGCGAGGCTTTCTAACGGGGTAAATCATTGCGGATGATGTTAGGGGAAAGTGAGAGATGAAAATCGCGGTCGATGCTATGGGAGGGGATTTTGCCCCTCAACAGGTTGTTGAAGGTGCCTTTTTAGCCTCTAAACGGTATGGAGTAAGGGTCGTTTTAGTGGGCGATGAGGATCAGGTCAGTAAAGAGCTGTCCAAATATCCGACCTCGAAACTTCCAATCTACATCCATCATGCTCCATTTGTGGTTGCCATGCACGACTCTCCTTCTACGGTGATTCGAAGGATGAAAGATACCTCTATTAAAGTGGCCCTCGATTTGGCAAAAGAAGGTCAGGTAAGTGGGGTCGTCTCCGCCGGGAATTCAGGGGCAGCCATGACCTTGGCAATGTATATCTTGAGAAAATTGGAAGGCGTTGAACGGCCTGCTATCGCCACCATCCATCCCACCACGAAAGGCAACACGGTCCTCATCGATTCGGGGGGTAATGTGGATTGCAAACCCATTCATCTTGTCCAGTTCGCGATGATGGGGGATGCCTATGCAAAATATATCTTAAGGAAGGAAGAACCTCGTATCGGTGTTTTGAGCAATGGAGAGGAGGATGGGAAAGGGAATGAACTGACACGAGAGGTCCATGAAATTTTATCCGAGACCGATTTGAACTACATCGGTTATGTAGAGGGGAGGGATCTCAATAGTGGAGAGGTGGATGTGATCGTCTGTGATGGTTTCGTTGGAAATGTGGCGTTAAAAATAAGTGAGGGGCTTTGGGAAACCATCCATGCGATTCTCAAATGGGAGGCACAGGATAATATCAGGGCGAAGGTGGCTTATTTCCTAATGGGGCGGGCGATCCGTCGCCTTGAAAAAAGATTGGACTACTCTGAATATGGAGGAGCTCCTCTTTTAGGGGTTAACGGCAATTGTGTCATCTGCCACGGTTTATCGAATGCCAAAGCCATCATGAACGCCATACTGTTGGCCTTGAACCTGGCCAAGAATAGACTGAATGAACATGTCATCGAAGAGCTAAAGGAGAAACAAGACCTGCTCCGCCTGGGACAAAAACGCCAGGAGAAGGTGAGCGAGTCGGTCAAATCGATTCATTAATATCGGTTACGACGCCGGGGAGGAAAGAATATTGGATTATTTTCTTACGCCAGAGCAGAAGATGATTCGAGATTTAGCCAGGAAGGTCGCCGAGGAGAAAATACTTCCGGTCCGGGCGGAATTGGATGAGAAGGAAGAATTCCCGTGGGAGATTGTTAAAATCAGCGCGGAAGCAGGTCTCATGGGTGTCTCCATGCCAGAAGAGTATGGGGGCTTTGGTGGAGGTATCTTAGAATATTGTTTGGTAGCAGAGGAATTGAGCCGTGTCTGTCTGGGGATCGCAACCAGTGTGGTAGCAAGCGGCTTGGGCGCAATGCCCATCCTGCTTTTTGGAAACTCTGAACAGAAGAGAAAATATCTTCCTGATATTGCAAAGGGGAAAAGGTTAGGTGCTTTTGGGTTGACTGAGGCGGATGCGGGAAGTGATGCGGGTGCCATCCGAACAACCGCTACTCGGGCAGCAGATGGTTATGTCCTGAACGGAACCAAGCAGTGGATCACCAACGGTGGAGAGGCTGAAATCTATTCAATTATTGCAATGACCGATCGGTCAAAGGGTCCTAGAGGAGCGAGCGCTTTGATTGTGGAAAAGGGAACTCCAGGCTTCAATTTCGGGAAGAAGGAGAAGAAGATGGGCATCCGGGCCTCTGCTACCCGGGAGCTAGTCTTCCAGGATTGCTTTGTTCCTAAAGAAAACCTCATTGGGAAAGAAGGAATGGGATTTATCGTCACCATGAGGACTTTTGATCGAACCCGACCTGGAGTGGGTGCCCAGGGTGTTGGATTAGCCCAAGGGGCACTCGATGAGGCGGTCCGTTATGCCAGAGAACGAGAGCAGTTTGAAAAGAAGATCATCTCTTTTCAGGCTGTTCAACACATCTTAGCGGATATGGCCACTCTCGTAGAGGCCGCCAGGGCATTGGTTTATTCCGTCGCCCGCTATATTGATCAATCAGAAAACACAAAGGAGATTTCAAAGGTCTCTGGGATGGCTAAGGTTTTTGCCAGCGATGTCGCCATGAAAGTGACGACCGATGCGGTTCAGATCTTGGGAGGTTATGGATATATGAGAGATTATCCCGTTGAGAAGATGATGCGGGATGCAAAAATTCTTCAGATCTATGAAGGGACGAATCAGATCCAGCGGAATATCATCGGTTTGGAATTGAGCAAGGAATACGCCGGGAAGAAGGGAATCCGGTGAAGCCAATCGCCTTTATTTTCCCAGGCCAAGGATCCCAGTATGTGGGAATGGGGAAAGAACTCTTTGAAAATTTCAGTGTAGCGAAACAGATCTTTGAAGAGGCGGATGATGCCCTTCATTTCTCTATTTCGGCTCTCTGTTTTAAAGGCCCTGAAGAAGCGTTGAAGCTGACTGAAAATACTCAACCTGCCGTGCTGACGACAAGCATTGCCGCACTCAAAGTACTCCAGGCGGAGAAAGGGATGACTCCTCAATTCACTGCAGGACATAGCCTCGGCGAGTACAGTGCTTTGGTTGCTTCTGGAGCGCTCACCTTTTCTGAAGCAGTGAGAATGGTCCGTCTCCGCGGGAAATTTATGCAGGAGGCTGTCCCTGTGGGAGAGGGGGCGATGGCAGCTGTCCTCGGTATGGACCGGGAGCGGGTTGAAAAGCTTTGTGAAGAAATTTTATCCGGCGAGGTTTTGACCCCTGCCAATTTTAACTGTCCAGGGCAAATCGTCATCGCTGGTCATTCGAAAGCGGTCGAGCGGGCGATCGGAAGAGTAAAGCAGGAAGGGAAGAAAGCGGTCCTTCTTCCCGTCAGTGCTCCATTCCATTCTCCCCTCATGAAACCTGCAGGGGAGCGTTTGGAGAAGGCATTAGAGGAAATTTCTGTTGGCGATCTGAAGATCCCGGTGGTGACAAACGTCGAGGCAGAGGTCAATACTTCAAAAGACAGGGTAAAGGGATTACTGGTGGCTCAGGTATCAAGTCCTGTCCGCTGGGAAGAGTCTATGAGGAAGATGATCGAAAAAGGGATCGACCAAGTCTTGGAAATAGGGCCTGGAAAAGTTCTTTCAGGTTTGATGAAACGGATTGATAGCCATGTGGAGACTAAGAATTTAGAAGATCTCCAAACTCTAAAAAAGATCTCTTAAGGCTCAATTTACCCTCCCCCTTGACGCCTGCCTGCCGGTAGGCAGGGGAGAGGGTTTGGCCCTGCACCACGTGGGGTGCAGGACACCCTTGAACCTTACATGGTTCAGGGGTGGGGGTGGACAAAAGAATTTAGTTCCCCCTCCCCTTTACCCTGTTAGATAAGATTATTTATTTAGCCTTCATTAGTCAAAGTTTTCTATCTAACAGGGTGAATTCCCTCCCGCAAGGGGAGGGGAGAATAGGTTGATTTCTTTAATCAGGGAGGAAGGATTGAAACTGACAGGGAAAGTAGCTTTGGTCACCGGGGCTGCTCAGGGGATTGGGAAAGCGGTTGCCCTGCTTCTGGCTCGCCATGGCGCCGATATTGTCGTCTCGGATATCAATCTTGAAAAAGCCGAAGAGACAGCAAAGGAAATTGAGTCGATCGGCCCAAAAGCTATGGCAATCAAAGTGAATGTAGCCAGTTTAAATGATGTAGAGCGAATGGTGGAGGCCGTCTTAAAAAAGTTTGGCAAGATCGATATTTTAGTCAATAATGCTGGGATTACCCGTGACAAGCTGATTCTCAGGATGACCGAAGAGGATTGGGATATAGTACTCAATGTCAATTTAAAGGGGACCTTTAATTGCACCAAAGCGGTTGTCAGACACATGGCGAAACAGAGAAGTGGGAAGATCGTCAGTATCGCCTCGGTGGTTGGAGAAATGGGGAATGCAGGGCAGGTGAACTATGCTGCTTCAAAGGCTGGGGTAATCGGTTTGACCAAAACCATTGCGCGGGAGTTCGCAAAGAGAGGGATCAATGTCAATGCCATCGCCCCCGGATATATTGAAACTCCGATGACTGAATTCCTTTCCGATAAAGTGAAGGAGGAATTGAAGCGGCTAATACCCATGGAGCGATTAGGTAAACCTGAGGATGTAGCCGAAGCCGTGCTTTTCCTCGTTTCTGAAGAATCCAATTATATTACCGGTCAGGTGTTGAATGTGAACGGTGGTATCTATATGTAAGGAATCAAAAAAATAGGAGGTGATTACATGTCCATTGAGAAGCGGGTCAAGGAGATTATTGTTGAGCAGTTGGGCGTCAATGAAAGCGAGGTAAACCCAGAAGCTAAATTCGTTGATGACTTAGGAGCGGACTCTCTCGATTTAGTAGAACTCGTTATGGCTCTGGAGGAGGAGTACAATATAGAGATCTCCGACGAAGAGGCAGAGAAGATCTTAACGGTTGGGGATGCAATTGAATTTATCCAAGCCCGTGTGACTCAGTAAGGTCTCTCGCTCCATGCCTATTGAAGGAGGGATGAGGTTTTGAGAAGAAGGGTTGTTGTCACAGGAATGGGGTTGGTGATTCCCACGGGAATCGGAGTCGGAACAGCGTGGAAGAATGTCTGTGAGGGAAAGTCAGGGATTGGTCTCCTCACGCGGTTCGATACAAACGGGTTTGAGACGAAGATTGCAGCGGAGGTGAAGAACTTCAACCCTGAATTATACATTGTTAAGAAAGAGATCAAAAGAATGGATCTCTTCGTTCAATATGCCATCGCTGCCACCAAGGAGGCCCTGGAAGATGCGCAGTTGGCCATCACTCCGGAGAACTCTGAGAAGATCGGTGTGATCGTGGGGACAGGCTTGGGAGGATTGCCCACCCTCGAAAAATATCACAAAATCCTTTTGGAGAGAGGGCCTGGCCGAATCTCGCCATTTTTCATTCCGATGCTCATTGCCAATTTGGCATCTGGGCATATTGCTATACAATTTGGTCCCAAAGGGCCAAACACTTGTGTGGTGACTGCATGTGCTACAGGGGCTCATTGTATAGGAGACGCCTTTCGCGCCATTGTTTATGGGGATGCGGAGGCGATGATTGCAGGGGGGACCGAAGCCAATATCACTCCGCTCACCATTGGTGGGTTCAATGCGATGAAGGCCCTTTCTACGAAAAATGACGAACCCGAGAAGGCCTGCAGGCCTTTTGAGAAGAATCGGGATGGTTTTGTGGTGGCAGAGGGTGCGGGGATTGTTCTCTTAGAGGAACTTAAGTTCGCATTAAATCGGAATGCAAAGATCTATGGGGAATTGGTAGGCTATGGGTACACAGGCGATGCCTACCATATTACTGCCCCATCCCCGGATGGTGACGGTGCGGTGCGGTGTATGAGGATGGCTCTTAAAGATGCCGGGCTGAAGCTTGAGGATGTGGAGTATATCAATGCCCATGGGACTTCCACTCCCCTTAATGACTTGACCGAGACGATTGCCATTAAAGCGGTCTTCGGTGATCATGCCAAAAAAGTACCCATCAGTGCGACCAAATCAATGACTGGCCATCTCTTAGGGGCTGCCGGGAGCACAGAGGCCATTTTCACCCTCTTGGCCATTCGAGATGGGATCATGCCACCCACTATCAACTATGAGGAACCCGATCCACAATGTGACCTCGATTATGTCCCTAATGTAGCAAGACGACAACCCTTGAACATCGCCATGTCCAACGCCTTCGGGTTTGGCGGAACCAATGCCACGCTCATCTTTAAAAAATTTGAAGGATAGACCCCGTTAGAAGGTCTTCGACCTTCCAACGGGAGAGCTCACACAGGGCTCTAACTCCTGTATTCGTTCTAAAAGGAATTCTATCTTCATCCCCGCTGCAAGCAGCGGGGCTTTCTAACGGGGTAGAAACATGCAGATTGGTTTGGCCTGTGACCATGGCGGCTTTGAGCTCAAAGAGGAACTGAAGGCCTTTTTGAAAACCCTCGGTATTGAACCCATTGACATGGGTACCTTCAACGAAGATTCAGTAGATTATCCAGATTTTGGAGTCTTGGTGGCGGAGAAGGTCTCTCGGGGAGAATTGGAAAAAGGGATCCTCATCTGTGGCACTGGCATCGGGATGTCTATGGTAGCGAATAAATTTCCAAGGATAAGAGCTGCCCTGGCCAATGATCTTTATTCTTCTCGATGCAGTCGAGAGCATAACGATGCCAATATCTTAATTATCGGTGGCCGAATTGTAGGGAAGGAACTGGCGAAAGAAATTGTGAGGGTTTGGTTGGAGACTCCTTTTGCTGAGGGGAGACACAAAAGGCGGTTAGAAAAAATCGAGGCTTTAGAGAAAGAAAATTTTAAGAATTGAATTTGAAATTTTAATGATCAATCCTGTTCGGTTCCTTAGCAGAACCGAGGAGTCATGGTTAATCAAAAAGTTTGTTTTCAATCTTAGACCTTTCTAATAAAAGAGGTTGTCCCATCCTCTGAATGGCTCGCCCTTGAAAGAGAAAGAGAAAAAAAAGATTTTTCCACATCGGCCCTCTTGGGAAGAGTATTTCATGGATATCACCCACCTCGTCGCCAAGCGATCGACCTGTCTGCGAAGGCAGGTTGGAACTGTCCTCGTTAAAGATAAAAAGATTTTAGCAACGGGTTACAATGGAGCTCCTTCTAGGCTGGAACACTGCTTGGACATCGGTTGCCTCCGCGAGAGACAAGGCATCCCTTCTGGAGAGCGACATGAACTCTGCCGTGGCCTTCATGCTGAGCAGAATGCGATTATTCAAGCCGCCTACCACGGAGTGGAGATTCGTGGGGCCACCCTGTATTGCACGAACCACCCTTGCATCATCTGTTCGAAGATGATCATCAATGCAGGAATTCAGAAGGTCGTCTACGAAAATGGCTATGCCGATACCTTGGCCAAAGAGATGCTAAAAGAATCAGGGATTAAAATTGAGAAATTTAATAGAAAACGGAGGGGAGAGGGTAGAAAGTAGAAAGTTGATATAAAAATCCACTTTCTACATTCCACTTACTACATTCGAAAAATATGAAATGTCCTTTTTGTAATCATCCCGAGAGTAAAGTGGTCGATTCCCGACTGGGAAAGGATAAGGACACCATTCGGCGAAGGAGGGAGTGTCTCGGCTGCCATAAGCGATTTACTACCAGTGAGAGGGCAGAGGATGCCCTTCCATTGGTCGTGAAGAAGGATGGGAGGAGAGAAACTTTCAATCGCCTTAAAATCTTTAACGGCCTGAAAAAAGCCTGCGAGAAGAGGCCCATTAGTATCAATCTGATCGAGAAAATCGTCAACCGCATCGAGCTACATTTCCAAGAAAGAGGAGAAAGAGAAGTAAAGAGCACTGAGATCGGGGAACGGGTGATGGAGGAACTCCATCGTTTGGATGGAGTGGCTTATGTCCGCTTTGCCTCTGTTTATCGGCAGTTTAAAGATATTCAAGAATTCATGGATGAGCTGAAGGACCTCCTTGGAAATAAAGAAGAGGCCAAGAAGAAATAATTTCGAAATCCAAGACACGAATTTCCTGCCTACCATAGATTGGCGAAATAAGGGTTTAAAATCTAAATGTCAAAATCCAAATGCAAAATGAATGTCAAAGTTCAAAATCCTGTAACTCAACCCTTTCAGGGTTGATCATAATCAAGGCTAAAGCCTTGAGTTACAGCTTCGGATTTTTTTGGATTGATTCCTTCTGGATGCATCGCCCGATATTCGAATTTCGGATTTTTGAGTGACACTAAGTTTATGGATGACGAACGATGGATGAAACGGGCTCTCCGTCTCGCGGAGAAAGGAAGGGGAAGAACTTCACCCAATCCTATGGTGGGTGCCGTTCTGGTGAAAGATAGCAAAGTGGTTGGGGAAGGGTTTCATGCAAAAGCAGGAGAGGCTCATGCTGAGATCGTCGCACTCCAACAGGCAGGGGAAGGAGTCAGAGGGGCCACCCTTTATCTCAATCTGGAACCCTGCACACATCATGGAAAGACTCCTCCCTGTGCTCCCCAAGTGGTTGAAGCGGGTGTGAAACGCGTGGTCATTGGCATGGAGGATCCCAACCCATTGGTAAAAGGGAAAGGGATCGAGATGATGAGAAGGGCCGGCCTCGACGTTGAAGTAGGGATTTTAGAAAAGGAATGTCGGAGATTAAATGAGGCCTTTTGTAAATATATCTTGAAAAAAGAACCATTTGTTATTTTAAAGGTTGCCGCCACGCTGGATGGTAAAATGGCAACCCGAAATGGCGATTCCAAATGGATTTCTGGAAAGGCCTCGCGACGGTTCGTCCATAAATTGAGAGACCAAGTAGATGGAGTCCTTGTGGGCATTGGGACGGTACTAAAAGATGACCCCATGCTTACAGCCCGGATCAGGGGAGGGAGAGATCCCTATCGAATTATTTTAGATAGTCAATTGAAGATTCCGGAAGAAGCTAAAGTGATCGGAACCCATCCCACTAAGGCAATCATCGCTTCAACAGAGTTAGCCCCTAAAGATAAAATAGAAAAATTAGAAAAGAGAGGTGTTAAGATCTTGATCTTCGATTCCAAAAGGGGAAAAGTTGATTTAAGGGCATGCCTCTCCAAACTGGGGGAAATCGGGTTGACGAACCTTCTGGTGGAGGGAGGGAGTCAGGTTAATGGTTCGTTCCTGGACGAAGGGTTGATCGATAAGCTCCTTCTCTTTCTTTCCCCGAGATTGATGGGTGATCACCAGGCTCCGGGAATCTTTGGCGGGGAAGGAATATCCAACCTCCAAGAGGCAATTGTTCTGAAGGAAATTAAAACAAAAAGAGTTGGAGAAGATATACTTTTAGAAGGTTATTTGGAATGGGGAACAGAGGTATGTTCACCGGAATCATAGAAAATAAAGGGAAGGTGTTGAGGGTAGAATATCATGGGCAAGAAAAGAGGTTGACCATAGGATTGCTACCTTATTTGACAGAAGTGCAACTGGGTGATAGTATTAATATAAATGGTGTTTGTTTAACGGTTGTTCAGAAGAAGGAACCGGCGATTGAGCTTGATCTGTCCCAAGAGACTCTTCAAAAAACTATTTTGGGGGAGTTGAGAGAAGGGGACCAAGTCAATTTGGAAAGAGCCCTGAAATTGACTGACCGTTTGGGTGGACATATTGTAACAGGGCATATCGATGGGATTGGGGAGATTGTAGAAAAGAGGAAGGTAAGGGATTTCCTTCAATTGAGGATAAGAATTCCTGAATCCGTATCAAGATATGTTGTGCAAAAAGGGTCCATCGCCATTGATGGGATCAGCTTGACGGTGAATGAATATCAGGGAGGAGAGATTCAAATGACCCTGATTCCATACACGATTGAAAAAACTACTCTCATGGATAAAAAAGTCGGAGATCGGGTCAATGTGGAAGCTGATATTTTAGGGAAATATGTAGAAAAACTCTTGGACCGGGGAGATAAAAAATCTGGACAAGTTGATTTTTCTTTTTTAAAGGAACACGGTTTTATCAAAGGAGATTGAGAGGTTCGAATGATTCATAAAGTTGAAGCAGCATTAGAGGATATCCGGCAGGGGAAAATGGTGATCCTGGTCGATGATGAAGATCGGGAAAATGAAGGCGATCTCACCATGGCCGCTGAGAAGGTGACGCCTGAGGCCATCAATTTTATGGCAAAATATGGAAGGGGATTGATCTGTCTTTCATTAACGGACGAAAGGCTTAATGAGCTTCGTCTCCCGATGATGGTCTCTGAAAATACCTCGCGATTTCAGACCGCTTTCACCGTTTCCGTCGATGCACGGAAAGGGGTGACCACGGGTATTTCAGCAGCTGACCGGGCCACTACTATTTTGACTGCTGTGGATGAAAACACCCAACCTGAAGATTTGGTCTCCCCCGGACATATATTTCCTTTGAGAGCAAGACAGGGTGGGGTATTGGTCCGGACCGGTCAAACAGAGGGTTCGGTTGATCTGGCAAGATTAGCAGGGCTGAAGCCCGCGGGGGTGATCTGTGAGATCATGAAGGATGATGGAACCATGGCCAGGATGCCTGATCTCCTGATCTTTGCTGAAGAACATGGGCTGAAGATTGTAACCATTTCCGATTTGATCAAATATCGCCTCAATAAAGAGTCCTTGGTACGCAGGATTGTCACTGCTACCATTCCAACAAAATATGGGGGTGTGTTCACAGCCATTGCCTATGAAAATGATGTGGATCCTTATCACCATATTGCCCTGGTCAAAGGGGAGATTCGACCAGAAGACACGGTTCTGGTGAGGGTTCATTCCCAATGTCTGACCGGCGATGTATTCGGGTCAAGGCGATGCGACTGTGAAGAGCAGCTTCATACGGCCATGGCCATGGTAGAAAAAGAGGGGAAAGGCGTCATCGTTTATATGCGACAGGAAGGAAGAGGGATTGGATTAGTCAACAAACTGAAGGCCTACTGTCTTCAAGATATGGGGAAGGATACCGTGGAGGCCAATGAGGCACTTGGATTTAAAGCCGATATGAGGGATTACGGAATCGGGGCACAGATTCTGGCAGATCTCGGTCTTCATAAGATTCGCCTGATGACAAACAATCCTCGAAAGATCATCGGTCTGGAAGGGTACGGCATTGAGGTGGTCGAGAGGGTTCCTATCGAGACCAAACCCCATCAAGAGAATATTGAATATCTCAAGGCCAAGGCAAAGAAGATGGGTCACCTGCTCTCCATCAAATCAGGAGAGTAATAGAATTTTAGATTTCGGATAGAAGATTTCAGATTGAAACTTCAGAAATCCGGAATGGAGATCTCCAGTCAATTGGAAAAATAATTTTTCGGTTTGGACACGCGGGACGGACACGGTCACGTTATTTTGAGGTTGAAAGGAGGAGAATGAAGATGGTGAAGACCTTCGAAGGCAAACTGATGGCCAAGGGGCTCAAGTTCGGAATTGTGTTAAGTCGGTTCAACGATTTTATTGGCGAGCGACTTCTGGAGGGGGCCATGGATGCCTTACGGCGAAGTGGGGCAGAGGAGGGGGATTGCACGGTGGCCCGGGTTCCAGGAGCCTTTGAGATTCCTCTTGTAGCCAAAAAGATGGTCAAGAGCGGTCGATACGATGCCATGATCTGCTTGGGTTGTGTGATCCGTGGAGCCACTCCTCATTTTGCTTATATTGCTAATGAGGTCACCAAAGGAATTGCTAGCCTCACCTTGGAAAGCGAAGTCCCCATCTCCTTCGGAGTTTTGATCACGGATACCATCGAACAGGCGATTGAAAGGGCAGGGACCAAAGTTGGGAATAAAGGGTTTGATGCAGCGATGTCAGCCATCGAAATGGCCAATCTCATGAAGGAGATCGGAAAGGGTAAACCCCGTTAGAAAGTCTTCGGCTTTCCAACGGGGAGGCTCATTCACCCCGTTAGAGAAAGTCTCTAACGGGGTGTTTGCTCTAAAAGGCCTCTGGTCCGGAGGGAATTATATCTTCACCCCGTAAGAGACCAGAGGTCTTACGGGGTTTATCCCCGCTGCAAGTAGCGGGGCTTTCTAACGGGGTAAAGGATAGTTTGGGGAGAAGAAGAAAATCGAGGGAGTTTGCCCTTCAGGTTCTTTATCAATTGAATATCACCAAACAGGACGTCATCACAGCCCTCACTCAATTTCAGGGACATTTTTTATCTAATGGAGAGGCAGATGAGTTTCTAAAACGTCTTGTCCTGGGTGTTTTAGAGCACTGCCAAGAGTTAGATCGGCTCATCGAACAATATTCTGAAAATTGGCATTTAGATCGTATCAATATTGTCGAGCGAAATATCCTCCGCATGGCTCTCTTTGAGCTCCTCTACTGTGAAGAAATTCCTCCCAAGGTGACCATTAACGAAGCGATTGACCTCGGGAAAAGATATGGATCTGAGGACTCTGGAAGTTTCATCAATGGCATTTTAGACCGAATCCAGAATGAGGTCGTCCGAAAACCCATCCAAAGAAAATAGACTTTTGGTTAAGGTCAGGAGGCCGGTTTGGGTTAGGTTAAAGGGTTAAGGTTTAAAATTCTAAAGATTATGTAAAAAGTCGTTCATCGGTGACGAAGCTTGTATAGAAGCCCGAAGTTTGAAATAGGAAACTCGACTATCAAGAATCTATATCTCAGCATCGATACGAGTTTCGACAACGATAAACATTAATTCCTTTAAAAGATCAAAAATAACCCATTAACGAAACGGGCCCTGTACCTTTGATGTTGGACCTGATCTTTCATGATAACGGCCATATTTGGCCTAGGGTGCTCTGCTCTTTAGTACTAAGTTGTTTATGCTATGGTACAGGGCGGACATCATTCCCCTAACCCAATAACCAAAAACTTTTATTTACCCCGTTAGAAATAATGCCCCGCTGCTCGGCAGCGGGGTTAGATTTTAGAATAATTCCGGTGGGGTTTAATGCCCCGCTGGAATTTCTAACGGGGTTTACGGAACAATATGGATGTGATTCTTTCCAAAGAAAGGGTTGATGTTCAGGAGTGCGATGTCCTGGTCACCGGATTTTTTAAGGACGAGAGGCCTCTAAAGGGATCGAGTGGCTGGATCGATTGGAGGCTCAATGGAATGTTATCTCGGTTTTTGATGGAAAAGAAGTTGACCGGTGATTGGAAGGAGACGACTTTAATCCCTTCACAGGGAAGGGTCATGCCCCGGATGATCCTTCTCCTCGGTCTCGGGGAAGTGAAGGAATACAGTTATCTTCGCCTTCGAGAACTCCCTCCCCACCTCTTAGAGACCCTTAAGAAACTTGATGCTTTAAATGTCTGCCTCTCTCTTCCCTATGGAGAGAGCACCAATGTGGACTGTGGTAAATTAGCGGAGGTTCTCATCGAAGGGATCGCGGATTGTTTAGATCTCAGTGGATATCCATTTAATGGAGAATGGATCAAGAACCTTCGGTTTTATTTCGCCGAGGGAGAAGAGAATTTCTTTGAAATTCTCTTGGGGGTTCAAACCGCCAAGTCCATTTTAGAAGAACAAATCCAAATAAGGATTTTCGTTCCCTCAGAAGATACTTCTAACCCAAGTTCCGGGATTAAAATCTAATCAAAGATAAATAAATTCTCCAACAAAATCTCCCCCTCCTTTGATGCCTGCCCGCCGGTAGGCAGGGGGGAGGGCTTGCCCTGTGGAGTATATTCCGTTACTCCACAGGGTCAGGGTGGCCGCCGGCTCAGGCTCCGCCCCAGCTTCCGGCTCGGAGAGAGGGGCTCATGCCCCGGAGGGAGAGCCTCTGGCTCGGAGAGGGGTGACCCTTCGACATGCTTAGGGGGGATTCATGGTGAGCTCGTCGAACCATCCACCTCCCCTTCATCGTTCGACTGAGCCTTCGCCCCAGGCTCAGGCCGAGGGCTCATGACGAAGTCCCCTCCCGCCAGGAGACTGTGTCACAATGAGGGAAATGCCATGTTTGTCATTCTGAACCCTTCGCCATGTGTCACCCTGACCCTGAGTGAAGCGAAGCGAAGGGTCTCGCTTTTGGGCTCAGGGTAAACTCCGTGAAGAATCTGACACGAAGTGTCATCCTGAACGAAGTGAAGGATCTCATGAGTTCCTTCGCTTTGCTCAGGACATGCTTCCCTGCCTGCCGGCAGGCAGGGGCTAACGCCTCAGAATGACATTACGACACAACCTCCAGGAGAGGGGAGATTTAGGCCGATTTTTAAAATGTGAGAAGGAAATTCTCAAATTGAAGCCTATAAGACTCTAATCTCCTGATAGTTTCTTCTTAAAATATTGAAGCGTTCTTCTCAGCCCTTCCTGACGATTTACTTTAGGTTCCCATCCTAATATCGTTTTTGCCTTGGTGATGTCTGGTTGTCTCACTTTGGGATCATTTTGCGGTAAGGGGCAAAAATGGATACGACTTTTACTTCCCGTCAAGTGAACGATCTCTTTGGCGAAGTCTAAGATGGTGATCTCCTCAGGGTTTCCCAAATTGACAGGCTCAGCCTCATCGGAATCAAGAAGTTTTTTGATTCCTTCTATTAAGTCATCTACATAGCAGAAACTGCGGGTTTGAGTTCCGTTTCCATAGACGGTGATATCCTCCCCTTTCAATGCCTGAACCATGAAGTTGGGTAAGGCCCTTCCATCGTCGAGCCTCATGCGTGGACCATAGGTATTGAAGATCCGTGCAATTCGAGTTGGGAGACCGTGGGTTCGATGGTACGCCATGGTGATGGCTTCAGCAAACCTTTTCGCTTCATCATAGACCCCTCTGGGTGCGACGGGATCAACATTTCCCGGATATGATTCTGGCTGGGGATGGACCATGGGATCTCCGTAGACCTCTGAGGTCGAGGCGAGGAGAAACCTCGCTTTCTTTTCCTTTGCCAAACCGAGTGCTTTATGGGTGCCCAAGGATCCCACCTTTAATGTTTGAATGGGGTAGTCTAAGTAATCCTTTGGACTGGCGAGGGATGCGAAGTGGAGGATATTGTCGAGTCTTCCTTCGGCATGAAGATATTCCGTCACATCGTATTTGATAAATTTAAATCTTTCATGTCCCATCAAGTGAGCGATATTTTCAATATTCTCTTTCTTAATCAATTTATCCATACAAATGACCTCATGCCCCTGAGCAATAAAAAAATCGCAGAGGTGGGAGCCGAGAAATCCTGCTCCTCCTGTGATCAAAGTTTTTTCCATTTCGCTCCTCCTGCAACGACATTTTTTATCTGCATAATGGTTTCATAATCTAAGTAATCAGAGATTGAGACTTTAACCATTACCATATCCGAAGGGACTTGTAAACATTCGATTGACACCCTTAAACCCTTAAACTTTATTTTGACAATTGGTCTGAAATAGGATAAAGGATGATACCTGTATATCATGGAATTTATTCTGGAGGGTTTGACTTATGGTGCAGAAAGTATCGAAGATCTGGATGGATGGGAAATTGATCCCTTGGGAAGAGGCCAATGTCCACATCCTGACGCATAGCCTTCATTATGGGTTGGGTGCTTTTGAGGGAATCCGCTGTTATCTCTGTCAAGACGGGAAATCCGCGGTCTTCAGGTTAAGGGAGCATGTGGACCGACTCTTCGATTCTGCCCAGATCGGAGATATCAAAATCCCTTATACTAAAAGGGAGATTTCGGAGGCATGTAAAGAGACATTGCGGGTGAATCAATTGAAGGAAGGCTACATCCGTCCGATCGTTTTCATTGGAGAAGGGGTCATGGGGGTTTATCCTGGGGATAATCCGATCCGAGTAGCGATTATTACCTGGTCATGGGGGGCCTATCTGGGAGAAGAGGCTTTGGAAAAGGGAATCCGGATAAAGGTCTCCTCCTTCACCCGTCACCATGTCAATGTGATGATGACCAAAGCGAAGATTTGTGGCAATTATGTGAACTCGGTTCTGGCCAAGAGAGAAGTGATGAAGATGGGATATGACGAAGCCCTGATGCTCGATACCGAGGGCTATGTTTCAGAGGCCAGTGGAGAGAATATCTTCATGGTGAAAAACGGAGTGTTGAAAACCACTCCTCTCACCTCGATCCTTCCTGGGATCACACGGGATTCTGTGATTCAGATCGCCAAGGCTAAAAAGATCACCCTTTTGGAGGAGCGATTTACCCGGGATGAACTCTATACAGCCCAAGAAGCCTTTTTTACAGGGACGGCTGCTGAGCTGACACCCATCCGAGAAGTCGACGACCGGATCATCGGTGATGGGAAGCCTGGTCCGATGACCAAAGAACTTCAAACCACCTTTTTCGATATCGTAAGAGGGAAAAACCCAGAATATAGAGAGTGGCTGGCTTATCTTTAAAGATGAGCGATAAATTTGAGGAGCGGCTCAACCGGCCTTGAGGATGGAGACCAAAGGGCTCTTGCTACAAGCGTAGCGATCCTCGAGCGAGCCATCCTCTATCCTCTTTCTTATCATGCATCTCATCATCGATGGTTATAATCTCCTCCATGTTAACCGTTCCCTGATCCGCCTGAATTCCACCCAACTCCAATGGGAGCGGGACCGTCTCATTGACCAACTTTCAGCTTATCAAAAACTCAAACCCTGTGGAATTACTATTGTCTTTGATGGGTGGCAGGGAGGTTGGAGCACGGAGAAGAGGGAGAGAAAGGGGGGGATTGAGATCATTTTCTCCCGATTAGAAGAAAAGGCGGATGAGGTGATTAAAAGGCTGGCCAAAGAGAAAGGTTCTGGAGCGATTGTCATCACTTCAGATCGGGATGTCGCAAGATTTGCTGAACGAATGGCTGTTTCGGTGATTTCATCTGAACAATTTCGAGAAAAGCTGGAAGTATCCACCAACAAGTTTGAAGACATCTTCGAAGAAGAGGAGGAAGAGGAAAAAGGAATTAAGAAAAAGGGACTCTCAAGAAGACTTTCGAAAAAGGAAAAAAGAGCGAGAGCCGCCTTTAAAAAACTTTAGCCCGCCGAGTCATTCTGAGCGAAGCCCTGCACCGCGTGGTGTTCAGGGCGAAGCAAAGAATCACAATTTTAATATAATCGATAAATTATGAGATTCTTCGTCGTCTTTAACTCCTCAGAATGACACATTCTGAGGCTTTTTCAGCAGCCTGTTAGATTATAAATTTTAGGATTCTAAATTTTCGATTTTAAATCTGCAATCCGCAATCCCAAATTGTCTAAGCCTTCCACTTGCTTTCTGTTCCTTGTAAAAGCCTGGAGATATTGGACTGATGTCGGTAGAGAATCAGGGCGGCAATAATCACACTTACAATGAAATAGGCCTGAGAATCACTCCTGAAAAAAGCAATCAGAATCGAAATGGTGATTGCGCAAGTGATGGATCCCAGAGAGATGAACCTCCATTTCCAAACGATCCCTGCAAAGATTAAAAATTCAATAAGGACTGAGATCGTTGAGATCGGAAGGTAAAAACCCAAAGCGGTAGCAACGCCCTTTCCACCTTTAAACCCGAGAAAGATCGAGAAGACGTGACCGAGAAATGGACTTAACCCAGCGAGGGCTATCCATACATGCCGCGAAAAACCCCATTGATCCGCAGGAACCAAATGCATGGCGATAACAGTAGGGATCACCCCCTTTAACACATCTCCTACCAATGTCAAGATACCCAATGCCTTTCCTGCCGTCCGGAAGATATTGGTCGCCCCAATATTTTTACTTCCTGTTTTTCTTGGGTCCACTTTGGAAAAGAGTTTGGTGAGGAGAAGTCCGGTAGGGACCGAACCTAAAAGATAACCAAAGAGGGCAATGAAAATTCCGATAGGCACGAGAAGACCTCAGTCTAATTTTTAGAAATAGGTATAACTTTTACTCGCGAAAATCA
>Ga0315293_10001960_pt1 | contig 19906 bp, 17 predicted proteins | sample YL17G13_20_MG_FD_203071 | JGI IMG/M metagenome (GOLD analysis project Ga0315293, IMG submission 203071) | Sediment microbial communities from Yellowstone Lake, YNP, Wyoming, USA - YL17G13_20 | ecosystem: Environmental > Aquatic > Freshwater > Lake > Sediment | place: USA: Wyoming | collected... | reverse complement strand
TCTCTAATACACTTGGTTTATTATTCCAGAATAAAACATCCACATATTCTGCACCACCCGATGCAGCCGGTGGTAGTGCTCCGTTCTGGCCAATTGGATATTTAGGAAAAGTAAATTCAACGTATGGTGGATTTAGTATTATTGATCGAGCAATAAATAGGGTTGTGAATACGCAAGTAGATTATTGGGGAAATAAAATAAATGAGAGAACTGAACAAACTGAAGTAAGCGCATTGGATAAGGGATTTAGTTCTTTGTTAGATGGAAATACAATTGCAAATGAAATTCTTGGTGGTATTGCTCAAGCAAGTCAATTTAGTCCGTCTAAGGATCAATTGAGACGATATAAAACGCTTGCATATGGTGATCTTGGAAAAGAAGAAAAATCATATGTTAATACAGTCAATACTGATTTACGTGGATTTAGTGATAATTATAGTTATTCTTCTCGATTGAATAAACGAAAAGTATCTACTATAGATAATCTTATAACAAAAAAACTTGGAGATGCGGGGCAAGGAATTGGAGATGTTATAAATTCGTTTGTTGATTTGCCAGGCTCCAACCATGAAGATGATATAGATGATTTGATACCATTTTTATTTTATGATGTGTCATCCGATGATACTATTCCATTCAGAGCAACTATAACGCAAATATCAGATGCTATAACGCCTACATGGAATGAATATAGTTATGTTGGAAATCCATTAACATTTTGGGTATATAAAGGAACGACACGACAAGTATCGTTTAGTTTCAAAGTATATACCGTTTCTGCAGATGAATTGCTTTCGAATTGGACTCGTTGTTCACGACTTGTTGGATTGTGTTATCCAAAATTTAATAATGAATTTAGAATGATTGCGCCTTTTATAAAGCTAACAATTGGAGATATGTATTATCGAGTTCCGGGAAAAATTTCATCATTAACAATTACAATAGATGATAATACCCCGTGGGAAATCAATCTATTTAACGATACAACATTGGCAAAATTACCGCATATATTAGATATTGCAGTAACATTTGATTATTTTGGAGATTATTTACCACAAAAAAGAACTCCGCATTTCTTGCAACGAAATGCAAGTGGACCAGACCTTTTATAAAGGAGTAATATAATGGCAACCAATAGATATTCAGACACTCAAATTGATATAAACAAAAGTAATAAACGAATATATTTAACAACTATATTTCCAACTATTCCTATATCTAATGATGATACTTATATTATATCACGCGACGGGGATAGACTTGATTTATTAGCAGATAGATATTATGGAGATTCTACATTGTGGTGGATAATTTCCCAAGCAAATCAAATTGGAAAAGGATCATTTTATATTACACCAGGAACACGTCTTCGTATTCCAGCGAATGCACATGATGTTATAATTTCATTAAAAATATTACAAGATGAGAGATAAACCCAAATGGAACAATCTATAAATAACTTTTTAATGACACCCATTGAAACGTTTGTTACCGGTGCGCTTTATCGTAAAGAAAGTGTTATTTCTTCCGAAGCTCGCACAAATGATAGTTTATTGTGGTTTTCTAAGACACCCTGGATTAAAGTACAATCTAATGCAGTTCCAGTAGAAGGAAATAAAGGAGTATCGTCTGAACTACGAGAAAAGTGGGTATTGATGGGCGGAACATTGTATTTAGACAAAGATGGAAAGCAACGAATGCGAGGAAGTTTTGATAGTGCATATACATCAGAAGCAAGAGATTATAGACCAATGCCAGGAATAGAGAGTTTAGATGTATCAATTAAAGGAAACATCGGATTGATGCGTGAAGCAAAGATAAAATTTAAATGTTACAATCTTCCGCAACTTGAAATTATGCAAATGCTTTATATGACACCTGGGATAGGAATGCTTATAGAGTGGGGATGGAGTCTTTCAAATTCAATAAATCAATCTATAGATTTATTCACACAAGTTGAAGATGATAATATTACGGGTAGGTGGTTAAGTAAATTGATAAAAAAACAAGTTACATTGGGAAATGGTTATTATGATGCAATGTTTGGTATTGTTAGTAATTTTGGTATTACTACATTAGATGATGGAACATTTGATTGTGAAACTACTGTTCTTGCTCCGTCCGCATTTACAGTAGATATAAATTTTAACACACCTTCCAATAAAATTGGAGAAAGACTTGTTAGATATTTTGAAACACAACTTGCAAATACCAAAGGAAAAAATAGTATAGGTGGTGATTTAAAAAAATATGCCGTATTTAAACACATAAAAAAAGATATAACATTGCATGCTGATCCTGTGAAAGAACAACAAGCCGAAGAAAATGTTAAACAACCAACACAAAAGAATGATGATCAGCAAACCGTAAAAGTGAAGGATACTAATATTTTTATAACATGGCAATTTTTCGAAAATACTGTAAATGACTTTTTTAAATTGCAGAAACAATCAGGAGAAAATTCTTCAAAGGATGAAAGTTTTATTATTAATAGTCAGCGTGGAAGTGTGCAAGATGACGAGGGTGTATGGCATTATATACCAGCAATATATGTTTCTAATTTTAAATATTTGCCTCCGGACGCACTTAAAGATAAAGAAGACCCAAATAAAACGGTAAATTGGCAGAATTTGTGGAGATCATTTTCACCCGCAGAAGTTTTGATTCCAAACCACCCCGATGATTTTGTGTTCTTTGGCGAGAGTAGTAGTTTAGCGGGTGATTATCATCCATCGCAGCCACCGTATCAATTTGATATTAGTCCAAATTGTCGGTGGATTGGTGATCTTCGAGCCGTGTATTTAAATTGGAATGTCGTTGTTAGAGAGGCGATTCTTAATTCAAGTACAGTGGTAGAGTGTGTAAATATATTATTATCTAAAATGAATGAGGCATCGGGTGGAATTTGGAATCTTGAGTTATCATATAACGGTGGAAATTTTGCACATTTTCGAGTTATTGATATGAATTGTACAGAAACAAACATCAAGGTTCAAGATAAAGATATATTTGTATTTAAGGTATATACGAAAAATTCAATCGCCAAAGAAGTAGGTATTTCATTTACGCTTCCAAATGCATTAAAATCAACAGTTATGATTTCGGCAAATGGCCCGCAATATGATGCAGATGTAGAAGATGTAGATAAATCGGGGGCATTTAATACATTTATAAGTGGAATGACAGATGCATTTGCGGTAAAGCGTCAGAGAAAACCAAAAGTGCCTGCAACTCCACCGTCAACACAGCAACAAGGAATGCAATATCAAAATACATACGATAAGATACAATTGCAAAAACTTGTGGATAGTCTTTATATACCACAATATACTACTGCGCAAGGAAAAGTAAGAGATGCACTTGTTGGTGCGTTACATAAATTATGGTGGGAAGAATTGACTCCGGATGAAAAGGCTGCTTGTTTGAAAGTTGTATATTTTTCGCGTGATATAGTGGCATTTGGTGATAAAACCGATGCTGGATATGAAAGAACAATACCTATTCCCGCAGAAGTTTCACTGACAATTGAAGGAATTGCAGGGTTTGCATGGGGAAATATGTTTAAAATATCATATCTCCCAGCTCGATATTTAAAACGAACGGTATTTACAATAAAAGATATATCTCATAAAGTAGATAGTACAACGTGGGATACTACTATAGTTGGTATGATGAGAATTGTACCAACGGTTGGAGTATATGATGGTACTAAAGGAGTTGAGGATGCTTCTACCACTGCGATAAATACAATTATAGGGCCAGGTGCTCTTGTTGATAATACGCCTCCAAAAGAAACTACAATAGACAATACTACACCGCAATATAAAGGTCAGTGGAGATAGGTAATACGATGAAATTAAACGATTTACAGACAACTGGTAATGAGTTTCTTCTCAATGGAAAAGATTATGTTGGATATTATAACATTAATCAAATCAACGAGAGAATGTTTTATTTTACTGGTAGAGCATTTGATTCAACATCTATTCCACTCGAAGTTATTCCCATAGTAGTAAAAAGGTATCAAGTCGTTTCTTCGTTGCGAATCGGTGATCCACCGACAGCATTTTATCCATCGCCAACATCAGTGGATTATAAACGTGGATGGTTTAATAGATATTTCGCAAAGAAAACGAACGATAAGTTCGCGCAAATTACTGAAATCTCAAAAGATTTATTTGATAAGGTTTCTTCAAGAGATAATAATATTGATTGGGCATTATATCGTGTAATAGAATTGCGATGGAAGATTACTGGAAACATGACTGATATTTTTGATGTGGATACAAATAAATTTATAGAACCTGGTGTTATTGATACGAATACAAGAGAAATTGTACAAGCAGAAAAATCTATGAGTGGAATATATGCAAAATTATCTAATTTATTAGAATTTTATCAAGCACTGACGATAAGCAAGGCAGAAATTCAAAGAGCAAATAATGCAAAAGAATTGTTATTGTAATACTTGACTTTTATCAAAATTTTTATTATATTATATATACATAATAAAGGTTATATATGATTACAATTATTGACTTAAAAAATTTAGAGTATTTTGTCAATCGGTTTGATGAAGAGGACTGTCTTATAGTTCCTATTATGTCTGATATAGCAAGGCATCCATTAAACAATACACCGTCTTTCTTTTATATTACATTTTTGAAAAGCGAAGAAGTATGTATCTTACCATTTAATCATTCCGAGACGAGCAATCTTCCGCAATCTATTTTATCGGTGCAATTGTCAAACTCGAATACTAATAAATTTGTATTTAATAAAAAGGAATTACTTCATATAGCACCTACACTTAGGGGATTGGTTGATATAAATGTATTACAATATATTGATACGGGCGTTCCAATAGATATTCAGATGCAAGAAACGCTTGCGCATACTTTCATAAAGCGATTGTTTGGAAATTATAAAAATCTCAATCGAGTGATACCAATTTTAAAACATACTGAAACGTTGGGTAAATTTTCACGTGATCTTAGAAACGCCATGTCGGGTTACGAATCTAACATAGGAAAAGCTGCATTTTCGTTTATGAATGATAATATGATTGAAGTATTTAGTAAGATAGAAGATAGTGGGGTTTTTGTAGATACTAAATTGGCAAAACACGTGTTTGGGTCGGATGTAGCAAGGCACATTTCCAAAGATGGTTTATTGCATACAGAGTATAATTTATATACATCAACAGGACGACCGTCTAATCGGTTTGGTGGTATCAATTTCGCCGCATTACATAAAGAAGACGAAACACGTACAGTATTTACGAGTAGGTTTGGAAAAGATGGAATGCTTGTTTTATTCGATTACGATGCGTTTCATTTAAGATTGATTGCGAATATTGTTGGATTTAAATTTCCACCTGGAAATGTTCATGAAATGTTAGGAAAAATATATTTTGATACAGACGTGTTGTCCGAAGATCAATATAATGAATCGAAACGTATATCGTTTTCTATGCTTTATGGTGGTATAAGAGATGAATATAAACGAGTGCCGTTTTTTTCAGCAGTTGCATCGTTTATAGTTACTACGTGGGAAAATTTTAGGGCAAACGGATATGTTGAATCGGCAATTAGTAAAAGACGGTTCTATTCTAAGAACTTGGATGCTACCAATCCGCAAAAACTATTCAATTACATTATTCAGTTGTATGAAACAGAGCAGAACGTATTAACACTAAAGAAATTGCTTCCGTTGTTTGAGGGAAATCAATCTAAGTTATCACTATATACATACGATTCAATTCTCATTGATTTCTGTGTTTCAAATGGCAAAGATTTTTTATTGTTGGTAAAGGAGTGTTTTGAGTGCGAAAAACAGTACCCTGTGAAGGTTTTTGTTGGGAAAAATTACAAGGACTTGGAGAATGTTACTGCCAAGTTTTGATAATTTGAGATATTTATAGTAAATGATGCATTCTATAAATCGGAGAAGAGTTATGAAATTGATGAAACTTTTAAAAGAAACTGATTTTAAACCTAATGTGCAATCTTCGCAAGCACGTATATTGTATAGAAAAATGCTTGATTACCTTATAATGTCGGACGATCCAAAGTATGAAAAGATAAAGAGTTTTCGTAGAGCAATTGTTCAGTTAACAGACCCAATGGATCGTGAGCAAATGATGAAATATTTCAATATTGAATTTTCTGGAGTATCTTCTACCCCGTGGGATTACTATAAATAATGAAAAAAAAACAACAAAAAATATTACAGCAGATACTTGAAATAGGAGAGTCTGCTCTTAAAGTATCCGAAGCATTATCTCCGACTGAACGCACAAAACGATATAACGAACGTCATCCAAAAAAGGTACTTGCTCATCTACGTAAAACTACAAAAGACAGAGTAGAACGAAATCGAGCAAGAAGAAAAGCGGAAAGCGTTCACGGAAAAGCGAAAATGAAGCACCACGATGTTCATCACGTATATGGTACAAAAAAGAAAATAACTCGTATTGTAGAAAAAGATCACGGGCCAGGACATAAATAATGGAGAATATGATGTTACAAGAATTAAATGAATTGTTAGAAAATATATCATATAAGACACAATCCGGAATATTGGATTTTACCACTATGGAACATCTTCATATATTGGAATCTGAATTGAAGAAAACTAAGAGATATTCCGATGAATTTATAATTGAATTCATTAAATGTGTTCGTGAGAACGCATATCTATTGTTGGAAGCGGAGTCTAAGGCAGCTGCACAAGCACATAAAAAAGGTTTGGAACACGCTGGTTATGGGTATTGGACAGACAAGGCGGGCAAGGTAGTTGCTAAAACAGAAGGTGATAAACTTATTACACTTTCTCCAAAAGATGCAAAAATTGCTAAAAAATCCATTTCGTCAAAGGGTGGAGAGACAAGCGAAATACCGAAAAAGGACATAAAAAAATCGCTTAAACCAGAAAAAGAAAAAACAAAACCTAATATTCTTGAACCTGGTGCAATGGTTGATATAAAGGATACGAAAAATCTTATACACACCGTAGATAAAATTAAAAAATACTTAAATGGTATGCCATTTGAAAATAAGGACGATAAAGCACGAGTTATTAGATTTCTTACGTTAGCACGAGATGGAGATTTTTCTTCCTTGAAAAAAGATGCAAAAGTAATAAGCAAATATATTCGAGTTGCTAAGAGTACAATGCCAAAAATGTATATTGCTGTACACGCACCAAATGAATTTAAGGCAGATATAAAGAGTCGAATAAAAATACCAGGTATTAGTAAAGAATTAAAGAATGTTTTGTTACACTATGGTATGATGGAAACGGCAGCGACCGTAATGACGGGCGGAAAAGAATCTCCGGTAACTAAAAAGATGCTCTCTGGTGCAGAATTATTTAAGGGAAAGGGAGAAGTCACTGAGTTTCCGATTAAAAAAACGAATAATTCTATTTCTATTGGCAATTATACTATGTATAATCTTAAAGAACCGTCTTTCAAAGAATTGGTGGAAAGTATTATACGAGAAATATATACAAAACATGGTTCTAAAAATCCAAAAGCGGATGCTCAACTTGCATTACGTAGTATTAGAAAGCATAATAATTTGCTAATGGCATTAAAAGGTCCTGATGGAATTGGGGGTAATAGTTTACAACTTATAACACCAGCACCTGGATATGCTCCTGATTCTCCCAAAAATAGAGAGAAAATTATTGGCGCAACGGTTGATAAACTTTCATCAAAAGTTAAAGAAGTGCTTCAAGATAATCCGTCTAAAGAAGTAGCAATTGTATTGAATGGACTTAATAACTTAAAGACAACAAAGAATTTTGAAACGGATTCATTGACATTGTTAGCAATGATAGCGAAAACGGAAGAATTAAAAGCCGGAGCACCGGATATTGCGGAATTATTTACTTATATGAGAAAGTTAAAAGATGGTTATATGGCATACCTTCCTGCACAATCGAATCTTCCACTTGCGGATGTAATTGCTATATCTCCAACTAAATTGACCAGTAAATCAAGCGCGAAAGATATTGTAAATTCGATGCAAGCGGTATTTGTAGAATTTGACTATCTTTCTGTTAAAAAGGGTGCTGGTGGAGCGGGTTCGTTTGCACCTAAAATTCCATATACTGCATTCAAATCTTCGAATACTGCTAAAGAATTAAAGGATTTGCGAGAAACAGCAACGACTATATTTGATGAGAAAAATCCAGACAAAGCACTTAAATATGCGTATAGTATTGCAAAAAAACACAAAATTGATGTTAAAGAAATCATAGCCGGAAATGCAGTGAATAATTCAATAGCCGCGGTGTATGATTTATATAAAGGAAAAGTAAAACAAGGATCGGCAATATATAAGAAACAGTTGCAAGCATATTATGTTACAGGAAAAATAATAGAAAAACTTTATAACGGTGATACGGATGTCCAGTCATTTTCTAATGAAAGGTATGAGGGGGAAGGTAAAATGCGATTGAGTATTACCGATGGAGTTAATTCTATTTCGGATATTCATTTTGTTTTCAATAGCGGAAATTTTGGTTCAGAGACCGGAAAGCCTGCAAATATTTATGCCGCAAAATTTCATCCGAGAGAAAGTCATGAGTGAGAAATTAAAAATAAAAACTCAATTATTATGTACTTTTTGTAAGATGAAAAATTTGCAAGAAATAATAGACCAGATACTTGTTACATATAGGGTTGCATTCGATAAGATTTTTGTATTGCGAAACGTGGATAACCCAAAAGAATTGTTGTGTACGTATAATATTGATGTAGAAAATTCTCCTACTCAAATGATGGAGAATACAATTTCATTGCATCGTAAAAAAGAAACAAATACACTCTACACTATTAATGCACTTAATTTTGTTATAGCACTTCTTAATGATGGTAAGACAGATAAATCATTTCCTATGCAATGGCAGAATTATCAAAATGTACTTTTACTTGCAAATGATGAAACGGGATTAAAACAAATAAAAACAGAAATTTTTGAAGTTATTAAGATTGTAAGAGAATAAATATACAAGGAATAATAGGTTATGAAATCTTCTAATGAAATAGACACAATCATACAAAATGTGGATTGTTTAGTATTTCTTGCAACATTAAAAGACAATTCAGTTGATCTTGTATTGACTGATCCGCCATATCAAATATCAAGAAAAACAGGATTTAAGTCGGTTAAAAAAGGCGTGGAGCGATTAAAAATTTCTATGGATTTTGGAAAGTGGGACAATCAATCGGAGAAAATACATCATAAGATGATGAAAGATGTTTGTAAAGAAGTTTATAGAGTATTGCGAGATGGTGGAACTGTTATTATGTTTTACGATCTTTGGAAGATAACAGAACTTTCTAATATGTTAAAAGATGCTGGTTTTAAGATGTTACGATTTGTAGAACATTTAAAAACCAATCCTGTTCCAATTAACAGTAAGTGTTTTTATTTGTCCAATGCACGAGAGATTGCCATTGCGTGTGTAAAGGGTGGAAAACCAACATTTAATGCTGAATATCATAATGGAATATTTACATTACCAATTCACCGTGATGAAGGTAAGCGAATCCATCCCACTCAAAAGTCTATAGCACTAATGAAAGCGTTTATAAAAATTCATAGTAAAGAAAATGATTTTGTTATTGATCCATTTGCAGGGTCAGGGACGACTATGGTAAGTGCGATGTTATTGAATCGTGTAACTGCCGGATGTGAGATTGATAAAAAATATTATAAAGTAGCCGTGCAACGAATAAAGAAATTTTTATTGAATACAAAACCATCAAAAAACAGCAATTTTTGGGAATAAAAATTGTCGTAATCCCTTGACTTTTAACAGGAAATTAGTTATATTAGTATACCTATCTGGTCGCATTTCTTATCAGAGGCATTTCAATTTGACAGATGAAAATAAAGTTAAATATTTCTGTCAAATTGGAACATTTTTTATTAACACCACCAATACATATAGTTACAATGTTAAAAGTAAATTGGTTATATTAGTTTGCTATTGACAATTGATAACTAAAAATTAAAAACTATAAAATGGAGAATTATTATGGGAATGAATATAGATAATGTAAAAAAGCGTTTGAACGAACTAAAAAACGCAACCACGAAACAAAATAACTTGTGGAAACCCCAACCTGGAAAAACCGTAATCAGAATAGTACCGTATAAATACAACAGTTCTTTTATTAAGAATAGTCCGTTTATCGAATTGTATTTTCATTTTGATATGGCTAAGAAACCTATTCTTTCTCCGGTTACATTTGGAGAACCTGATCCTATCGTTGAATTTGCTGAAAAACTTAAAAAAGCAGGTCCCAAAGAAGATTGGAAGTTAGGTAAAAAACTTGAACCTAAAATGCGAGTATATGTGCCTGTTATTGTACGGGGAGAAGAGAAAAGCGGGGTGAAGTTTTGGGGATTCGGTAAACAAGTATATGAGCAATTGCTTAATGCTGCTTCAGATCCAGAATATGGTGATATTAGTGATACGATAACGGGAAGTGATATTACAGTTGAGTTTACATCAGCAAAGGATGCAGGAAAAGATTATCCTGTAACAACTATTATGATTAAACGCAGTGCTTCTAAGTTGTCGGATGAATCTACAGTTGTAGAGCGATTGTTGAATGAACAAAAAGATATTACTGAAATTTACAAAAAACCGACATATAAAGAGTTGGTGGACGTACTTGAAAAATGGATGAACCCAGAAACTCAAGATACCCCAGAGGAAACTCCTTCTTCTGAAGAGGGTGTTGAAGAACCTGTAGATGACAAAACTCCAGAAATAGATACAAATACCAAACAATCAACACCGCAAAAGGTTGCGGGCGCAGAGGGTGTGGATGATGTATCGAAAGCATTTGATGATTTATTTGAAAAAGCTACCCAAGCTAAAAAGTAACTATCGACTGATGCTAATGTATGGGGGTGCGATTAGCGCCCCCATTTTAATAACAAATGGAGAATCGTTATGAGTAAACATAAAGGAAAAGGAAATAGTTCATCTGTTGAAGTAAAACGAGATGCACTCGCCAATATACTTGCTAAAAGTATTAATGCGCAATTTAAAGAATTTACGGCCGCACACTTTCTCGATGGTGAATCGGAAGAACACGCAGCTACTGAAATAACAGAATGGATTAGTACCGGCGATGATATTCTTGATTTACGCATTTCTAATCGACCGCACGGTGGTATTCCGGTGGGTAAGATTACAGAAATTAATGGACTGGAATCTTCAGGAAAATCTCTTATTCTTGCACATTTGATTGCAGAAACACAAAAGAAAGGTGGTATTGCAGTTTTGTTTGATACAGAATTTTCAGCACAACCTGAATTTCTTGAAGCAATTGGTGTGGATAGTAAGAATTTGGTTTATGCTCAATTAGAATCACTTGAAGATATTTTTATGGCAGTTGAAAAAATTATAATGGAAGTACGAGAAAAAAATAGGGATAGACTTGTTTTCATAGGTATCGATTCGATAGCCGGAGCAACAACTAAAGTAGAACAAGAGCAAGATTACGATAAAGAGGGATGGGCGACAGCAAAAGCGATTATTATGTCAAAAGCAATGCGAAAAATCACAAGTCTTATTGCAAAACAGAGAATTGCACTTGTTTGTACCAATCAATTGCGTGAAAAACTCGGTGTTATGTTTGGTGATAAGTATACAACAAGTGGTGGTAAGGCATTGGGATTTCACTCATCAGTTCGATTGCGTCTTGCCAAACTTGGTGAAATAAAGATTGGTACTGAAGCAGCCGGCATAGAAATAAAGGTGAAGGTTGCTAAGAATAGAATCGGGCCGCCATTACGAACGTCTGTAATTAATATGTATTTCAATCGGGGGATTGATCGTTTTGGAAGTTGGTTGGATGCATTGAAAGAGCACGATATTGCTGTAGTTGGAAAAGGTAAAGGTGCGTCTGTAGAAATTAAGAGTGAAGGTATTGATATTTTGGTGAAGGATTGGAATAAGACACTTGTTGAAGATGTGGTTATTCGGGAAAAGATTTATAAACTCATCTGTGAAAAACTCATTATGAAATATTCGTCCGATCAATCGGCCACAATAGATGGCACTGAAATTTCAACGGCCGACATGGTGGATGATTGAAATGGATAAACACCTTCAAGAAATTTTCGATGAAATTAAGTCCAAGATGAATGAAAAAAGAGAACCGATTACTGTAAATAGTAAGGTTCTTATCATTGATGGATTAAATACTTTCATTCGATGTTTCGCCGCTATTCCAACTTTAAATGATAATGGAATGCACATTGGGGGAATATGTGGTTTTCTCAGATCAATTGGTTATGCAATAGAAATTACAAGTCCTACAAGGGTTATAGTGGTATTTGATGGTAAGGGTGGTTCAACACGTAGAAAGAAGATTTATCCTGAATATAAAGAAAAACGAAATCCTATGATTAGGTTAAATCGGCAAGATGTGTTCACTACTCCTGATGAAGAAAAACACGCGCTTGTTCATGAACTTGTGCGTGTTGTGAAGTATCTTGAAAATCTTCCGATAACATTGTTTGCTCTTGATAATATAGAAGCAGATGATGTCATAGCTTATATTGCCACACATGTACTTCCAAATAGTAAGATAATAATAATGTCAACCGATAAAGATTTTTTGCAACTTGTGGATGATAGAATTAATGTATGGAGTCCAACAAAGAAGAAATTTTATACCGAAAATAGTGTTGCAGAAGAGTTTGGAATTCCACCTGCAAATATGTGCTTGTTTAGAGCAATAGATAGCAAGGGAGATAAATCAGATAATATTAAAGGAATAAAAGGTGTAGGTAGTAAAACTATAGCAAAGAAATTTCACCTACTTTCCGAACGTAGAACAGTATCATTAGAAGAAGTTCTTGAATATTCTAAGTCGGTGCTTAAAAATCCAAAAATTAAAGATATAACGCACCAAAAGATATTAGAAGGTAAAGATATTATAGAACGTAATATAAAATTGATGCAATTAAGAGATGTAGATATATCGGCGAACGCAAAATCAAAAATATTAGATAAAGTAAAAGCTCCAGTTTCACCATTAGCAAGATTTCCATTGATGAAGATGGTGATAGAAGATAAGTTGCATGCAGGTCTTCCAAATATGGAAATGTGGTTAAAGTCGCATTTTACAAAAATCGATAGGTTCGCATTATTGTCACAATCGGCGGAGAAGGTTAATGAATAATATACAAGAAAATGAAACCTTTAGTCAGAACAATTATAATTCTAACTTTCAAACTAAAATTTTTTCATTATTACTTACAGATAGAGTATATACCGAACAAATACAAGACGTACTTCGGGAAGAATATTTTGATGCGGATTCTATGAAGTGGTTGTTGCGTACTATTATGACGTATTTTACTGAATATAAAACTATACCTACTCCGGATGTATTAGTGATAAAGATAAAGGAAATCAAAAGTGAGGGTTTGTCGCAAGGTGTTCGAGATTTAGTAAAAGACGCTTGGAGTAATAGGGAGTCCACCGATTTACAATTTGTTAAGAATATGTCAATGGACTTTTGCGTTAATCAGAATTTAGGAAAGGCAATTCTTGAATGTGTGGATGATTTGGGTAGTAAAAAATACGATTCTATCAAAACACGTATTGATAAAGCATTAAAGGCAGGATCCGACAGAAATATAGGTCATTTGTATAAAGAAAAGGTTATGATTGATCAACGTATGAGTGATGCAGCCCGCGCGTGTGTTCCTACCCCGTGGGATGTTATTAATGACATTACAGACGGTGGTTCGGCAGGTGGAGATTTATTTGTACTTATGGCGCCACCAGGAATAGGAAAAACTTGGGGACTTGTAAATATTGGTGTTAATGCGATTAAGAAAGGATTGACTGTAGTTCATTATACGATGGAATTAAATGAAAATTATGTTGGTCGAAGATATGATGCAAATATCAGTGGGATCGCTGGACAGAATTTGAAATATCATAAAGAAGATGTTGAACGTGCGGTAAATGCTATTGATGGAACTCTCGTCATTAAATACTATCCACCACAAGCAGCCACAGTTAATACGATACGAGCACATATTGATAAGTGTATTTTACAAGGACATAGACCGAATTTGATTATTGTGGATTATGCGGATTTGTTAAGATGTGCCGCTTCTACTATGAAAATGGAAATCCGACATGCACTGGGAAATATTTATGAAGATTTGAGAGCACTTGCAGGCGAATATAATATTCCTGTGTGGACTGCATCTCAAGCGAATCGATCAAGTCTTGAACATGATATTATTGGTGCGGAAAAGATAGCAGAAGCATTTAGTAAAATGATGATTGCGGATTTTGTAGTATCATTGTCAAGAAAAGTTGAAGATAAACTTGCAGGCACGGGACGATGGCATGTTATTAAAAATAGATTTGGTCCTGATGGTATTACATTTCCATCGAAAATCAATACGGCAACGGGTTCTATTCAGATTTATGAAGAAAGTACGGTGCAAGGAAAAGATGTAAAGCACCAGATGGATAAAGGAAATGAATATGTACGTTTGTTGATTAAAAAGAAGCATGCTGAACTAATGAATATTGAAGAAGATGATGATGCTGATAAGGCAGGCGGATTTGAAGAACCTATGGACGAAGGAACTGTGAATGAAACTATTGATTGAGAATATTTGAAAGGTTATATTTATGATTAGAATGTGGGAAATACTTGTTCCAGCAGAAATACTTGGAAAGGAAATTCCAATAGAATATCATAAAAAGTGGGATGATAAGGTAAAAGAAATTGCCGGTGGATTGACAATTTTTAAACCAGCAATTGGAATGTGGGTTAGTCCTGCAGGAAAGATATTCAAAGACAAAATGATTCCTGTTAGAATATCTTGTACTAAATATCAAATTAAAAAAATAATGCGAATGACACTTGATCATTATGTAGATGAAGAAACAATAATTGCATATCAAGTCTCAAATAAAGTATTGTTAATGGGCAGAGATTAAATGGAGAATTTTAATGGATAAGTTCAGATTATCGGACAATTTTATAGAAGGATATAGTGAAAAAAAACCATCATTTGGGTTTAATGGATTGGGTGAATTAGTATATATGAGAACCTATTCAAGAATTAAGGAAGATGGAATAAACGAGCAATGGTTTGAAACGTGTAGACGTGTTGTAGAAGGCACATATAATATGCAGAAAAAGCATATTGAAAGTCATGGACTTGGATGGAACGCATGGCAGGCGCAACGTTCTGCGCAAGAAATGTATGAACGAATGTTTGCTATGAAGTTTCTTCCACCCGGACGTGGGTTATGGGCAATGGGAACTTTAATTACAGAGGAACGTGGATTGTATGCAGCATTGAATAATTGCGCATTCGTAAGTACAAAAAATCTGAAAGATGATATTGCGAAACCATTCACTTTTCTTATGGATGCATCTATGTTAGGTGTTGGCGTTGGTTTTGATACACGTGGAGCCGGACAGCTTATTGTTAAAGGCCCGAACCCTAAGCGAGAAATCGAGCATTACAAGATTCCGGACACACGCGAAGGATGGATAGAAAGCGTTAGGTTATTGATAGAATCATATTTCCTTGCGACCGCATCTATTGAGTTTGATTATTCCTTGATACGAAAGGAAGGCGATCTAATAAAGGGATTCGGCGGAATTTCAGCCGGAAGTAAACCGCTTATAGACCTTCATATAATGATTAGAAAAACGTTGGAGAAAGAAGTAGGTGATCCAATTTCCATTACAACAATTGTGGATTTAATGAATCATATTGGAAAAGCGGTTGTTGCAGGAAATGTACGTAGAACTGCAGAAATAGTATTTGGAGATCCCGCATCGAAAGAATATCTCGATCTTAAGAACTATAAAGTTAATCCGAAACGTGCAGATTTTGGTTGGACTTCGAATAATTCAGTATTTGCTACACTTGGAATGAACTATCATGATATTTGTGAACGTATCAGAATAAATGGAGAACCTGGACTTGCGTGGTTGGATAATATGCGAGGATTTTCTCGAATGAATGATGGGCCAGATAATAAAGATCACAGAGCAGATGGTGGAAATCCGTGTCTTGAACAAACGCTTGAAAGTTATGAATTATGTTGTCTCGTTGAAGTATTTCTTAATCGTCACGATTCAATGGAAGATTTTTTAAGAACATTAAAGTTTGCGTATCTTTATGCAAAAACCGTTACTCTTGGAAAAACACATTGGTCGGAAACAAATCGTGTAATGTTGAGAAATAGAAGAATCGGTTGTTCTGTAAGTGGTATAGCACAGTTTAATGTACAACATGGATTGAATGTATTAAAGACGTGGTTAGAGACAGGATATAATACGATTCAAGATTGGGATAAGACATATTCTGATTGGATGGCAATTCCACGTTCTATAAAAACAACGAGTATAAAACCGAGTGGAACGGTGTCGCTTCTTGCTGGTGCAACGCCAGGTGTTCATTTTCCGGAATCTCGTTTTTATATTCGTAGAATGCGGTTGTCAAAATTCAGTGAACTTATAAAGATATTAGAACGAGCAGGGTACAAGATAGAACCATGTGTAGGTTCGGAAGATACGACTGTAGTAATTGAAATTCCTGTAGATGTTGGAGAGGGGATACGTGCAGTACATGAAGTTTCAATATGGGAACAACTTGCATTGACTGCGTTTATGCAGAAGTATTGGGCAGATAACCAAGTATCTGCTACGATTTCATTTAACCCAGAAATAGAAGGCGATCAACTTGAATATGCACTTGATTTCTTTCAATATCAACTGAAAGGAATTAGTTTTCTTCCACGACATAAAGAAAAGGCGTATCCACAGATGCCTTATGAAAAAATTACAGAAGAAAAATATAAGGAAATGGTAAAAGGACTCAAAAAAATCAATTTTTCGAAAATAAAGGGTGAAAACGCAGAAATTGAACGTGGTTGTAATAATGATACTTGTGAAATATTGCAACCTGTTGAAAAAACCACTTGATTTTGTCATAAAAATTAGTTATATTATATAAGAAACATTCGCAAAAATCGGTTATAAATAATCATTACTATTATGAGGTTATATTATGGGAAATATGTTATCTGTGCATCATTCATTTAATTACACTCCATATGACGAGGTATATACTATTTTTAATCAACGAATAAAAAACGAATTTTTATTTTTATTGGAAGAAAACAAATTTAGTTTGAGATATTTATTACCAAATTCATTTGAATTTGATGTTGTAGAATACCATTCAATATTACAAAAATTTGGAATTCCATATGGTGATTTGATGCAAATGTTTATAGTTACCAATTCTTTTATTTTGATGCCACATATAGTAGGAATTTCTAATAATGTAATATCCGCAACATTTTCTGTATATTTTAATAAAGAAACTTTTTTTGATTCGATGTTGAAAGACATTTCGAATATAATTGATAAATATAAAGTTAATAATCATGTTATTAGTATAGATTGGGCAATTTCAACCAGAGAGGGTATTCGATATTATGATGTGAAATCGTTATTTGATGAAATTATATATCAAGAAGCATATCCATATTTAGATAATATTGAAACATATGTTAATAATTTTTTAAAAAGCAAAGAAAATGTGCTTTTAATAGTAGGTACACCTGGAACAGGAAAAACACGGTTTATAAAATATATAATTCAAACAATGGCGGAAACGACTACTAAGGAAATTAAATTACTTTATTCAATGGATGCCAAAGCATTTGCAGAAGACGATTTTTTCTTGCGATTTTTGACAACCGATTATACTGCATTGGTTTTGGAAGATATTGATATTAATTTACAGTCAAGAAGGAATGGAAATACATTTATGACTAAACTTCTTAGTGGTTCAGATGGTTTAATTAAGAATAGTAAAAAAATTATAATGAGCACCAATTTATCAAACGTAAATGATATTGATGAAGCATTACTTAGACCAGGAAGAATGTTTGATCTTCTTCGTACTCGAAAACTTTCCTATGAAGAAGCATGTGTGTTATCAAAAAAATTGAATAATAATGATTTGAATAAATTAAAGGATACTGATAAAATTTCATTGGCGGAAATTTATAATTGCAAATAAATAATGTGGAAAATATGATTAATCATCCTTTATATGGAAGACGTATATTACACATATTATCTCCGGTTCGATGGGTATCACATATATGGCAACATTCAGCAGACTCAAACTATCGAGTGGCAGAACGAATAATCAAGTGGTTGCCTATGTGTCATCACTACGTTTTGATTCCTGAAAAGAATGATTTGCTTGGAAAACTTGGAAATGGTAGTCAAGAAACTACAATTAATAATGTTACATATATAAAGTTTCCGTATCCATCAAGCGTTTTGATGAATCGTGGTCATTTTGCTATGACCAATTTTACACATTGGCTCGAACCTCACATACGAGAATTAGATTTTGATTATGTATTTGTACATCAACCTGAATTATTATATAACATTAAGAACGCATTGCAAGTTTGCCGAATGGGTCCTGCATTGAAAACTTTTATCTTTTTTCATTGGGTAGATTGTCGAGCGTCAAAACCCGTTACAGAGTTTCCTGATGGATATTTTCGGCAATTAGAAGGTATTGAATTAGCAGATAAAGTATTCTTTCATGGAGAAGAAGCTATCAAGTATTTAAAATCAAATTGGAAACGAGAGCAGATTACGACCGGATTCAACGATGAATACTTGAAAAAGAAACTTATGTTTATGCCGTTGCCAAGTGCATTAGTATTAACAAAAGTAAATATCGTACCATTTCCATTACCAAAGGATAAAAAAATATTGGTATTCAATCATCGATGGGCGCATACAACAGGCATTGATAAATTAATTGCTTATACAGAAGGTCTCGATAGAGAAGAATATCTTATTTGGATAACAGATAGAGAAGCAATCAAACCGAGAGCTGGAACAGCGGCGCCGGATTGGATGAAAATTGGAAGTCTTGGTTTGGGAGAATATATGTATTTACTTCAACACGCATTTGCAACACTTACGTTTGTTGATGGATACGCAACATGGAATATGAGTGTTCAAGATGGATTGCATTTTGGAACACCCGGTTTAATATATAAGCATTCTATTATGGAAACGATCATCGGTAGTAATGGAAATTATCCGTATTTTTTCAAGAAAAAATCGGAGTTTGTGGAAAAGTTGGAATTACTTAATAAAGAACGTGAGAATTTCAAATGGGAATTACCCAAACACGATGAAATATTTAGACAAAATCTTCTTAATGCAATGATAGATACGATGCACGTTCAAAGTGGAGAACCGTCTGGTGTATATGATTGGTTATATCATTTGTTAAATCTTGGAAAGCAAGGATTTAAACGACATCTATTATATAATACGCATCCCGAACTTCGAGCCGGTAATTCATTTGAACGAATTCGTGCTTGGTGTATGGGTAAAGGTGTAAAAGATGATCCGATGTCAAAATATACACGGTTGTGGATTCCACAAGATAAAGAAGATGAGATACGAGAACTAATAAAGGGTATGACATTTAAGAAAACGGAAAAAGACCCTACTTTTGTATTTACAAATGATAATTTTTGGTAATAATGGCAATTAAACAGAAAAAATATAAATTGATTCATGGCGATTGTCTGCAAGTGATGAAAGACTTTGCGGATAATAGTATTGATACTATTATTACAGACCCGCCATACGGGCTAAGTTTTATGGATAAAAAATGGGACTATAATATCCCATCCATAGATATATGGAAAGAATGTTTGAGAGTGTTGAAACCGGGCGGACATTTATTATCATTTGGTGGAACAAGAACTTGGCATAGAATTGCAGTATCTATTGAAGATGCCGGATTTGAAATACGAG
>Ga0315293_10001959_pt1 | contig 19910 bp, 31 predicted proteins | sample YL17G13_20_MG_FD_203071 | JGI IMG/M metagenome (GOLD analysis project Ga0315293, IMG submission 203071) | Sediment microbial communities from Yellowstone Lake, YNP, Wyoming, USA - YL17G13_20 | ecosystem: Environmental > Aquatic > Freshwater > Lake > Sediment | place: USA: Wyoming | collected... | reverse complement strand
CCACCCTTGCGTAGGGGCTGTGGCGAGGCGTCGGTACATGGCATTGCTGGAAGAGTTCGCACAACTTCAGGTCGTTTTCGTTGCGCTCCACCAGCCAGCCGAAGAACTCCCGGAATGATCTCCCCCGGGGCCAACGGTCGGAGTACGGGGGTCTGGTGTGTCAACTGGTTCGATGAATACGGCCGAATGGCTCTGATACTGGACGTCTGCACTGCTCTGGGGTTCATTCGGCGGGTTGCTCCCGACGAGGTTGATCCAGAGCCAAGCTTGGACGTATCCCCACCATGAGAAACGTCGTGATCATGAGGGGTCTCCCGGGATCAGGGAAGTCTACGGTCGCCAAGAAGCTGGCTGCCACGGTCGAGGGTGCGGTCATCGTGTCGGCCGACGACGGACTCATGGTCGGGGGCCAGTACCAGTTTGACGTCACGAAGCTCGGGGCAGCTCACGGGGCTTGCCAGGCAGCCTTCAAGACTGCTCTGGCCTTCAACAAGCCCCTGGTCATCGTGGACAACACGAACACGACGCCCCAGGAAATCCAGAGGTACATGGACATGGCCCAGAACTTCGGTTACGAGGCGGTGGTCATGGTGGTCCCGTGTGATGTGGACACCTCGGCTGCCAGGAACACCCACGGGGTTCCTCGGGAGGCTATCGAGCGGATGGCCTCCCGGATGGCCAGCATCCCACTGGACTCTTCGTGGAGGGTTGAGCGGTCAGAATGAAGACGCAGCCACCCAGTGTTCACTGGTCGATCTGGTGTTGGCTGTTTGGACACAGCCTCATCTGGCGAAGACTCCCGAGTGGGCAATACCAACGTTGTATCCGTTGTGGTTGGTGCTCGTAATCACGCCCTGGATACCAGAACTCCGGACCTCTAGCTCAATCGGTCAGAGCCCCCGGCTCATAACCGGGTTGTTGTGGGTTCGAACCCCACGGGGTCCACTTCATTCTGTGAGCCGGTCCCAGGTCGAGGGCCTGTGAAGCTCGTACAGGGCCTCAAAGCAGGGAACCTCAAACGGCTCCCTGTCAGTCTCGTCTGGGTCGGCCAGCAAGATCCTGAGGCCACCCCAGCCGTTCTCGACTTCGAGGACCTGGACTCGATCCGGGAGCTGGTACTTCGCTGCCAAGATGGCCCGAAGCATGTCTGCTTCCGTGTCTTTCTGACGACGCACCCAGACCTCTCCCTCACGAGGCTGCTCCTTCTTGAACCCCCTCATGGATCAGCCGAACAGGGCCTTCTCCAGGTCGTCAAAGTCCTCTTTCGAGAAGGATTTGAGCAGGCCGTCCGGCTTTTTGCGAAGGCTCCCAAAGCTTGACTCAAGAGTCTCCAGCCAGATCCCGGCCATATCTCCCGCCTGGTCCAGTTTCTCGGCAAAGTCTTCCTTGACGTACTTGACCACCTTCTGGTTGCCGGTCTTCTTGGCTCGGTCGAGAACTTGCTTCAGGCGATTCTGATTGGACATGTTGCTCACGGGCAGTAGCGAGACTGCTCATGCTCCTGGCAGTAGTTTTCCTGGAAGTTCTTGGTCTGCTCATCCCACCAGTGAGAGTGGTCCGGTTTCTGAGTCTCCGGAGCCTTACCATCCCCCTCAGGCTTCTTCGGGACGTACTCCACTACAGCCTTGGTGGGAGCGTCTGACTTGAACACCTTCTTGATCACAGGTCCAGCGTAATCGTCCTCTTTCGGATAGGGCGTGTTGTTGGACTCGAAGTGGATGTTCTTGTGCTTGGCCTTGGACTCCGAGACAGCCCGAGCATTAGCCGAGCTATCATCGAAGAACTCTACATCATCGTAGCCGTCGTCCTCAATGGCCTTGTCGATCCACCTGGCCTTGTCGTAGGGGTCTGAGCTGGCGAGGGCTACTACGTCAACCCCTTCTACGTCCTGGTCCTTGAGGAACTTCTTGACGCTGGATTGAGACCCGTTCGTGCGGGCCGTGAGAATGACTACCTTGTCCCCACGCTTGATGGCTGCCTTCAGCCTATCGAAGTTGGGCTTGATGATGCGGGGGTTCGTCACGTCGTTGAACGCTCCGAAGTCCAGCTTGTCCCCCTTGCTGGGCTTGTAGTGAGCAAACGTGGCCGAATCCATCGAGATGGATTCTCCATCGGCCTTGATCACCGACACTGAGCCGTGGGACGAAACCAACGTGTCGTCGAAGTCCATTACAGTCAGCCGCTTGGTGTCAGCGCCTCGGATGAACCTGGCAGCGATCCGACGTGAGATTGAGTTGTTCATGCTACTGTGTCATCCCTACAAGGATGTTTGAATGCCCATAAAGTACACGTTTGATGCCTTGGGCACCTGTGCCACGAACCCTGTGAAGAACGCGGGAGCCAGGGGATCGGCTGAGAGCGTGAGTTCGTCCTCTTTGGTCCAGAGGCCACGGAGTGAGAAGTACAGCACGTCGTTGGGGGAATACACTAGCGGAACCAAGGGTCCGGCGATCCGGGAGGCATAGGTGTACTTCTCATAGCTTGTCGTGGATATCAAGCATCCACCGGAGAACATCGTGGCGTAACGCCAGTACGGTTGTTGTCGGGTGATGGCCGTGAACTTGTCCCCTATCTCGTCCGAGCCCCAGATGAGAAATCCACCATAGAGGCCCTTGGAGTACGTGACGATCCTATCGTCTACTCCCGAGGGGGCATTGACCCACTGCACGCCCTGACCTCCAGGCCAACCCGACGTGACCATGGCCTGGTCTACGGTGACTGTCTGTGCATCACCCTTGAAAAAGCAAATGCAGTCCCGTGAGCGGAATATTTCAGACATGTCGTAGGTATCTCCTAGCCACCCGACCAGCCTGGCCCCACTCCTGAATGTCTTTCTCGATCTCCCCTAAGGTGCGAACCTGACCTCGTTCGACCACTTTGCGTTCCATACTCTCGATGGCGGCCAGACGGAGCAAGGCCAAGCTCTCATGCTTCAGAGGGGTCGTGGACAGAGTGTCCTGTACGACTAGCCCGTCAATGCGCTTTTTCTTGAAGAAGCCGATCATCCAACGGCGGTACTCTAGCATCCCAAAGTCAGCTTGCGTTCCCCAGGCTTCTTCGGACCAAGCGCCCATGCCCATTCGAGCTTGCTCGTTCATCATGTCGAACGCTTCTCGGACAACAGGGTGGCTCAAGTCTCTGAGGTTGACGACTTTGGAACCCCCCTTCAGGTGGATCTCCCAGACATAGCCGGGTCCCTTGACCCAGTGAGGGGTAGCGTACTCTTGGGCAACCTTAGGGTTCGGGGCCAGCCACAAGATACCAAGAGCGTTCAGCTTGGGCTTCTCGAAGTCCTTCGACGTGCCGTGGTAGTAGACCTGGGACATCAGATACTCGTCTGCAAGGTCAAGTAGTTGTTGTTGTCCGCAGATGGAGCCTGGATGATGCTGCCGATGTAGAAGTTGTTGGGGGCTCTAGGATCACCACTCAGGGTCCATTCATCCTCGGGGGTGACGTTAGCATTGAGGGAGATCCTAAGTCGGACACCAGCCGTGTAAACGATGGGCACTAACGGGCCTACTTGCCTTGAGGCATAGGTATACTTCTCGAAAGAGACCGTTGCTATGAGCCAGCCACCGGCACAGAGAGTGCCATAACCATAGAGTGGTTGTTGCCCCGTCATCGAGGTGAATTGGTCGCTCGGCTCGTTGGAGCCCCAGAGCATGAAGCCACCGTACAAGCCATCAGAAAGGGTGACAAGGAACTCATCCCGTGGGGAGTCTACCCAGCGCACGAACTGACCTCCTCTCCAGCCTTTCGTGGCCATGGCTTGATCCACGGAAACTGAATAGGAATCGCCCTTGAAGAGGACTTCGACATCCCTCGTTCTAGGGTATTGTAGGGGGAATGTCATGCGGCTGCCTTTACCGGGATCTTTAAGATGTCCCCACGACGAAGGCGTGTGACGTAACATGCATGGCATGTCCCACGTGTCCACTTGGTCGTGGGTTTGGCGCAGCGAGGGCAGGAGGACATTAGATACTCACCTGCACGCCCATGTAGAACTGAGTCACCGCTGAAGGTGCCTGAGTCACGAACCCAATGAAGTAGTTGTTAGGGGCTCTAGGATCACCAGAGAGGGTCCACTCATCTTCCTTCGTCCAGTACCCCCGGAGACTGAATACGAGTCGGTCACTAGCTGTGTACACGATAGCAACCAACGGTCCCGCTTGTCGTGAGGCCCAGGTGTACTTCTCGAAGGCAACGGTCTGGATATGCCAGCCTCCGGCTCCATGCACCCCATAGTGGTAGTGAGGAAACTGGTTCGTCATGGCCGTGAACTGGTCAGACGATTCTGAGCTGCCCCAGAGCATGAATCCAGAATACAGCCCATCGGACAGGGTAACGGTGGGGTTGTCCACAGTAGGGGTCACCCATTGCACGCCTTGACCTCCGAGCCACCCGGCCTGAGCCATCGCATGGTCAATAGTCACGCCGTAAGCATCCCCCTTGACCATGATGATGCAGTCACGGGTTCTTTCGAGAGGTAAGGTCATGGACGGACACTAGGGGCAGCCTAAAAAAGCTTAATCCCCCAGGGGGTCAACCATGATGGCCGTCCAGCGATCCCCTCGAACCTTGGGGTAGTCCTGGTAGACCGCCCTCAGCAGCTTTTCGCACTGTTCGATGCTGAATTCCCCGATGTGGGCCTCGGCCTTGGAGAGACTCATGGCCTTCTGCATCCAGGAGTAGGCTGCCCCTCGGTTACGGACGAGGTTTTCCTTCCAGATGAGGTCAAAGAGCCTGTGGGCCTCGATACGAGCCTTCTTGGTGGCCGCGTTCCCGGGCTTGCCCTTGGGCTTGCCGTCGGAATGAGCCCCGTGGCTCCCCTTGCACGGAGGGCCATCTGGGCACCGCACTCGGCACAGATCAGGTCATGCCGCTCGTTCGGGAGGCCCATCCCCAGATATTACACCGGCAGACGGTAAGTCTGCCCTGCCCTGATGAGCTTCCCAAGCTTATTGGGGCTCTCCAGGGGGGCCAGACGGTCCACTCCGAGGATGATTCCCAGGGGGCTGCCTAGTTTCTCCCAGCGGGTAGCTCCGAAGCATACATCGTCCAGGTCTTTGAGGTACGCTTTCTTTGCCGAGATACCCGCTGTGGCAGCCTGGTCTACATGGTCGAAAGAGAGGGTCAGCCGGTTGATGAGTCCGCTCTGAGCAGCCAGGGTCACCAGGAAGAAGCAGAGGTCCAGTTGTTCCGTGGGCTGGACTCGTCGGGAAACCCTGGCCTCTACGAACAGCTTCTCCTGTATCGGGCTGAGCTTCTCGTTCAGCCCCCACCGGATGATCGCATCCAAGAACGGCTCCGGATTTGCACCCTCAGCTACCTGGAAGCGAGCTTCAAGGATCACCCTGAACAGGTCCGATATGAGGTAGAATCGTTGGTCCACCATCGAGCGTAGTGGTTCGTCCACCAAGAAGGACTCGATGGTGAGAAGGTCTTTGAGGATGGTATCCAGCCCCAGGAGGTTGTGAACAACCTCTGAGCGGATACCTCTAGTCTGCCATTTCGCCAGGTCGATAGCGGAGCACCATCCGTAGACCGTGCGGCGATCTTCCTGGGAAGCCTCGACTGTGAGCAGTGGAACAGCCCCTTGTCCAAGTGAACTCAGCCACGTCGCCACAACAGGTGGGGCAGAGGGCCGCACTTGCACAGACGATATAGCCTCAGAGTCGTCAGGGCTGTAGGGTTGGATGGAAGCCATCTAATGATAAACTCTTACAAGTACGTTACACCGGAGCGGCCTTGTCCCCCAAATCGAACGCTTCATAAAGGCCAAAGGTGACCTCCTGGCCCTCGGGACTGGTGAAACTCACCTGGACTGCTGCCCCTACCTTCTGGATGCGGTAGGCAGCCCGACCCAACCGTCTATGCTTCTCCAGGGCAATCAGGGCATGGATACCTGTGGCTGATCCCATGGCTGAGTCCACAATCTTGTCGATGAGAGTCACCGGTAAAGCTTGCACGAACGCCTGCATCTCTTCAGGGGTCAGATGATTCCCCTGGCCCTCAAGGACGATCTCGACAAGACCCGAGAGGTTCTGCTTGCGAAGGCCCTCGTACCATTTGTCCATGAAGGACCGGATGCCCTCAGCCACGATCTTGGCCATCAACTCTGGTGTGATCGGCTGACCGTTGAAATCCTTGAACTTGTGAGCAAGGTCAAACCCCGCTTTCTCTGAGGCAAGCAAGAGCTGGCCCTGAAGATCCCCTGGGCGATCACTCGCGGTGACGACCACAGGTTGGCGGCGAATATCCTTCCAGTAGGACTCTAGGTCGTCGTCATCGTCCATAGTTTTTCCCGAAGCCATTCAGGCACAGGGTCCGTCTCGCAGTAGCCAATGGAGACCCAGAGAGCTGGTTGATCTGAGAGCAAACGACTTGCGATCCTCAGCCGCTTGACGGCAGTCACGATCCGTTTGACTTGTCTGTCTTTACCCTTGAACCTCCGCATAATCCTTCGTGCGGTATTCGAGATTCCTTGGAGAGTTTCTTTCTCTAGACTCTTGGGGGTCGCTATGACGACTGCTGTCTTGGTACCCTTCGTCATATGCAGAGCCTTGACGAGGACCGTCACTACCTTGTCATCCTCGATGTCCCGTGTATTGTACCCCAGTGCCCCGGACTCGAAGAAGTCCAAGTGATGCTGCTGGGGGAGCACTCCCAAAATCTTCAGGTAAAACGCATCCGGAGGCATCGCCATCGAGGATACCCTACACCGGCCGGTGTAGAACGAGAGGGTCAAATCCAGGAATGCCAGGAATTCCGCCATTTACGGACCTTGCAAACATCGGGCCAACGGCAGTTAAATCGCAAACCCTTTTTTAGACCCCCTTTACTACAGAACAAGCCGACCTTTAGCCCGCCAGATAGCGTGTCCGTCATTTCCGCTGTCAGGGTTCGTCGGGAACTCACCTTCGGGTGAGCCTCGCCGGATACTGTCACCCGCTAACCAGGAGATTGAGATGAGACGATTCGTGTTACTCAGCCTGACTGTTGCTCTACTTTTCGGGACCTCTCTGAGCACAGCCCAGGAGGCACCAAGCGCAGAAGTAACGGTCCGTGACACGGACGGGGATGGGGTAGATGACGAGCTGGATGCTTGTCCGGCTGACTTCGGCCCAGCAAACTCGAACCCTAAGAAGACTGGTTGTACGGCAAGGGCACTGGCCAGAGCGTGGGTACTGGACTTCCTAGTGAAGTATGCACCTCCAGGTCACAAGACCTACTTCAAGGAAGCGGAGGAAACGAAGGAAGAGGCTCTCGCACGGTACAGGGGGGTTGCCAGGGATCTGGTCAGCGTTGTGTACGACCCCAATGTGAAGCCCTTATTTGCTGGAGCAACGGGGAGATCCCAGACAATCAGCCTCATGCTCGGTGTCATGTTCTGGGAGACGTCCATTCGCAGGGATGTGGATTACGGTCTTGGGAAGCACGCTCGTGGGGACCACGGCCGCTCCTGGTGTCTCATGCAGATCAACATCGGGGACGGGAAGACTCCGGGTGGCATTTCGGGAGAGGAGTTGGTCAGGGACCGCAGGGAGTGCTTTCGGGAGGGCTTGAAAATCATCCGTGGCAGTTTTCTCTCCTGTCGTGAGCTACCACTAGATGAACGACTCAGTTCCTACGCCTCAGGGTCGTGTGACCGGGGTCATGACAAGAGCAAGCAGCGGGTAAGGACGGGGATGCAGTGGTTCTCCCATTCAACCAGGTCCTTCAAGGACGTGGATGCTGTCTCCGAAGAGGACGACCCCGTGCGGGTATCCCCACCGAACCAGCCGCTCCTGGCCAGGACAGGATGAATCCTCTTATCACCCACTCCAAAGGAAAGGACTCGTAATGACCCTATCTATCAATGACCTAAGTGCTCTCAAGGCCCGCTGTCACCAAGCTCTGTCCTCAGGGTTCGGCGTCGGCCATGCGGACACCTATGCTGCCGAACTCTCAGCAGAATTAGGGCAGAAGTTCTCTGGCAAAGCCACCACGGCCATGCTGGTAGACCTCATCTCCGTGGTCGAAGCGGCCAGGGCAGGCAAGCCAGTTCAGGCCCCCGAGGTTCCTGAGGTTCCTGAGGTTCCCGAAGGGGAGGATGTAGATGCGGGGGAGGATGAGGACGAAGAGGCTTCGGCCAAGAAATCCCCTTCGGATCTTAAGAAGCCCAAGAAGAAGCGTTAGACGTTCTTCTCGGGATCCTCATCGGTAGGCGGTCCTGCGGGCTCTGTATCCCGAATGGAGTTCGACATGGTGAGTGCTACCAAGCCCATGATCTGGTCCGCGTGGGCCTCGCTCATGATGGGCAGGTCCGCCATGCTGAACTTCTTGCCCTTGAACGAGTTGAACAGGGAGTGGACGGTCTTCGTGTAGGTGGCCTCGTCCGCCGTGAAGTACCCCTGGACTTTCAGTTGGTGAACGAACTGGTCGGGATCCCCAGCGATGATGGCTGGCCAAGCCTTGGAGAACCTGTTGAACAGGGATTCCACGTAGTCATGGGCACCATCCTGTAGGGTACTGTAAGCCCTGAACCGGGTCACAGGATGATCTGGCCAGAAGTAGACCGTGACGGTGCCGTCCTTGTTGGCCTTGGGGGAGCCATCCTCGTTGAGGAACCGGTATGCCGCGTTGGGCTTGCCTGAGGCGTCAGCCCTCGGCTGAGCCCCCTCCACGTACTTCTGTGCGGTAGCTGGGTCTAACCTCTCGTCACACTCGTACATGCACCAGTCTCGGCCATCTCCCTCTCGACTCTTGAAGTTGCCGATGTTCCGACACCACGTACTTTTTCCCCAATCTCCTTCGAGTGCCCATTGGCTGAGGAGACACAGGAGGGAACCCTCCTTGGGCTGTTCATCGAATAACTGCACCCAGGCATAGCCTAGGGCGTAGAACATCTTCTCGGGGGTACAGGGAGTACGGACTGCCTCTAGACGACTCTCGGCCATACCTTGCGAGGCTGAAAGAAAGACTAGGGCGTCTCGGGCAGCCTTGTCCCAAGAGGGCATGATTTGACTCCCTAGAAGTCATGGAGGGTTCGCAGCAAGCTCTTGGCTTGCTGGTAATCCCCTTGTTTTAGCAATTCTACCGTCTTAGCACAGATGGCAGTGGCGTCCACGTCCCCTGGGAATCCTGTGAAATCACCGTTAGGGCACGCTTCCCGAATGAAGTCTAGTAGAGAGTCTTGGACGGAACCACTCCAGGTGGAGTCCTAACCCCTCGGACTCAAACCGGCGATGCAGAGCCTTCTCGAAGAAAGACGTAGTGGAACTCCGATTGGTGCCAAGCGCCAATGAAGTACACAGTTTCATTGGCGAGTAAGACCTTTGGTCTGAACGGAGACTTCGTACTTTGGGGGGACTCCACATCAAGCAACTCCACATACTTGGCGATCTCTCTCAGCAACTCAGGGTAGTCCAGCATGCTATTCATTCGTCTGCCATCCTTCTGAGCTAGTCTCCTCCGCAGGGAGATACACGTCCTCGATGTTCCCGGCGAGCACGAGCTGCCTCATGAGCTTCCGAGCGTTCTCCAAGCCACCCTGTTCCGGGGGTACTACCTTGGACGGATGCGGCAGGGTGTGGGCCAGGAAGAACGCTTCCTCCGGCAACAGGTCGTCCACGTCCTTGTCGAAGTAGTGCTTGGCAGCGGGAGCAATCCCGTAGAGGTCCGGGCCAAACTCGACCACGTTCAGGTACAGCTCAAGAATCTCCTGCTTCGTCAGGCATGACTCCAGGGCCATGGCCAGGAGTGCCTCGTAGACCTTGCGTGAGAGAGTCTTGTGCCGACGGAGCCAGAGGTTCTTGGCAAGCTGCTGGGTGATGGTGGAGCCCCCACGGAAGAACTCCCCCAGCTTCAGGTTGTCCGTGAGAGAGTTACGGAGTGCCTGGACGATGATGCCCCTGTGGCTCAGGAACCCAGGGTCTTCGAGCGTGATGAACGCCTTGGTCACGAGGGGAGGGATTTCGGCTATGTCTGCCCAGTCAGGGGAACCCCGACCTAGCTTCCGCTCAAACAGGCCGTGTGTCCCGTAGGCCATGTACTTGACCAGGCCAGCCTTCAGGGACTTGAGGGGCTCTTCGGAGCACTTGTACTTGCAGTCAAAGTTGAAGGCGATTTCCCCGTGCCCCTTGGCCGTCACGTCGAAGTTGATGTATCCGGACCAGTTCTCCGGGGGTACTTGCAGGGCTTCGGGTCGTTCGTCTGGGAGGGCCTTCACCCACTCCCCGCAAGTCCCTGTCCCTGCGATCCTGTAGTTGGCGAGGTCAACCAGAATGACCGTGTTGTCAAGAAGGATACTAGCACCAGTGGCATCCAAGGTGAAGCCCATGTCCCTCACGGTCACAGGTCCAACGTCAACCCAGGGGTGGTTTATCGTGACTGATTGGGCGACCCCACTGAAGCCCTGACCCTTCTCCACCCTGACATGCTCGGCCTTCACAGGTCCGTAGGAGAGCTTCCCGATCTCGGCCGACCTGGCACCCCTGTTTGCTTTCACGTTCTCAACCCGAAGCACCCCCTTGGAGGGGAACTTAGGCAGGGCGAAGGGGAGAGCCAGATCCACCTCGGCTGAGTCCAGGGAGACGGACTGAAGGTCTTTCGAGATCCCACCGGCCCCTAGATGGACCACCCGACCATCCGCTGTGAATGTCCCGGACTGGAACCGGTAGGAAGAGTCCAGGTTGAACCCCTCCAGGTCGGCCTGGAAGCCTTCTCCCTCGACCATGACCCGGAGGCCCCTGGCGATGATAGAGCGGCCTCCAGGAGACGCCTGGGGCCTAGCATGACCCTTTTTGATGACGTGGGCTGTCCCGCCCAGAATCTCTACGGGGGCCGAACCCCAGGGGGTGGCTCGAACCTCCTGAAGTTCGGCATGCAGGGCTTCCCTTTGGACCTCGACTCCGTGGAACACCACGGGCCAGCCCAGCTCGACTTGAGCTACCTTGACCTGGTAGTGCCCTTCAACGTATCCCTTGATGACCCTCGGCGTGACGAATCTGGCCACCGTCACCAGAACGATGAGGAGTGCTAGGTACGGGCCGAATTTCTTGAACATCCAACCGTTAGGTACACCGGGTTGATCCTAGGTACCGCTGTGGCGTATCTCCGGTGTAGGCGATAACGAGAATCGAGTTCTGATGAGAGACATGGAGTACAACGTCAACGGTCGGAGAGTCTACTACTCGACCTTTGACGAGACGACCGGCAACCTGGTTCGCCTGGTGGACGACCTGGGAGGGGACTTCAACCGGAGGAATCACCTCTTGAATGAAGAGATCCTCAAGAGGTTCTCTTCCCGGTACAATGTTGTCCCGAGCCCTTCACCAGAACTCATCGACATTGCCATCACGAACAAGTGCTCGATGGGGTGCTCATATTGCTACAGAGACAGCAAGCCTCGATCTGGTCACGGCCGCAAGGATCTGGTCGAGACCATCCTGAAGGGCTTCGAGACGGTTCCCTACCAAATTGCCCTCGGTGGAGGTGAGCCGACTCAGCATCCTGACTTCCCGTACATCCTTCGCCAAGCCCGTGAACTCGGGACCGTGCCGAACTACACAACGGCAGGGTTCAGGATGACTCCCGAGATTGTGGAGGCAACCAATGAGGTCTGCGGCGGGGTGGCCATGACCTACCACAGCTTCAAGGGCCTGGACTGGTTCAAGGAGCACTACAAGAACCTCCGGGACAAGCTCACCTGCAAGCTCAACATCCACCTGATCGCGGACAAGGACGTGGCCAAGAATCTGATGGACCTGGTCAAGGCCCGAGACGAGCTTGGGCCTCTCTCCATCATCCTGCTGGCCTACTATCCCGACGTGGGGCGTGGGAACCTGGAAGGTCTGATGACCCGGTCGGTCTACACCCGGGATCTGCCCGAGGCCATAAGGTTCGCCAGGAACGTGGCCGTGGACATCGCCTTCTCCGAGGGTTTGCTGCCTTACTTTCTGTCTCGCCCCGAGCTGGGAGTGAACACGGCCTTCGCCATGCGATCCGAGGGCATCTTCTCTTGCTACTTCGACCAGACAGGTCGTATGTCGTCCTCCAGCTTCGACCCCCCGCATGAGAAGGGCAAGACCGTCTTCGATGAGGGGGTCTCCTCTCAGAAGCTCTGGGAGGACCTCCACAGCTTCGGGCATGAACCCTCCGGTGAGCCGTGCTACGATTGCAAGCTTCGGCATCAGTGTTCAGCCCCTTCGACGTACCATTACCTCGCCTGCAAATTCGCCCCACAGAACCGGCTGCCCCTGATGACTACAGAGGAACCGGCTGTCCCCAGAACTCGTTTCCAGATTCTCCGGGAGGATGACTAACATGCTGCGACTCGGAATGAACCTCGGCTTCGTGACCAACTCCAGTTCGGTCGTTCACAGCTTCCCTGTGGCCGTCCTCCAGGATCCTAACGTCCAGGCGTTCCTCAAGGCGTTCGAGGTCAGTGGTGGCTTCGTAGGTCAGGATCTCTGGCATCGAGGGGAGTGTGGTACCTTCGCTGTCACCAAGGACCAAAAGGAAGAGGTGAACCGGATGTTCCAGTCCATCAACCACGAGGGGGAGGAACCCTCATACACGAACCTCCCTGAAGTCCCAACCGACGACGCCCATGTGGTCGTTATCTACGGGGACGAGTATCAGAGCATGGCCAGCAGCCTTTCGCATCTGATGGGTCAGGTCTGCGAGAAGATGGGGATCCCCCAAGAGTACGGGACTAGCTACAACTGATGCCCAGCTTCATGGTCCTCACGTCGTCCGAGCGTACCAAACTCCTGGCCGAGCTTGAAGACGCGAACCCCCAGGCCCTCTTGGCCGACGGGTTCGAGTCGGCCTTCATCGGGGTCATGTACAGGTACGGCTCGCCCTCTCTGGCGGCCTACAGCTTCGAGGCATGCATCATGGTCCTGATGGAGCGGGACGGGATGGATGACGGGATGACCTACGAGGCGGCGGTGGAGTACTTCGAGTTCAACGTCTTGGGAGCTGGAATGGGTGCAAATACCCCCGTCTTCATCCGAACCGAGCCCATTCGCTAAAGTATTGAACGAAATGCCCTAGTGGCATGGCGTTCATTCCGCTCCCACAAGACAACCACGAGCCCACGAACGATTGGCTCTGGGAGCAGTGCCTCAAGCTGGTCCGAGGGGAACGCCATGACCTTCGTTATCAAGACAAGGTCATCCAGGGGCCTAACGACGGCCACGGTTGGAAACACTGGCCCGCCCCCAAAGGAGTGGCCTGGGCGGTCAAGCAGTACAACAATCTCGGTGGGGGTTGGCGGAACAAGAAGACCGGGGCGTCTATCAAGTTTGCTGGACTGGGGGACACGCTGGAACAGTTGATGACGAGTCTCATCTCCCACTGGGATCCTGCCAAGGCCAAGCATGTGGGACAATGGTATGAGCAGAACTTCAGAGTCAGTTCTCCCAAAACCCCTCGTGGTATGAAAGCCCTGAAAGAGAAGGCTGAAAGTCTTCGATGGTGGTTGATGGCTGGCCCCAGCTCCTACGCCACTACCCCCGAAGTGGCGGCCAAGGAGGTATCACGTCTGTGGACTGAAATCCGACCCCAGCTTGAAGACCTTGTGGCCGGTTTCACTGACGAAGGTAGTGTCGTTGTCCCTAAGGAGTTGAAGCTCGGGGGCAACACCTACATCAATGACGTTGGAGTCAACGAGGCCGCACTCAAGAAGTACGCTGCCCGTCTGGAAACCATATTCGACGCCCTGAAGGGGTGGCACAAGAAGGCCCTGGTGGGTGGTGTAGAGGTGGTGCTGGCGAGCCCCCGGCACTTTAGGGGGACTGCTGGCGGTGTCTACAAGATTAGCGAGGGAGGCAAGCTTTACGTCAGGGCCACACCGGCTGTCTTGAGTCGGTCTGGGGGTTACGGGGACTTTGAGTACATCCTGGTTCACGAGCTTGGTCATCGGTACGAGCACAAGAACCGGCTACCCTCGGAGGATTTCGACAAGCCCACTTGGTGGACCTCGAAGTACAGCATGAAGGAAGGCGAATCCTTTGCTGAGTTGTTTGCATTGAGTCATTTCAATCTGCACGGCTCCTGGGACCCCTCCAAGGTCGAACGGTTTCAAGCACTGATGTCTGGACAAGGCGATACCGCCAAGCCCGAGCTACCTGAGCATCTGCGGAGATTCATATGAGTTTCATCGGCTTTCGCGTACCACACGAAACTGCTCGACTTCTGAGTGAGTTGGATGTCCCTGGTGAGAAGGATCCAGTGGATCACTTTCACGTCACCGTGATCCATCTGGGGGATGATGTAGCCATCGAGACCCTGGCACAAGCTCTGGTCGCAACGTTCAAGGTGACGTCACAGACCGCACCTTTCACGGTGAGCACCAGCCGAGTCTCCTGCTTTCCCAAGAAGACCTCCCCGAAGTCGGCCAAGGATGGCAAAGTGCCGGTCATCTGTCGCATCGAGTCAGACTCTCTGCACCGGCTACAGCAGAACCTTAAAGTCTCACTCAAGGCTGCCGGTGTAGGGTTCTCGGACAAGTTTCCTGAGTTCAAGCCACACGTAACACTGTCGTGGGCGGACAACAACATTGATGACAAGCGCATCCCCACAGTAGAGTGGGGTGCTCATGAGCTTGTCCTTTGGGGTGGGGATCAGGGAGACCGCAAGCTGATCATCACGTTCCCATTCTCGCTCAGGATGGCATCGATGCCCAAGCGAGTGATCGCGAGGTACGTGGGAAAATCCTCATTGCGGGACTCATCAGCATAGCCCTGTGGGCCTGGATGGCACTCACACGATGAGAGGTTTCGCACACTCCAGAGCCACCCCTCATGTAGAGCCTGAAGGCTGCCCACTGGTTATTAACAGCCCCGAACATTTAGAGAAAATCGTCCTTGACCCGGTGTAGAGGTAGAGACCAATGAGTCAAGACCACCGCTGTCCAAAATGCGCCCCATTTTCACCGGAAGTGTTGGCCCTGTACCGAAGGATTCAGGGCTGTCAGGATCCGGCTGAGCGGGGTGAATTGATGCTACAGCTTGCAAACATGTTTGCAGACGACTATGACGCCAGTGACGAGGGGTTCACTGAGACGTTCCACGCGGTGGTGGACAACTACCACCGAAGCTTCCTGAACTACAATCAGTCAGGGCTCAGGCTGGGTAGAGTGCTCTTGCAAGTTCTCGAAAACCATGTCGAGACAGACGAGCCGACTGAGGGGGACACAACTCTCCCCAAGATTCTAGATCCCCGGATCAACTAGATGTCTAGTCCACCCTTGCGGAGTATGTCATACTTCGTGAAGGTGGACGGGGGCCTGGGGGCTTCGACTCTAGGGGTTGGAGCTGGGCGTGACTGCGGAGCGGGACGTTCCATTTGGGGCCGTGCTCCGGTCCTTTGGAAACGTCCATCTGTACCCCGTTGCCCAACCACAACTCCGTCCTGAACGGTAATGTTGCCACGGGGGAATGCCGTGTAGCGGGGTGGCTGGTCTACTCTGAACCTGGCGGCCGAAGAAGCTCGTGAGGGAGCCTCGGCCCCGAAGTCCATCCCACCGTCAAATTCGATGCTGAAGTCCGAGGAAGCTGTCCGAGACATTCGGGGCATGGGGATCTCCCCAGCCTCGAATGTCTGTCCGGTCATCTCAGCTTGAGCCACAGCCTCTCCGGTCATAAAGAGGCCCGAGAGGCTGTCCCCTGCATCCGAAGCCTCTGTAGCTCGTCCTGGGGAGTCCCAGAGGCCCTCCAGGTCCGGCTCTGTGGCTGAAGGAGTCGATGCCCAGAGGGAACCGAGGTCTGGCTCACCTTGAGCAACAGGGGCCGGAGTAGTCCAGAGGGAAGCCAGGGGGTCGTCATCTGACGCTTGCAGGGCTTGCAGGATTTCTCCCTGTGGCTTCTCCCAGAGGGACTCCAGGCTCAGGTCAGCGGCATTCCTGCCTGGGGAGGGAGGGCACAGGAAGTCCAGGTAGGCGTCGGGGGACATCGCAGAGGCCGATGCTTGCCGCAACTTCTGCGGGACCTGACCCCCGAACAGCTCCGGGGGGAGGTCAGGAGGCCCCGCAACAGAAGAAGCGGCTCGTTGATGCTCTGTCAGCATCATGTCGAGGAGTTCCTGCTCAAGCTGGTTACGGGCTGCCACGCAATAGCGAACCCACAAATTCTTTATGCGCCAGGCCAGTCAGGATGCAGTTCGCCTTGGAGGAGCCATGTGTAAACCGCTAGACGAAGCCAACGCCCTGATACGGTCTCTGGACGTCATCTTGCTCGGTATCGAATCCGACGCTGTAGAGGCCCTGAGCCCATACAGAACAGAGCGAGCTGTTCAGGACGTCAAGCAGGGGCTCAAGTCTGCCCGAAGTGCGGTGAATCAGCTCCTAACGTCTCGGCTTACCGAGCAATCCTCAGAATGCAGTCCCCTGAAGTTCGCTTTGTCAAAGGAAACCCATGCAATTGCTCAAACAGGGATCGACGGGGCCTGAAGTAGAAGCCTGGCAGAACTTCCTGGTTGGCCAGGGTTCCTACTGGCTAGACGTAGACGGCAACTTCACCCACGACACCAGTGAGGGCACCAAGGACTTTCAGAAGTCCCAAGGACTCGACCAGGATGGTGAGGTCGGCCCAGGGACTCTGAAGGCGGCCATTGCGGTTGGTTTTCCAGACCCCGATGCTGCGGCTGCCACTGGAGAGGACGTACTGGGTCCTAGCTGGCCACCGAAGCCAAGTTTCCCCTCGTTGGGATTCATGGAGCGGGCCAAAATCTTCGGGACGTTTGCCTTTGAGCCAGCTCCCGTGCCTGGAAATCCCGAGGCCATCCGGATCACGGATGGTTGGGACAAGCACAACATCGTAACCGTAGACATTCCTCAGCTCCACGGAACGAAGGGCTGCCCGAACGGGAAGGTATCGTTTCATCGGAAGGGAGCGACCCAGCTACAGAATCTCTTCAAGGCTTGGGAGACGGCTGGTCTGCTCCCTCTGATCAAGACCTTCGATGGAGGATGGAATCCGAGATTCGTCCGGGGATCGACCAAGTATCTGTCGAATCATGCCTACGGTACTGCCTTTGATCTAAATGCCCAGCAGAACCCATTAGGATCAATCGGGGCTCTTGTTGGAAAAGAGGGATCAACCAGGAAGTTGGTGGACATCGCCCTAGAGTATGGGGTATATTGGGGTGGCTGGTTCAAAAGACGTGACCCGATGCACTTTGAGTGTTGTAAACTAGTAGATTGATGCCAACAACGCATACGAGAGCAGACGGGTCAGATGAGACCAAGGCCAAAATGAGTGCAGCGGCGAAAGTAGCGTACAAGCAACGGTGTCGTCAGTCAGATGGGAGGTTTAGGTAACGGTCATTCCTTAGCCAGTCTCTCGTGCCACGTCTGATATTTCTTAGTCTCGCCACCACCGTAGAAGCGGTCGTACTCTGACCAGAGGTTCTCGACCGAGCAACTGAGGGGTTGTGCTTCTCCCGCTTCAACGGGTTCCAGGTGGACCGTGAAGGCAGGTAGCCTGTAGATCCGTCCAGAGGCCCGATGCCTCACGAGCCTATCTGTGTTCTGTAGGGTGGACTTGATGACCTTGGGGAGGTCCGAGACTGCTTCCGACGGGTGGTAACTAGCACGACGCTCAGCGTGGGCTGAGATCATCCCCCCTTCCATGTTCCACCCGGCAGAGGGTGGACTCTGACTTCCACACGGGCAGGCGAGGGTGAAGAAGATGCGGCCGTTACTGAACGACCGGGACAGCAAGAATTGAGAGACGTCTACGTGGGCTCGATGTGCGAGTTGCCAGGAGGAGATGACCGAGTCCCAGGTTAGCTCAGGCCAACCCTCTTGTAGGTACTCGGCCACGGGATCTCCGAACAGGTTGAAAGGGGTACGGACCCCCATTCCTTGGATCTGACTACAGTTGGAGCATTGGAACTCCACGATGGTGAACTCAGGCCCGAGTTGCCACCGGGTCTGGAAGGTCTGACCCCTGGGAGAGCACCTGTGGTTCTCCAGGTAGAGTCGAAGCTGGCCATTGGCCACGCCTAAGAACAGGAGACGGCTAGCCCAGGCATCAATGGCAAAGCTTCGTGCGGGCATGTGCCAGGTTACACCAGATTGTCCTTTTATCATAGGGGTACGCTATGGAAGAGGAATCAACCGAACCTACCACGATACCTATAGTGCCCGTGAGGGAGTCTGGCCCTCCTTCGTCGAGAGAATCAACCCATCCCTCGTCCAAGTCGGACCCTCCGATTCCTAAGGATAGTCCACGGTTCATCAAGCACCTGATGGCCTGGGCCAACGCATCAAAGGGGCCAATCGCTGCCGTGGCAGCTCTTATCACCGCTATGGGGGCATTCTTCAAGCCACAGGATCACTCAGTCACCAAGACGGCCTACGATACCCTTTCCGCGAGTATCACCCAGATTGCGGAAGGGCAGAAGCGGGACCACGATGATGTGGTGGCACTGAGAGGATACTTAGATGGCCTCACCCGAGCGGGTGTTCCACAGAGTCCCGCCCCCATAGCCTCCAGTGCAGAACCCGCAGAACCCGCAGCTCCCGCAGCTCCTAGGCATGGACGGCTTGGTGGCGGGTCTAGACACCAGCCCCCGCCTCCCGTAGCGTCCGCTAGGGTGGCTGAAGTGGAAGAGTTGTTGGGAGAACAGGCCGCCCCCGCCCCTGTACTGCAAGCTCAGGAGATTCCCGCTCCGGCAGCTCCAGTTTCAGTACCTCCATTGCCGCCCGTGCATGACGAGATGAGAAAAATAGAACTCCCAGGATTCGACGCCATTATGAGGCGCTAGAAGTCGTCCTCATAGGGATCTACGATGTCCCTGGTGCGAATGAAGTCCCACCGGGTTCTCATGGCCTGACCGAAGGCCATTACGGTCTTGATGGGGACCAGAACCAAGCTCACTGGGTCTCGGGTGAGACACGAGATGTAGTCCCCCTGCTTTCGCCTGTACGTGAGCCATCGACGGTTCAGGTCTAGGCCCTGGGAGACGAATTGGGGGCCATACAAAGGCGAGACGCCGGATACTTGTGCGAGGACCACGTTGATGGGGAAGGGGGACTCCAGCGTAAAAGAGCTGCCTTCGTAGAGCCACTTCGGGAAGGGCTTCTCGATGGGCTCGATAAGCCACGACCTCACGCAGTCATCCCGGAAGGTTTGCTTTGGGATGGCTGTCGGAGAAGGGTGACCTGAGTACCAGACCTGAACCTCGGTCTTGGTCCAGGAGATAACCTCGAATCGAGGGAACTGGGGGTTCTCAATGTTGAACCGGCCAAAATCTCCGATGTGCCAGGGAGTGCCCACCCGGGGATACTACACCGGTTCCCCAAGTCCGGACCCATGCGTGACCTCATCCTCGGATGGTTTTCTTCGGGTCAGCCATGATCCTACTTTACACCGTCACAGCCGAAAGGGTATCTTCCTGTCCATGACGGCTAACAACTACATTCGCTTCGGGTTCCACCCCAACATCACCGTGCTTCCGTTCGACGATAGAGACCCCAGCTCCGTGGCCAGTGCCCAAAGGCAGGTCTTGGATCTCTCTGGAGGCAAGCCGGTCGGAGCGGCCATGTGGAAATCCTGTACGGGGCTGAGCTATCCCTTGGTCGGGGAGGTCAGTAGATCGGCAGCTTACCGGTCCCTGGTGTAACCTTCGGGGGTGCTCCTCGACCTCACGCAAGCTGTCCCTCGGGTGGACGCCTCTGTCTGTGCGACCAGCATGGCCGTGAGGGTGAGGGTCGTGGGCTCGACTGATCGCCCAGCCATCTGGTATACGGGAGAACGAGAGGCAAGACCGCACTACGGCCACTTCCTGGACCCCACGGAGGTGTACGAGGAAGGAAACGACCAGAGGATACTGGACTACCTTCTCAGGTCACTCGACTTGCCAGGGCCGTGTAGCTACCGCTTCGTGACATCTATCCCTGCTACAGATCGGCCCTG
>Ga0315293_10001958_pt1 | contig 19924 bp, 19 predicted proteins | sample YL17G13_20_MG_FD_203071 | JGI IMG/M metagenome (GOLD analysis project Ga0315293, IMG submission 203071) | Sediment microbial communities from Yellowstone Lake, YNP, Wyoming, USA - YL17G13_20 | ecosystem: Environmental > Aquatic > Freshwater > Lake > Sediment | place: USA: Wyoming | collected... | reverse complement strand
GAATTGCTGAGACAGCCAGGATGTTGGCTTAGAAGCAGCCACCATTTAAAAAGTGCGTAATAGCTTACTGGTCGAGCAGTTTGGCGCCGATAATGAACGGGAATAAGCAAGACACCGAAGCCTCGGGTTCGTTTGACGGTTCGCCGTTGGACGAGCGGTAGGAGAGCGTCGCTGCCAGCATTGAAGCCGTACGGTAACGAGCGGTGGAGCGGCAGCAAGTGATTATGCCGGGATGAGTAACGATAAAACAGGTGAGAATCCTGTTCGCCGTAAGCCTAAGGTTTCCTGGGGAAGGTAAATCCGCCCAGGGTTAGTCGGGCCCTTAGTCGAGGCTGAAAGGCGTAGACGATGGCCAGCAGGTTAATATTCCTGCACTATGTATCGAAGGTTTGAACTGTGGTGGTGACGCGGTGGCAAAGGCTGGAAGCCGACTAGTAGTGGCTATTGTGCCTGCGACGCTGCCGGTAGGTAAATCCGCCGGCATAAGGCGTCAATGGACCGCGAAGGCCGATTTATGATGCCTGAGCAGCTGGAGCAACCGCCAAGAAAAACCTCAAACAGGACAACGATGCATATCCGTACTAAAACTGACACAGGTAGGCGAGGAGAATATCCTAAGGCGCTCGAGAGAACCGTCTTTAAGGAACTAGGCAATTTGACCCCGTAAGTTCGCAATAAGGGGTCCCTCCATGGAACAATTAAGCAATTAACTGTTCTGATGAGGGCGCAGTGAAGTGGCTCTGGCGACTGTTTATCAAAAACACAGTTCTCTGCTAACTCTTAAAGAGGATGTATAGAGAATGACGCCTGCTCGGTGCCGGAAGGTCAAGGGGATGGGTCAGCTGGCCGCAAGGCTGGTAAAGCTCCTAACTGAAGCCCCGGTAAACAGCGGCCGTAACTATGACGGTCCTAAGGTAGCGAAGTTCCTTGTCGGGTAAGTTCCGACGTGCATGAACGGCGTAACGACTGGAGCAGTGTCTCAAAGACGGACTCGGTGAAATTGTAATTGCGGTGAAGATACCGCATACCCGCAGCAAGACGGAAAGACCCCGTGAACCTTTACTGTAGCCTGGTATTGATGCCTGATATATCTTGCGTAGGATAGGTGGGAGGCTTTGAAGTCCCGATCTCGGTCGGGATGGAGCCATCGTTGAAATACCACCCTTGCTATATTAGTCACCTAACCGCGACCCATGAATCTGGGCGTGGGACAGTGCTTGGTGGGCAGTTTGACTGGGGCGGTCTCCTCCTAAAGAGTAACGGAGGAGTTCAAAGGCACACTCAGCGCGGTTGGCAATCGCGCTTAGAGCGCAAGGGTATAAGTGTGCTTAACTGCGAGACTTGTCGGTCAAGCAGATGTGAAAGCAGGACCTAGTGATCCGGTGATTCTGTGTGGAAGGGTCATCGCTCAACAGATAAAAGGTACTCTGGGGATAACAGGCTTATCTCCCCCGAGCGTTCATAGCGGCGGGGAGGTTTGGCACCTCGATGTCGGCCCATCACATCCTGGGGCTGTAGGCGGTCCCAAGGGTTCGGCTGTTCGCCGATTAAAGTGGTACGCGAGCTGGGTTCAGACCGGCGTGAGCCAGGTCGGTCCCTATCTGCTGTGGGCGCAGGAATCTTGAGGAGATGTTTCTTTAGTACGAGAGGATTAAGAAGCACTGACCGCTGGTGTACCGGCTGTCCCGCTAGGGGCACCGCCGGGTAGCTATGTCGGGAAAGGATAACCGCTGAAAGCATCTAAGTGGGAAGCCCCCTCCAAGATAAGGATTCCATGACCTTCGGGTCAGAAGAGCCCTGATAGACCATCAGGTTAATAGGCTGGGTGTGTAAGGCGAGAAATCGCTTCAGCTAACCAGTACTAACGCTCAATTATTTGGCCATATCAATCGCTGGTTGTTGATTGGTATAGGTTAATAGCAACCTCCAAAGTTTGATGTTTGTATCGCGCATCTGTATATTTTTCTTGACTGAAAAGTGAATACTTCACATTGGCTAAACCAGCCGGTGTGTGTAACGAATTTCCTGGTGACTATACTGGCGGGGTAACGCCTGATCCCATTCCGAACTCAGAAGCTAAGCCCGTCCGGCCGATGGTAGTCCTTACGGGCGAGAGTAGGTATTGCCAGGAATTATAAAGGCCGAGCGGCAACCCCGCTCGGCCTTTTCCTTTGCGCCAATTTCTTTTGACACCAATTAACTCCCTATTTACACTGAATTTTATGGATAAGCCGCAAATAAAACAGCGTGTTTATGTTAGAAGTTTCGAACCGATCGGAGACAAGGGAGCAACTGTCCTGATTCTCGGCACGATGCCGTCGAAAAAATCACTAAGTGAAGGTGAATATTATGCTAATAGGCAAAATGTGTTTTGGCGGCTGATGGGCGAGCTTTTTGGAGCAGTGCCGGACATGGAGTATGGGCATAGACAGAGCATTTTGGCAGCTAAAGGTGTTGCTATATGGGATGTAGTGAGGAAATGCCGGAGGCGGGGGAGCTCGGATTCGAATATTGAGAATGAAAGCATTATCTTTAATGATTTCAATTTATTTTTTCACAGGTCTCCTGAAATCAGGAATGTTTTTTTCAATGGGGCAAATGCCGAAAAGTATTATGAAAAAAATATCAGGCCGAATTTGGCAGAGAAACACAACCTTATCAGATACGAGATATTGCCATCGACCAGTCCGGCAAATGCGCATATGAATTTCCGCGAGAAATTGAAGAGATGGCTTGCGGTAAAAGCTGCAGCGGATTCAGCCTCGCTCCAATCCGGCATCGCCGCTTCGACAAACTTAGAGCGGATAGGAATTATAAAGGCCGAGCAGGTAACACATCCTCGACCTCAAAGCTAAGCTCGTTCACCGCTTTGGTTTGCTTAAAGCCCTTACTGATATTCTCAACTGTGATTACATTCTCTGCCATTTTACTTGTTTTTATTAGCAACTACCTTAGCGGCCTTAACCATTTTGATAAAGTTTTTAGGATTGATAATTTTCTCGCCTGTTTCTTTTACATAAGCAGACTTGAAAAGCAATTCCCGCATCTGTTCAGATGAAAGTTTTGGATTGACCTGCCAGCCCATCGCAAGCACACCAGCACAATAAGGAATTGCCCAGCTTAGTCCACCCCGCCCACAGTACTGATAACCGCATTCTCCCTTATTGTATTCTTCGGCTGTTGTCCGCGGCGATGCCGGAACAAGCAGATCGGTTTTGTGCCATTTCGACTCAAGGCCGGGGTAACCGGCAGTGCAGTTGATAACACTTTCAGGGGTGTGAGAGTTGTACCAGCATGCGCTGACAAGGCGATGTTCTTCAGTACAATCCAAGATAAGAATACCTTCATATTCTGCACGCGCGACGGCTTTTGTCCACGTCTTTTGAGCGTCCTGTGAAGGAGTGCCTGCTATTCCGGGTGCGGCGGAGACCGAAACAACGCGGATTTTTTTAGCAGAGGGAAGTTTTCTGTTTTGTTCTATAATCCAGTCGAGAGCATCAACGTAATCAGTTTCATAGCACCCATCACGGGCAGCGGCATAAAATACAATAGCCTCCGGGGCAGTTCCGCATTTATTGCCGACGAGGAGGCTTGTGACTGCGGGGCCGTGCATACTGCCATTATCAGTTCTGCCGCTGAGGTTATGGAAAGCCGCAATTTTGCCAGCGAATTCAGAATGATCCAGATACATGAATTGGTCGATAATTGCTACATTAACACCTTTGCCTGTGATACCCTGCTTGTGTAAATCCAGAACGCCAAGGCCGGGATTCATTGCATCGCTCAACACTTTATTTGGCTCGTTTCCTTTGGGCATTTTAGCTGGCGGCGGCCAGATTGTCTTTAGATTAAAATTAAGAGTCTGGATTAACTTATTTCTGCCCGAAAGATTGAGTTTGCTCATATCCTTCCAGCGAACATCATTAAATTCGTTAACCGACTTTATTGGCTGGACACTTTGAAATGAGCCGCCGCCAAAACCAGTTTCTTTTGAGGTTAAATACAGTGCCGCAACTTTATAATCATCAAAGAAGAAACGTACACCCTGATCTGAACGTGCGTAGTAACAGAATCCTTTTCTGCCATCGATATCCTTGTAAAGCACACCATCTTTCCATTCATTGGCTTGGCCTTCAATCGTTTGTTTAGGTTGACCAAGTACATCGAGAATTTCGTCAAGTGATGAGCCGATGCGTATCCTATCTCTAAAAACATAACCAGCGTCCTGTCCCTCGAACCGAAGTTCAATAACCCTGCCTCTGCCAATAACTATCTGAAATCTGTTGGGGTAAGCAACAATATAAGTTGAAGGTAGGTTGTCCGTTGTGAAAGTTTGATTATTCCAAGCGTATTTTTCCGGTTTGCCGAAAATCCGAATAACATCATCAAGAGTCGCTTTATTGATATCCAGTTGAGCAATTTTTGCATTGATATCTGATGCCGGCTTTGGCGTTTCATCCGCACAAACAGCGGCAGCGAAAACTGCTAATGAAATAACAACTATGAATTTTCTCATGTTTACCTCCATTCAAGTTATTTTCATATTGACTTATAGGGTATCTACTAATAGTTCGAATTTGGAATTATTTAATTCCGAGAACGTCAGCCATCGAATACAGCCCCGGCTTTTTCCCGACAAGCCACTGTGCCGCCCGCAATGCCCCGCGTGCAAAGCCATCCCTGCTGTGGGCATCGTGGTCTAACGTTACCGTCTCGCCCAATGTGCTGAAGATTACCGAATGTATGCCGGTAATGTCGCCTGCCCGAACAGCATGTATGCCGATAGTGCCTTTTTCCCGCAGTGCGTTTTTTCCCTCTCTGCCGTACACAAGACAGTTTGGGAAATCTTTTCCTGTTGCCTTGCAGATATTTTCAGCCAGCGTAAGAGCCGAGCCGCTCGGAGCATCCTTCTTGAACCGATGGTGCTGCTCGACTATCTCAATATCGTATTCCTCGCCGAGCATCGAAGCGGCCTTGCCGACAATAGCGAATAAAACGTTCATGCCAACGCTCATATTAGTGCCATATATGACGGGGATTTTTTTAGAGGCCTTTTTTATATTCTCGTGCTGTTCATCTACCAGCCCTGTCGTGCCTAAAACCAGTGCAGAGCCGTTGTTAACACAATAATCGATGGTTTTGTTGGCACCTGCCGGCACTGAAAAGTCGATTACCGCATCCGCACTGGCGGGGTAATTGTTACCCATTTTAACATTTATCGTCGTTGCACCGGCAAGCAAGCCGGCATCTTTACCTATATCGGGATGGTCGTTTTTATCGATTGCTGCAATAATTTCAAACCCGCCTGCGTCTATACATAATGAAATAATACGTTTACCCATTCGGCCGGCGGCACCGACAACTATAAGTTTAGGTCTCATTTTTAGCCCCTTTATTTATTTTTGCAAAAAAGCCGATAGAAATATAACCGTTCGAATATGATTTTACAAGGATTATTGACTTGATTATTTCAATCGGTTAGTGGTACAATAATCAAACTTTTTGCTTATAATGAACAGTAATTGTAATGTAACGTATATCAAAAAGAATCTTTTTTTTCTTTTGGAGGTATTAAAAAAATGTGTAAGAGACTGATTATGAGTTTTCTGTTGGTTGCCGCTGGTTTCGCATGGCTGTTTGCCACCGGCTGTGAGACTGATGCACAAACAGGCGCTCTTATCGGTACAGCCGCTGGTGCCGGTATCGGCCAGGCAATCGGCGGAAACACCGCAGGCACACTGATCGGCGCCGGCGTAGGCGCTGCAGGCGGTTATCTGATTGGCAACGAAGGCGACAAGAAAAAAGCACAACAAAAACAGCAAACCGAAGCGAGTAGTCTCCGCCAGGAAATGAACACCGAGCTTGTCAATGTTACCAACAGCAACGGTTCCATTATCCAGGTTAAAATGGCAAGGCAGGGCGTCGGCTGGGTCGGTCCGAGAGGCGAGTATTACAGCCATCTCCCGACTTCAGAGGAACTCAGGCCGGTATACGGCTTCTAAAAATCCGATTAAAACTGCTTTTGTTTAAGGGCCTTGTGGCTGCCGGCGTAAACCGGCGATGAACCTTATGTAAGTGAAAGGCAATGAGATATTTCGTTGCCTTTTTTTATGCCTGTCAGAACGCACGACCGGTTAGAACGCATCGCAGATACCGTCAGCGATGGCCTGTGCGATGCGATTCTGAAAACCGTTGCTCGATAGAAGCGATGCCTCACGCGAGTTTGACAAATACCCGACTTCCACCAGAACAGCAGGGCATCTTGTCCCGACGAGAACTCTGTAGTCAGCCCTGCCCATGCCCTGATTTTCAAGGCCTGTCCCTGACATCGAGCGGAGTATCGATTCTGCGACCGTCTCTGAGCGGCTGGACGGCGACCGCGAGACATATACAGTAAAGCCCCGCATGGAACTATCGTCCCTTGCGTTGGAATGAATACTCACAAAAAATTTGGCATTGTTTCTATTGGCTATGTCGGCACGTTCGTCAAGCTCGACGAACCTGTCGCTGCTTCGCGTCATCACCACAGTTAAACCCCTTTGCTCGAGCAGATTTTTCAGGTTTTTTGCAATGGCCAGATTAATCGACTTCTCATAAGCACCGTTTCTGCCGATAGCACCGGGGTCTTTGCCCCCATGGCCGGCGTCAATCGCCACGCAGCCGGTCAAATTCTTCCTTGCCGGATATTGTGTCGGAGGCAGGGGGGCATAGGCATTCATTGCCGAGCGTATCTGCGATACAAGCGACTGGGAAACTAAAACTCTGCCGTTTGACTCTTGAACTGGGCCGACCTGCCCGATAGCCTTGCCGTTCACGAAGTACTGCCCATCGGGAAAAGTGAATATCAAAACCGTATTGCCTGAATTTTTAAGCGTGTAGTACGAGCTGTCTCTCTCGGCAACCTTCAGTCCCAACTGCTTGGCAAGGTCATCAATAGTAACCATCCCGCCGGCAGCGGCAGGTCCTGGGAGAAGAACTTCGCCTGCTGGTTTTACCTGGTTTTGCTGGCAGCCAGCGACGGCCAGTGTAATAACTGCAAGCAGAATTGATATGCCGGATTTTTTCATTGGGGAACCCCTTCTCTTTGCTGGCGATGAAAATGATATGTACAAAAACTAAAACCTCTTAAAGAAAACACAATCCTTTACTTTAACTGCTAAGAGTTAATCGGCAAAGTTGCCGGAATGATTACAGTTAAATATTGCGTTTCTTCAAAAAATTGCATCGCACCTTCATAGATAGCAGGAATAACAATTGTTTCGCCTGCCTTGAAATCAACCGAATGGCTGTCTTTTCCGGTAATGGTTCCGCTGCCCTGAAGGATAATCAAAACCTTCACATTTCCCGGCGAAAGCAGGGTTTCGCATCCTTTTGCCTGATGTCCCTTATCCACCTTGAAATATTTACAATCAACCAGCCTGCCAACCGTAGTTACCGACAGATTGTCGCTTGATGAGTCAAAATGTATGCTTTCCATCGCCTCTTTTATGTGCAGCTGGCGCGGTTTGCCCGTTTGGTCGAGCCGTCCCCAGTCGGAAATCCGGTAGGTGGTATCCGAAGGCATTTGAATTTCAGCTATCAATAATCCTGCGCCGATTGCATGTGCTGTGCCGGCCGGCAAAAAATGACACTGGCCTTTTTTAACAGTTATCTTCACCAAAAGCTCAGCAACCGTGCCTTTTTCAATAGCCTGGGCGAATTGCTCCTTTGTTACCCCTTTTTTCAACCCCTTGTAAATTACCGCACCGGCCTGTGCCGCAACGATATACCAGCATTCGGTTTTTGGCTCTCCTTTGCCGGTTTTCCTGCACGTCTCTTCGTCCGGGTGCACCTGCACGCTGAGAATATCTTCGGCGTCGAGGAACTTAATCAACAAAGGGAAAGGCCCGGCAAAATTTTTATCGCCCGTCATCTCTTTTGGATATTTTTTAATTACCGCCTCAAGCGTCTTACCTGCCAGTTCGCCGTTTGTAATTACCGATTTGTCGTTCGGCAGGTCGGTCAGTTCCCAGCTTTCGCCGACTTTTTCCAATGGCGGTATATCCTTGCCGAAAAATTCACGCAGCTTCTGCCCGCCCCAGATGCGCTGTTTGTAAACGGGCCGAAATTTTAACGGATACATTTTCATAAAATAATTATAATATCCTGTGGGATATTTTCCATACCTGTTTTCAATTTGTCACCGAATTGCATTTTTGACACAATCCTTCCAGCCGAGTTTGCTGGCGGTAAATGACAATGCCTTTTTTCAAACCCTTAACCATCGGAACAGGCACCCCGATGAGACACTCTGTCGAGCCGCACTTTGTACAGGTAAAATGGGGATGGCACTGAATTTTGCTGCAATTATGCGCAAGTTCAAAGAACCATGCCCTTTTTTGCAAAAACGCCTTATGCACGAGACCCGCATCCAAAAAACATTCGAGCGTTCGATAAATTGTAACCTTGTCGAAATAATTTTTCGAGAGAAGTTTTGCCAGTTCATTTTGGCCAAGGGGTTTGGCCTTATTTATCATTGCTTTTAATATAGATACCCTCGGCTCTGTGCAGTAGAGCTTTGCACCCTTTAACATTTTTTTGGCCTGGCGGTCTTGATTTGACATTGTATCCAACCCTTGAATTTAGTGATGATGACTGCAGCAGGTATGTCCCTCTTCTGTGCCCACAAACAGCATCGGAAAGACGATATCGCTGAAACAACAGGGCAGCCATACGGATATGAAAAGCACAATAAGTATTCCTGCAGCCAGGGCAGCGGTTATTTCCTGATGGGTATTCATCATAATATGAGCCGACGATGCCCATGTGCTTATCAGTATGTGCATGGCGTGCGGAAATTTTGTCCGCGGCAGAAAATAGGCAATGAAAATACCCAGAAGTGCCGACGGATTGACAAGATACCATTCCTCGATAAAGCCGAGGTGAAGTTCCTTCCTGTGGCTGTCTCCCGCATCTTTTAGGCTGCTATCACTTAAATTATGACCGTGAACTGCGGCTTCGGACGGCACCGCAACGCCCAGTATCTCCTCGCCGAAATATGGAATGACCGAGTCGCTCAAAGTTGCTGTGCCGATTGCACCGACATAGCCGATAATCAGCACGAGGATAAATTTTTTGGCTTTTGCGTGAAGCCGGAAGAGCGATGCGGTTACCATGGCGCTTAGCACCACGTGAACAGGGTGAAAAATGTAAAACAGTTTGTAGCTTGTCTGATGTTCGGCGTTCCTGAACAGCACCATCAGGATAATGCCTGTAAGTGCACCCAAAAGCGTAAACGGTGCATGGTTTTTGAGCTCTATCAAAACATTTGTCAGTCTGTTTGGCATCTGTCCTTCCTTTATTTTTATTAAAAGACCAAAAACAAATTAACAGATTTGCAACTAAACTGCAAATCTTTTTTTATTACAAAATATTAAACGACAACACTCAATGGTACGGAAATTTTTCTGCATGAGAAGAAGCTTGTTGAATTGACGGGCGAAAGCAAAAAGCAGGAAATAGCCGGCGGATTTACTTTACAGTACTTCTATTCTCGTGACGGCACGGTAAAGACCATTGATTCGTTTTCCGTCCACGACAACAGGCGAGTATTTTTCATTTCTGGGCTGGAGACGAACTTTATTGTCGGCTTCAAAAAACACCCTTTTAAAGGTTGTTTCGTGAGGCATTGCAAAACGAACGAAACAATCGTCGCCGTTATGCACCTCCTGCGAAGGCGAGAAAATCACTATATCGCCTTCGGAAAATTTCGGTTCCATCGAGTCGCCGACGACCCTTACGGCAAAGGCATTTGGGTCGTGCAAATCAGGGCAGCGGACATAATCGTCGGCGATGCCGACAGGATAATCCAAATCATTAAAATCACTCGGATAGCCGGCAGCGACTTTGTTTATGACAGGGACAAGCCGGCCAGCCGACAAAGAACCGCTTTGCCTGGTGTCCATCCGGCCTTCTGTAAGAAGGGCATCTATCTGGCTTACATCGGTTTTTTTGTGAATCAGGTTTTTCATAAACCGCCGCCATTTTTGATTCTCAGCCTCAGCGGACTCATATTCCTGACGAATGTCAGAAGGCAGACTTTCCATGTGGGCAATATACACCAGCAGGCCTGTTTCAAACTGAAGTATTTTTTCGAGTTTCGAAAGAATCGCATCGCTGGGCGGATTTTTTACCTTGCCCGTTTCGATGGTTGACAGGTACGGCTTTGAAAAACCGGCCAGACTGCTCACTTCATCGAGGGTCAGCTTCAGCTCCTCACGTTTTTTTCTTATTATCTGCCCGATAGACATACGAAATCCTCACCTGAACCCAAAGTTATTCGACTTCGATAAGCTTATAGTCGGTACTCCCCAGTCCGATACGCCGGGCATGCTCAAACTGGTGCATAGGGTTGAGCTTATCGTTATCAATTAGTTCGGCCAGTTTTTTACCGCTTCTATTTTCTACTAAATCCAATGCTGCCTTATCGACCGCCACAGGGTCGGTTGATGCGACAATACCTATATCATCAACCATCCTACTCATATTGGGCTTGTCAAAACAATCGCAATCCTTCGTTACTGACATAATAAAATTGAAAAATACCGCTCTCGATTCCTTGCCCTTTAATACCCCTTTTGCATGTTCGGCGATATTTTTTTGTAAAATCGCATTTTCCGCACCCCAATCGTATTGAATCGCATCGAATCTGCACACTGTCAGACATTCTGCGCAGCCGATACATTTGTCGGCGTTTATATGTGCCCTGACATCGTCGATTGTAATGGCATCAGCAGGGCAGTATTTGGCGCATTCCCCGCACCGCACGCAATTATCGTTGGTGCTTGGTTTTAAGGCTGAATGCTGACGCATCTTGCCTTTTCTGCTCGAACAACCCATCCCGAGTGTTTTCAATGTGGCAGCGGCACAGGTGGCAACGTGGCCGGTAAAATGCGCTATCGATAGAATCGACTGGCATCTCACGATATCAGATGCGACGAAAACCTCCTTATTAAGTTCGCCGTCGATTTCAACGACTGTTTCCGAATTTCCAAAAAGTCCGTCTGGTGCGATGAAAGGTATCCCCAGCACATCAATACTGAAACCATGCTCCGCCGCCAGCACAGCGTGGTCGATGGCGTTGTGCCGCCTGCCGACGTATAAGGTGCTCGTGTCTGTTAAAAATGGTTTGGCTTTTAGTTTCTGCAGTTCCTCTACAAGTCCCTTGATGCAGGGTGCCTTTATATAGGTAGTATTAGGGCCTTCGCCGGTGTGGATTTTTACCGCCGTAAAATCGTTTTTCATGAAACATTTTGCGAATCCGCCGGTCTTGAACAGCTTGCGAGCCTTTTCAGAAATCGCCTGTTCGCCCTGGCCGAGAGATGCCTTGATAAAGTACACTTTAGAAACCATAAAATTCACCTGAAAAGAAACATGTTTTAACCCGCCTTTTGGCGATTGTCAGCATTTAATCAAGCAACGGTTACATTATATTGTTTTTAGAGGAGATGCTCAAGCAGGATTTTTACTCCCATGCCCATAAGAATCAGCCCGCCGACCGCTTCGATTTTACTCTCAAAAAAGTGCCCGAATTTTTTGCCGATAAAAACGCCAAGATATGAGAGCACGAACGTTATTACTCCTATGACAATCACCGCTGTGATGATGCGATTTGTAATAAGCGAAAGGGTTATCCCTACAGCCAGTGCGTCGATACTGGTTGCAACGGCCAGTACCAGCAGCACAAAGATGTTGGCAGGGTCAAATTTGTTTTCGGCGGACTTGATTTTAAAGGATTCATAAATCATTTTTCCGCCGACAGCGGTTAAAATTCCAAAAGCAACCCAGTGGTCGTAGCCGGCAATGAGATGCTTTGAAGCGTTTCCCGCCAGGCAGCCGACCAGCGGCATAACCGCCTGAAAACCCCCGAAAAAAGCTGCCATTCGAAATGCGTGTTTTATCTCCAACTGTTTATAAGCGGTGCCGCTGGCAACCGAAACCGCGAAGGCATCCATCGATAAGCTTACTGCTATAATTATGATTGTGATTAAATCCATAAGCGGTGGACCGTTTCGCTGTTACTGTGATTTTATTATGCCTTTGCTGGTAACATCTTCGGTTATTTTTTCACCGGGTCTGGTGATTAAAAACTCGTTTTCATTCCAGACCCCGTCGACGAACCGCTGCATAAGGCACTGGTCGCCTTTGAGCTCATCGTATTTCCAGCCTAGGTATTCGGCACAATGCCTCGTGTATTCTTTTTCCTCCTGCGAATTTGCAAAGCCCCAGTCGATATACGCCGCCCAGTTGTACTCCTTCATCCAGTTTTGTTCCATATTCATTAGGTACTCGGCGTTGTCCTGCCCGTATTTTTCTTTGTATTCCCTGAGCGTTCGTTCATATCGTTCTTTGCCCGGCTGGGTACTGGTTTCAATCCACCCGGGAGAATACCAGTAAACGCCCCGATGGCTGTCGAAGTATTCCCTGTATTTTTCCTTCGAACCCAGCAATAGTGTAATGCAGTCGTGGCCTCGCGGAACAACTATGGGAATTTTTGCTGATAACCCCGTGATGCCGTTGCTGCACAGACCATAGCCCAATAACGAGGCGTCATAGTCCCTTCCCTGGATGTCGCTCGTGCGGTCAAGCGTCTTCTGCACCTCGCAACGAAGTTTATCCGGATAAAGGTGCAGCCCCTGCTCCATCAGCACCACATCAACGGTATTTTTCGAGCGCGCAGCACAAAGGTAGGCCTCTTTCTGCAGTACTTTACAAGCTATAAACTGAAGACGCATGGAATTTTCTATTTATTTACAATACGATAATATTTTGTGAATGATAATAAAAACCGGTGAAAAATCCAACAGGAAAATCCGCACTCCTCTAAATTGAACCTTTTGATTTGTAATCTTGCATTTCGACTCTCCTATCCGCTATACGCTATTTTCACGGCTTACATATCTTGCATGGTCTTTTGCCGTCCCTTTCCGCATCCTCTCTGCTGTTGTAAGTGACCATGTTCTCCGGCAAAATTCGATTGCTGCTGCTGCAGTTGGCTGTATGAAAGACCTTGCCGTTCTTTGATGCGACATATTTTGATTGGCCGGCTGTTTGTTTCACGATTGATTTTTCTACTTTTGTTGAAGTGGCCTTTGTACCATTGGCTTTTGCCGGCTCGCTTCTTTTTGAATTTGCCGCCATGTACGCCGCAATAAATGCCTCAACCTGTTCAGTCACGATACTCGTAATCGCTGCCGGCATATCCTCTGCCGACGACATCCTCATAACCGGCTCGGTCTTCCAGACATTAGCCGATATGTGCAGATTATCCTGTGGTGAAAGGAGTACCTGACGCTCAAGTGAGGTTTGAATATGAAAAACATATTCCTGAGAGTTACCGAGTCTTAAAATCTCAATTTGAATCCCAAGTGCCGAATAAGGCAGGGGCGTTGAAGACGCTACCTCGATACCAGCCTGCTTTAGTTTATTTTGCACTTTGGCCTGGAGTTCCTGAAAGGACAGATTGTATGTGTTCGGCTCGATTGCTGGATGAACGATAGAAACAGATATTTCCTTTATATTGGTCAGTGTCGGATTGGGCTTAGCTATCAAGGAAAGGTTATCGCCATGGTCAGTCGCCGCAATGCACAAGGAAAAGGCCCAAAGAATTCCAGCGATAACTAACAAAGTGAAATAACACTTTCTGATTTTCATAAGTTCCCTCACTTTCTTCTAATTTTTGAGTTTTAGAATCTATGCAATAAGGCTAAAGGCCTCCGTAACCGCCATACCTTCTTTGATGCCCAGGGCTTTTGCCTTTGCGTTTACTTTTGTGACCTTTCGGTCAGGAAATCGCTCAAGCGTTTTTATCGGATTTTCGGGCGTGCTTTCGACCAAAGCCGCCGCAACCCCGTACCTTTCGCATGCCTCCACGTCAATCGCTGGACATGCGAGAAACCCTTTTGAGCCGGTAACCATCAAAATGTTAAATCCCGCCCATTTGGTCTGCACACCCTCGACCATTCCCCTGGGCGTTTGATATGTTTTTGTATAAATTTCCATTTTTTCCCTTTCGATTTTTACGAGCCGCGAGATACGAAAACTACACCGGTTTTCCAAGCAGCGTTTCTATTTCCGCAAGTTTTTCCACCAGCAGTTTATTGGTCTTTGCCTCGACGTTCAGTCGCAGCAGGGGTTCGGTATTGCTCGGCCGGCAGTTAAACCACCATTCCTTATAACGCACCGTAACCCCATCGAGATAGTCGATTTGTGCGTCTTTGTATCTTTTCGCAAGGTCGTCCATCCGTGCTCGTTTGTCATCAACTTCAAAGTTCAGCTCCCCGCTGTTAAAGTATCTTCGCAAAGGTTTAATCATCTCGCTGACCGGCACCTTCGAACCGCTGACTATATTCAAAACATGCGTAAGCGTAATCAGCCCTGAATCGGCATAATAATTGTCGCGATAGTAGAAATGCCCCGACAGTTCTCCTCCGAAAACGGCATGCGAATCCCGCAGGGCTTTTTTCATAAAGGCATGGCCCACGCGTTCTCTTCGCGGCGTGCCGCCACATTTTAAAACCTCCTCGGAAACCACCAGCGAGCTTCGCAAATCATAAACAACCGTTGATTTTGGCTGCCTGTACAGAAAATACGGCACCAGCAGGGCGGTCAGCAAATCGCACCCGATACTATTGCACTTTTCGTCAACCATAATCAGCCGGTCGGCATCGCCGTCAAAGCAAATTCCGAAATCGCATTTTTTACCTTTGATAGCAGTTTTGAGTTCCTTGAGATTTGCCTCAATCAACGGATTCGGCTCGTGTTTAAACGTGCCTTTATGCTCAAAGTTAATGCCGATTATCTCTATCGGCAATCGGCCGAAAATTGCAGGCACCATTTTCCCTGCCATTCCGTTTGAGGCATCGATAGCGACTTTCAGTTTTCGCAAGCCGGACTTTAAGAACTTCAGCACATGATTTCTGTATTCGTCCGTCAAATCACGTTTTTCTATTGACCCTGCCGCTATCCCCTTGGTGTGAAGCAATGCCATAGCGATATGCTCTATATCCTTCAAACCTGTATCGACGCCGACTGGTTTTGCACCAATCCCCGACACCTTGAACCCGTTATACTTGGCAGGATTATGCGAAGCCGTTACCTGCACGCCCCCGCAAGTCCCCAGATGATTTATCGCAAAATACATTTGCGGCGTATCTATCATCCCTATATCTATGACATTTGCGCCGGTTGAGTTCATCCCCTCTATCAAGGACTTTACCAGAGTTTCGCTGTGACTTCGCATGTCCCGTCCGATGCACACGCACTGCGCATTGGCCTGTCCTCGCTGGTAGCCGCTAAGCTGTGCTCGCAGGAATTGCGCCGCTGCGTAGCCGATTTTCCATGCCGTATCTTCATTAATCTGGTCGGGATAAACTCCTCTTATATCGTATGCCTTAAAAATCGTAGAATCCATTTTTATGCTTCCTTAATTATCCGTAATCATTTGCGGCAATTCTGCACTTTAAACTTTAACTTTTAAACTGACCATCGGCCAGTTTGAGTATATACCTCCTTTACCCCTTATGTCAACTGCCAAGAAAGTTCCGGAATCCAAAAGCCCGGCGGTTTATCCGCTGGGTTAATAAAATATGTGCGCCATTTTCCTCATCAGTTGGGTAATATGCGGACCATCCTTTCAACTGCAATAGCCTGAAGTATTTTTATACCTTTTACCAAACTTTTTATGTTTGGTGTCAAATAAGGTTGTACATTGATTTAGAATTTTTATTGCAAAAACACCGAATAGCTGGTAACTTTGATACGCTTTTCGGGTTGGCGGCGTACCCAAGCGGCCTAAGGGGACGGTTTGCAAAACCGTTATTCGTGGGTTCGAATCCCACCGCCGCCTGTTTAACTCATTCCAGGGACACAGAGGAGGTCGGAGTATTCATTATTTTGCTTCTGATTTAATATGGCCTTTTTACAGGAACGGGCAGACGCTTTCCGGTTCCTTTGTGAGAGCGATTGAGAGCATCTGTAATTGAGGTTATCCAGAACATTCATAAAGTTGATATAGGAGTCATATGGTGATTCATAAGGATTGAAATACTTATGCACATCACCATCAGAAAAATATTTTGTACACATGTAATAGAAGTGATCAGATGTCTGCAGCTTCCTCCAGTGAGCAATTATTTCAGGGTCGTGTGTCTTCATGACTTTTTTTTCGAATCCGTAAAGCTCAGCCAGAGCATTTTCCTGCATAGGATTGCCTCGCCAGGCAGAGATATCTCTTTCTATGTCAGCCCAACTTATTGTATATGGGATGTCAATTTCGTCAACGGCGTCATAGGAGTTAATCGCCTCGCTGGGTGTCTTGAAGTCATTATCGGGATGCTTGAGGATTTCGTGGGGCAGGTGCCGCATAAAGTCGAATATACCGGTACTTTCCCATTGATGTTCCCCAAAGGTTTCATAGTCCATAAAGAGGTTGACCACGAAACCACAGCCGTTTATGGCATTGACCCAGCTTGCGAATTTATCGGCCTTAAGAGGCCATTGGCTCCAGCTGCGGTTGGAAAATCTAAAGGCAATATCGTCGCTGAGGCGATAGTTTTTGAGCAGGAGTTTCAGCCGTTTGGAATTTACAGGGCGATAAACAAAATTAGGACTTCTATAACCGAGAATATGGTCCGCACCTTCGGTTATTATTCCATCGAAAGTGCCCAGCTTTTCAATTAGTTCGGCGAGGTTATTGTTATAAATAAGTTCAGTGTTTCTGAAGATGCGAGGTCTCTGGCCGAATAATTTTTGGATAGTCCGTGTGTGGGCCTTTATCTGCCTGATGAATTCCTCATGGGAATACAGGAAGCTTAAGCTGTGGTGGTAGGTTTCGCCGAGAAATTCAACACAACCGGTATCCGCCAGTTCCTGAAACGTTTCCAGAACGCGCGGTGCATATAGCTGAAGCTGCTCGAGTAAAACGCCGGTTATGCTATAGGATATTTTGAACCTGCCGTGGTATTTTTTGATAAGGTCGAGAAAGAGTAAATTGGAAGGCAGATAGCATTTTTCCGCGACCTTTCTGCATATTTGAGCGTTTCTTGAATCGTCAAAATAGTTATTATGCGAATCAAAAATGGTGTAATGCCCTAATCTGAACGGCTGATGAACTTGGAAATAAAAACATACCGACGCCATATTTTACCTCATATTTTTATCAAATCATACCGAAACCAATAATTGTTCATAGATTTTCTTTATCTTTGCTGCAGAATCTTCCCAACGGAATTTGACTACTTCAGAGGAACCGTTTTTTTTAAGAGTTTGCTGCAGGGATGGATGTCTTAGTACGGCTACTATTTTGTCGGCCATTTCTCTTATGTCCCAAAAGTCTACTTTAAGGGCGTTAGCAAGCACTTCTGCGATACCGCTTTGTTTACTTATCAAGACAGGAACATTGCTCTGCAGTGCCTCAAGAGGGGCGATTCCAAAAGGTTCGGATACAGACGGCATCACATAGAGGTCTGCCATTTGATACGCTTTTCTGACATCTTCCCCTCGCAAGAAACCAGTAAAGAGAACCTTGCTTCCGATTCCAAGCCTTGCAGCAAGCTCAATAGTTCTATTCATCATATCGCCGTTTCCTGCCATGATAAATTTGACGTTTTTGATTACTTCGAGTACTTTTTTCGCAGCGGCGAGGAAGTATTCCGGGCCTTTCTGCATGGTTATTCTGCCGAGAAACAGGACGATTTTGTCAGTTTTTTCCAGCGAAGACTGTGTACAGCAATAGTTGTTATCTCTCTCAACGCCATTGTAAACCACCTCAACTTTTTCCGGCTGAATTCCATAACGTTCGACTATGATATTCTTTGTAAAATTGCTGACCGCAATAACCTTCGAGGCAAAATGCATACCCTGCCGCTCAATATCATAAATCGACTGGTTGATATGTTCTCCGCTGCGGTCGAATTCGGTCGCATGTACCTGCACAACCAGCGGTTTACAGCTTATACCTGCCGCTGCTATTCCGGCAGGATAGGTCATCCAGTCGTGTGCGTGTATAATGTCGAAATCTTCAGTCACAGCGATTTGTGCAACTTTTTCAGCGTAACGATTAACCTGGGTATACAAATCACCGCTGTAATTGTCCGCATTGTTGAGAAAATCAGAATGTTGCCCGCTGGGCCCGGCGGCATTTTTTCCCTTAAGCAAAGCAGCGTTTGTAACCTGTTGCTCGTATGTATCGGGGCTGGTATAAGGCCTCAGCGGCGAGGCGATTGTGTAGAATTTTACGTCCTTGAACATGCTGGTTTTAATCCCATTGCTTTGCACGGCGTCTTTGGCACTTATCATTTTGAGATGTTCAGCATGGTGAGCCGGATTTGCCTTTGGAAGAACAAAAGTTATTTTTACACCCAACTGGTCCAGTGCCTTTGATAGGCCATAACAGGCCGTACCCAGTCCCCCACTGATAAAGGGCGGAAATTCCCAGCCAAGCATAAAAGTTTTCATTTTAATTAAACCTCTTTTTAATTTGTTATTCCATCCGGCAAATCACACGGCTCACCAACTATAGGAGGAGGAGAAGGAGGAGGATGAGACGTATTACATTGATTGATTAGTATCGATTCATTCTTTTTTCTGGCCGGTACAGGCATTTTTAACTCCTTTTCAAATGGCTGCCGAGATACTTTTGATAAACATCTTTTGCCCAGGCAAGCTGCGTGCCGGCTCCTTCGACGGCTGCTATAAGCAAGGCCTCGGTTATTTCTTCCTTTGAAACACCTGCTTCAAGAGCAGCTTTAATATGCGACTCGGTGCAATGCGGACAGCGAAAGACTGATGCTAAGGCCAACATCAGCAGTTCCCTGGTTTTTTTGTCGAGCACCCCATTCTCATTACAGACCTTATAAAAGTCCTGAAATTTTTTGCCGATTTCGGGTGACCGCAACACATACCAAGGTGTTTCTACCGTATTCATTGTTTTAGTACTCATTGTTATTCCTGCCTTAAAATTTACCGTTCTGACTTTGACTGCACATTTAATTTTGCCGGCTGTTAAACCGGATTCAAAAACCTGACACAGCAGGTCTTAACGAATATACAGCATACGTTACGGTATCTGAAAGCGAAATAGGGGAAATGCTTAATTGATATTGCTTAAATGCTCAATTTTTGTATTAAACACTTTAATAAGAACGGCCTCCGTGTTTGGCTTAAAAATTTGCTTGCCGGCATTAGGCCCTCTTGTAATGGCAGCCCATACGCAATCGCCGACATTTCTGAACTTTTCGTAAAGTTTATATCTGTGTCCTAAAACTGCGTTACAGGTCGGATGACTTTTTGCAAAGTAAAGGAGGGAGGAATAAATTCCTCCCTCCCCAATTCATATTCCTCAGTTATCTGGTTGTGCCTGATACAGGCGTAACAGGAATCCATGCTGAGTTGCCAAAGCCGTTGATGGACCGCACCTGATAATACCAGGTGGTCCTGCGGCCAAGACCGTTGTCACGGTACGAGGTCGTATTAGCCGCCGTTGTAGTCACCAATGTCCACGGGCCAGTCGCAGTCGTGCTGCGCTGGATTTGGAAGCCGGTTTCATTGCTGGAGTTGTCGTTCCATGCAACTGTCAGGTAGTTATTACCGGTTTGCGAGATACGTACATTCGATGGCGCATTCGGTACTGCATCGGAGGGAGTTGTAACATTGACAGTATTCGAATAGCCCGAATTACCGCCGGCGTTAAACGCTCTGACTCTATAACTGTAGGCCGTACTGGGTGCAACGGGCGTATCTGTCCAGGTTACCACATTAGAACCTACCTGGCCGACCTGTGTGAATACGCCGCCAGCTGTGCTGCGTTCAATAAGGAATCCGCTTTCATTGTTTGACCTGTCACGCCAGCCTAAAACTACCGCAATGGGCGCTACGCCAGGTGCCG
>Ga0315293_10001956_pt1 | contig 19928 bp, 18 predicted proteins | sample YL17G13_20_MG_FD_203071 | JGI IMG/M metagenome (GOLD analysis project Ga0315293, IMG submission 203071) | Sediment microbial communities from Yellowstone Lake, YNP, Wyoming, USA - YL17G13_20 | ecosystem: Environmental > Aquatic > Freshwater > Lake > Sediment | place: USA: Wyoming | collected... | reverse complement strand
CAGGAAGGAACGTTGAACCAACCCGTAAGGCGAAAGAAAACAACGGGCACTGTCCTGGACATTTCCCCGGCAATCGACGACCTTCGGTCCGAGCACGGCGACTTGCGAATTTCCATGGAGAAATCGCTGAGCCGGGCCGATATCGTTGAGGACGTGGGCATCCGGGGCCAGCAGAACGATTACCGCCCCCGCTGCTTTCGCAATGCCCCGGTTCATGGCGTAGGCAAATCCGCCGTTCCTCTCGTTGAAGATCCATTGCACATTCGGGAGGTCCTTACGAATCCGGTTTTGGATGATTGACGAATATCCGGAATTCGAAGTGATAATGTATTCGCAGGCCGTTCCCATGGAATTTTTTTGCAGTTGCGCCAGGCATGGGCCGATTTCTTCCAAGCAGTGGTATTCGATGATGATGAAGCTAAGATCCATCTTTTATTGGCTAGGGAAATTGGCCCGGATGAAATCGTTGATGATCCGAGTAGCATTTCCCGGTGGGAGAGGCTTGGGCACAAATACCCTGGCCTCCCCTATTTTTTTTTCAAGGTCTGCAATTTCATAAACCGCTAAAAGGCATCCTTCTCTTTCCAAGGCCTCCACCAGCTCCCGCTGCGAATGGTTGTGCTCGCCCTCGAGTCGCGGCACGGCGACGATCTTCTTTCCCATCTTCATTGCCTCCGAGATCGTTCCATATCCCCCATGAGTGACGACCACCTCCGCCTCCCCCATCAGATGAGCCAATTCATTAGCCGATAGAAAATCGGAAGCCTGTGCCTTTGGGAACGGATGCTCCGTACATCCTTTCTGAATAACAAAACGTTCGGCCGAATGCCCGGAGATCTCAGCTATCTTTTCAGCCAGGCGCTGAAACGGGATGGGCACATTGCCGAAGATGACCAGGACCATCAAACCAGCCCGCAGAAAACAGCCTTCGGATAAAATGGCTGCAGCGAATTCCACTGGATCAAAAACAAATTGGAATATTTGTAAATAAATTTTCCCGTCTTCGACGGATTGATCACATTGGCCGCCGACTCGATGAAGATGATCCTGGCTTTGAGCAGATACTTGCACAACAAGATCGTCGGTATGGCTATTCCAGCACCTGTAGAAATAACCAGATCGGGTCTTTCTTTTAAAATATGTTTCAGAGATTGGAAACCGTTCAGGATGAATTTCCAGATGGATTTATAAGGATCAATAATAAAATAGTGCGGCAATGCTTTCATAAGTTCATCGGTATGCTTCGTTTTACAAGTCACAAAATATTTGTCAGCGATCATATCATTCGTGACGTTTAGCAGTTCTCGCAAGTGCCCGCCGTGAGAAGAGATCAGGCAGATTTTTACAGCTCGCATAACTACTTGGTTAGTGGTCAGAAGTCAGAGAACAGAAAACAGATAAATTCACTTTAATTTGCTCTTAAAATGATTTCCATTTATTCAAAAGAGAAAATAACATTGCGGTAATCTCATCATATCCTTTATTCAATCGTTCATGATCATCATTTTGCAAATATTCACACTTATTGGCAAAATCAAGCCAAGTCCTAGTTTCTTCACTCGAACCAATTGCATCAACAAGATGCTTTATGAATATTTTTTCAAACTTCCTCTTAGCAAATCCTTCACGAATATTGGCAGGAACCGAACGAGATGATCGGCGCATCTGATCTGTTAAAGAATACTGTTCATCTCGGGGGAACTTTTTTGTTATTTTAAAAATCTCCATAGCAAGATCAAATGACAAGTTATAAACTCTTAAGTCCCGAAAAGATTTAATTGGTTTTTTTTCTTCCATGCTTTGATATCGACGGACAGAAGTCAGAAAACAGAGGTCAGAAGTCAGAGAGAATCTGATCTCTGTTTTCTGTCATCTGTTGTCTGTTTTCTGTTCTCTGTCGTCTGTCCTCAAGAGCTTCAAGAACTCTTGGCATGATGAAACAAAATATTATTCAACGCCCTGAAAAAATACGTAAAATCCGTCAACCAGGGATGCTTGCGATACTTGCCGAGATACTGTCTCTCCGACTCCCAGACCTGCTCGATCCCTTGCGGCATATCCGCATAATATGGCGGGATCAAGCCAGGCTTGAATTTGATCCTCTCTTTCTGCAATTCCTCCGGATAGGTCTTGAAGAAAGTCTCGGACAATGGTCTTACTCCTACAAGCTTAACATCGCGCTTCAGCCAATTGACCAGCATGGGCAACTCATCCAGCCAGGTTTTCCTGAAAAACCGCCCCCAACTGGTGATGCGGAAATCGCCCTTGATCTTGCCCGACTCCTCCAATTGGTGCTTCTCAAAGATATACTGGTGCAGATACTCGGCGAACGGGTGCATGGTGCGCAGCTTGTAGATGTAAATGATCTTACCGCCCTTGCCCAAACGGCGCTGCCTGAAGATAGGCCCGTAAGAAGGTTGCGGATCAGTTCGCGGTTCGCTTGTTTTTTTGGCGATGAAGTAATAGATATTATTGATGGGACACAGGCCGATGACCTCGAAGCCGCAGTAATAGAGGCGGCCCAGGACCTCGGTGCGGGAAAAGACCCTTTTTTTGCCGCGCGACATTGAAAAGTAAATCTTTTTCAGTAACAGCAGCTTGGGCATGATGCGTTTGTAGAAGAAATCGATTAAATAGAATATACGAGCGAACCAGCTGGGGAACTTGCTGAATATCCGATTTTTGCGCTGGTCGAGGGATTCAAAGCAGCCAATAAACACCCCACCTTTCTTCAATTTTTTATTCAGTTCAATGAAGACTTGATTTACGTAGCGGAAATTATTCACCTTTTCAAAATTGAAGAAGAAGCCCAGCGAATCGTCATCCATGATCTCGATATTTTCCGTATCGCTAGCAAACATGAAAACTGAGGAAAGGATATCGAAGCGGCCTAGGTCAACGTATTTTTTGACGAAATCGTAAACATCCTGGAACTTTTTTAAAAAAAGACGCTCAAGCTTTTGCTTTAAAATCTCCTGGCTGTCATCATTCTCCTGGAAACGATATTTTTCCTTGACGATTTCCTCGGTATCTTCATCATCTGTTTGGGCCGCACCTTGAGGATGGGCTAACTGGTCAACCAAGATCTCAGCAGGATCATCGTCGGCGCGGCTGAATTGAAAAACCAGGTAATAAACCAGCACCACTGAATTTTCCAGCAGGGCAAAGACGCCGATAGAGCCAAAAATGATCAACCGGGACATGGTGCCGCGGGCGGCAATAAAAACCGTGAAAGAGACCAGGCCGAGGATCAGCGCTTCCGACTGCCAGAACGGAATGAAGGCATTCCAGAAACCGTTTTCCGTATTTACCTTGAAACGATGGACCAGCAGGGAGACCAGCAGCCAGGCGAAGAACAACCCCATCAGTACGACCTGATATTTTTCTTCTAGTTTGAAAGTTTCGCGTTTGGAAAAGTAGATTAGGAAAAATGCGGCCAGCAAGGCGATTGATTCTATCAGGAAAAAGAAAACAGCAAAAGGGATATACCTTTTTGGTTCCTGCCTTTTCAGGAGTAGAAAACGCAGGGCCAAATAGAAGATCTCCAGTGTCAGGTAAAAACCGATCGTACCGAAAACGATGATCCGCGAAAGATTCACCCAGCCTTGAATATAGAGCAACAGGGTTAGCAAGAGCACGAAAAATATCGCGGCAAGCCAATAGGGCTGCAACAGTGAAAAATAATCCTGCCTTTCGAGTCTTTTAAATTTCTTGGAAAGGAGGGTGACCAAAAACCAGGTCAAAAACAATATCGGCAGGAACTTGCGAAAGGATTCGTCAATAAGCAAATCGCCGCGGCGGAGCCAGAAAGCGGCCAGGAAAGCAATAGCCAGGAAGATGCCATCAAGTAAGACCTTTAGCCAGTAGAAGCGTTCTTTAGATAAATAATTATTTGCCATTTATTTTTTTTGATTTTTTTCCATACTTTTTAGTTTTAAATATTTTAGCGGATTTTTAATTTTTTGCCAAATTAGTTCACGAAGCCAAAAGAAATAATTGTCACTCCATCTCTGTGGATGAATTGTCAGCATAATTTTATCTGGCAAATGATTTTCTTTCAACGCTTGGATAATATCATCAGTTGAATGAAGATGAAGAGCGAGCGGGTCACAGCACCAATCATCCGCATATGTTGGCGGATCTAATTGGTCTACCATCACTATGTTTTTAGCCAACTCGGGATAGCCGCTGAAAACATCGAGCGATGGTATACTTTCACTAGATGATTTCAACAGTTCACTAGGTTGGTTGAAATCATAGTGAAAGTATGTCCCCCCTGGGGAACCGACCACGCCCCTACCATCTTTTTCTGTCTTACCACTACCTTCTGTTTTCTGTTTTCTGTCTTCCTTCTCACCCCTCACCCCTAACCCATCACCTATCACCTTATCGCGTATACTGACCTTACTTCCATCCCACCTTCTCCCGGTATCGGTGAGATACAGCACTTCATTAAAATCAATATCAAAATATGGTTCGCCAATAATTCCAAGCTCATGATAATCGAAATTTTTCCATAGATCTTTATTGTCATGCCTGGATAATGGGCTTCCGTGCATGCAAGCTGTTTTTATAAGCGCCAATTTGCGCAGTTTGGCTAGATTTTTTTGGAACAAATCCAGAGCATTTTCCAAAACACCATCTGCAGCATTCAGGTCATCGTAATGGTATCCAATTTCGTGTCCCAATTCTGCAATACACTCAATCACTTCCGAATGAAAGACATTTTTGTCAACCTTAAAATAGTAAGTCCCTTTTATCCCAAGTTTATTTTCTATTTCAGCGGTGATTAACGACTGCAAAGGTTTTTTATCCACATCATGCCGCAAAATGATCAGTTTCATTTCCCCTGGTTTTGTCTCTACAAATTCCGTGAAAGTCATGAATCCATATCCCGCCTGCAGAAGTTCGGTCAATAACTTTTTATATGTTGTTAGAGTAAAATCTCGCATTTTGCCTTTATCATTTCTTTCTACTAACTACTGTCTACTAACTCCCAACTACTTCTTCTCTCTTTCTACTAGCTACTGACTTCTGTCTTTCACTGCCAAATATGCATCATATGAAGTATAACTGGACAATAAATTCGACCAATCCTCCTCCGTGTCCAGATCAATGGGAATTTCATCTAGAATATAGGGCAACATTTTTTTGCCCAGGGAAGTCTTTGTTCTTAAGACAGCTTCAACCCAAGTCGCATCCAAGTAGCCATTACAGACAAAACTTTCTGGAAAAGATTGAATCGTCGTATTAAACGGACCTTTCCTTGGAATTGTAACCGGACATTCGAGAAGGCCACTTTCAGAATTGATCGTTCTCAACTTAAAGAGAGAAAATGGGAACCGATTCACTGTACGGATCGAGTCTACATCATTTCGCTTTAATAAAGTATTTAATAAATCATCTACAACTTCAAGCCTGCGTAATGGGTTGGTCGGGCGAAAATTGGCAATGACATCGGGACTGTAGGATTCATGCTCCTGAAGCCAGGCAAGCGCATGTAAATAGAATTCGGCATCCGTTGACCGGTCGGCGGCCAATTCCTTAGGCCGGATAAAGGGGACCTCGGCGCCATATTGTCTGGCTATTTCGGCAATCTCGAGATCGTCGGTCGTGCAAATTACTCGATTTATCACTTGTGAGTGCATGGCCGTCTCGATTGAATAGGCCAACAAGGGCTTGCTCCACAACTCCCTGATATTTTTTCGAGGAATTCGTTTTGATCCGCTCCGGGCGGGGATCAGTGCGAGTATTTCTTTATGGGATTCCATTTACTCCCCTCCTGAAACAAGTCGAAGTGGCATAATCACTAATGAAACCTTTGACTATTCGCTGGCTTCCCAGTGTAAATGGGACCTCAGTTTTTTGGCGATGGGGATCTCGTTTCGGTTCAGTCGTTTTTTCCCGTCGCCCATGGCTTTCTCTATCTTCCTGACGGCACCGACCAAGTTTCGTAAGCCATTGGGCTCGATGGATGCCGCCTGGTCGGACCCGTACATGGAGCGGTTGAGAGTGATATGGCGTTCAAGGGAAGAGATGCCCAGGGCCGCCGCCGCATAGGAAACAGCCAAACCGACTTCATGACCGCTGTAGCCTACGTTGCACTTGTAGCGTTCTCGAAGCGTGTGAATGCAATTCAAATTCGCATCGGCATCATCCATTGGATATGTTGCTACGCAATGCATGAGCTCGAACGGACAACAGGCGCGGCGAAAGATAGCAACAGCCCGGTCAATATCTTCATAGGTGCTCATTCCCGTTGAGATAAAAGTATGTTTCCCTCTCTTGGCTACTGCCTCCAGCATCTTTCCATCCACCACCATAGCCGAGGCGACCTTGCTGTAATTCAGCTTGAATTGGTCCAGGAATTTCAAACTTTCCTGGTCCCATGCCGAGGCAAACCATTCGATCCTCAACTCACGGCAATAGCGGTCGATTTCTTCGTATTCCTTCTGTCCGAACTCGAGCCCCAACTTTTGTTCGCGCCTGGTGGTTCCCCAAGGACTCTGTAATGGTTGATCGAGTTGCTCTTTTGAATAAACCAAGTCGACGGTCCTCTTCTGCAGCTTGACTGCGTCACAGCCGGTATCCATGGCCACCTTGATCAGCTGCTTGGCGAAATCGAGTTGCCCATTGTGATTGATCCCCAATTCAGCAATGATAAATATTCCCATAAGCTATCTCCTTTTAGTTTCCTTCAAACATTAACTTGACTTTCATATTAAATATTTTTATCTTGTGACGTAAAGTTTGAGTTGTAAATAATAGTTTTTCTTTTATGGTTTTTGGCTCACCCAAGCATTGATCAGATATTTTAATTAAGTCTTCACAAAGGCTATTGGCAAAAAAATCAATGCCATGGTTTTCGAGCCCGATATCATGGAGAAAATGAGTCATTCTTGATTGTGTGGTTAAAGCCACCATCGGCGTACCTAAACCTATGGACGGTGACATTGAATGTATCCTCATACTTACTACAAAATTAACTTTTGCGTATAGGTCATAGAAATATTCTGTTTCAGTGACTCGAAACATCCCGCTTGAAACGACTTCCCGGTGAGGGAATGAAGGCGGGAAATACTTGATCAGATCGGCAATCAGTTTAAAGTCATCGAAATAATGGGGGATCAAGATGACGTTTGTATGCCATTTTTTCCAGATTTCATGGATTGCATCGGCCAAGTGCTTCATGCCGGCATGTTTTGCATTATCCCATCCTGGCTTATTTGCCCAGATCGTTCTGATCTTACTCTCATCAAGCCGATCCGCATTTTCCTGCCAAAACTTTTCTCTTTCTGGACCGCCGAAACGATAGACTTCATCTTCACCATTAAGCGACACGATGATGTTCGGACGATTTAAAGCCAATTCAGGATGGAAGTTGTCTGCTGTTGGAACAAAAACGGCTGGATCCGGGATTACTTCAATTCTGTCAGCACCAAAACCGAGTAAATTGATTAACCACTCTTTGGTTCCGTCATTTCTGACAGAAAAGATTATTTTTGAATTAGTCAAAATATAATTCATCGTTCCTTTAAGCTTTTCCAGATTGTTATATTTCTGATAAGGCCAACACATATTAGACGAACCGTAGAAAACAATCGGTTTCTTGATTTTTTCCCACAATTCCAGTGGTAAATTTACTCTCATCCCGGTATGATTGAGATATGACCTGCCGTTAAACAATACCGCGGCGCCAATCAGAAGACCGTCAAAACTATTGACCAAATCGACAAAACCTTGATCGAATTCCTTAAAGCAAAAAGTATAATCATCCCATGCTAACCTTATAAATTCCACCTCAGGCCAATCTTCTTTAAGAACCCTTTCAACACCCAAAATCAAAGCACCATTACCAATATTCGTACTGTTTAAATTAACTAAATGCAGTAGTTTCACTTTATTTCTTGTTAATCATTTTTAATAATTGGCCTCGAATTTGGAACACCCCAAAATTGGCAGGTAGAACATAAAGGAATTTTATTTCTTTCGCCCAGCACGTGATATTTCAACCATTCTTTTCTTTTATCTGAATTCCAAATATCATATAATGCTTCATAATTTGCATCTCCGATGATTGCCAATCCTTTTGGATCAAAATTAGAGCATGCTGACACCTTTCCATCAAAGCTGATTGTTAAACGAGTCATGAAATCAGTGCAGATTGCCGTATCGGGTAATGCCGGCATGATTTTATAGCCAAAATTACCCATTGGATCATGAATATATCTTCCGGTTATTGAAAGTTTGAAATCCAAATATTTTTTTAGATCTATTTCACCATGAGCTTTTAATATCGTAAAAGGTTTTCTTTTCTGCTTTAATTCTAAAAATTCTTTTATTGTTTCAAATTGCTCTTCGGCTTCTGCATCCCTTTCAATAAGTGAAATTGCCATGGTATCGACATTATCGACTATCTCATTAAATTTTTTGATGAGCCATTTTCCATTGGTGACGATATTTGTTATTTTTCCCTTGAACACTTTTACAGCTTCGCCAAAGCGACTATACATTAAAGGCTCTCCATTATTGTGAAGCTGGACAATAATATTGTCCGGCAATTGTTTTGCGATTCTTTCAACCAAATTGAAGTTCATCTCCCCTTTTTTAGCGGCTATCTCGGGATAATCCCTCTCGACTCTTCTTCTCCCGCACATCCAACAGTTTTTATTGCATAGATTTGTCAATTCAACGATAACTAACGATGGGCAAGAACTATTGAAATCCATTTTTCGATTCTCCGTAATAGTGTTCATTTGGTTCCCCTGCTATTTCGAATTCCATACAGGTTCGCTACTTCCAGTTGTTGCTATTGTCATAACTGGGATGACAGCCATGATCCTTACATTTTTAACGATCATCCACCCCTCTCATCCCATATCCTTCAAGGATCAGATCCACGGCCTCGGAGACGGCCCCCCGCCCGCCACAGGCTTCAAGCACGACATGGGCAGCCTGTTTCGCCAATCGGTCGCCATCGGCGGGGCACATGGCCAGCCCAACCAGTTTCATGGCCGGTATGTCGCGGCGGGCATCGGCCAGATAACAAAGCTCGGTTAAGTTTAAACTTAACTTCTGGGCAATTTCCCGTATCCCGCTTTCCTTGTCCTTTGCCTGATAAATAACCTGACTGGCTCCCCCGCAACGTTCGATTAAAGGCCCCGCTTCAGCTTCAGTTTCACCCGTAAGGAAGGCGATTTGAATCCCCCGTTTTTTTATAAGGGTCAAAGCATCCAAGTCTCTAAGGAATATCCTTCCCCGGGATGGTCCTTGGACCGCAACCGTTCCGTCCGTCAGCACGCCGTCAATGTCGAGGACCAAAGCTTTGATAACTCTTTCTGAACTATCGCTCATGTTGTCACCGAAGCCATCCCGTGGAGAAGCCATTTCAACATATTCTTCAGATTTCGATCTATGAGTTCAAAAGTGTTTTATATATTCCTAAAACAAAATCTCTCATAATACCTTTTCTTTTCTTTCTACTAACTACTGACTACTAACTACTGACTACTTGCTTCGATCTCCCCCACCCCGAAATTAAAACTCCCGCAACGATTCCTAGGCAATTGGCTGCCAAATCCATCATATTAAAAGTCCTATCTGGAACAAATATTTGGACCACTTCGGAAATTCCAGCGAACAAGATGCCAATTCCGAACGTTAGCCAAAAGATGCTTTTACTATTGACTTCCTTCCATCTCCATTTGGCAAAGACCATCCAGGGGATAAATAAAAGCACATGTAGCAGGTAATCACTCCGAAAGCCAAGCACTTTACTTTTGTTTAAGGCGATTGAACCGTTCATGGAAACGACAGATAGAATCAAAATTATCGACCAATAGCTAATGATAAGCCAGTTCAGAGTTTTCGAACTAAACTTCATTTATTTTCCTTGTAATCAATAATTGCCTGCAGGCATCTTTCGGCGGTATGGCCATCCCAAAGTTCAGGACGCATAGGCTTTCGTTGACTTGCCAAAGTTTTCCTATATTCAGTACGGATCCTTTCAACATCATTCCCCACTAGCACACTGGCCCCGCCGTGCTCGCGCAAAGTCACTGGCCGTTCTGTGTTCCAGCGCAAGGTCAGACAGGGTGTGCCAAGCACCGTACACTCTTCCTGCAAGCCGCCGCTGTCGGTCAGTAGCAGACGTGCATCCATGTTGAGCCTCAGCATTTCGTGGTAACCGATGGGATTTAGAATAATCAAATTATCGGTCTTCATGACATTTTCCCAAAGACCGAATTCCTGTAGGCTTTTTTGCGAGCGGGGATGAATCGGCCAGATTAAGGGCATGTCTTTCGCTACTTCCTTGTAAAGAAAATTGATAAGCGCCTGTAAAACATTTGGATTATCTACATTGGAAGGCCGGTGCATGGTCATTAGCGCATATTTCTTATTTGTTAAACCATTTAACTTCAACTTTGCGTCACCGATCAGATTCTCAATACAAATTGTTTCAATATTCAAACTGGACGCTGTGGCCCGATTGGCTTCCATAGTATCGATCATTATATTGCCGACAAAAACCATCTTGTTTTCAGCCACTCCTTCTTTACGAAGGTTTTCACTTGATATTTTGTCGGGAGTGAGTAATAGGTCAGCCATGCGGTCAGTGACCAGACGGTTGATCTCCTCGGGCATGGTCATGTCACCCGAGCGCAACCCGGCCTCGATATGGCAAACCTTAACTCCCTCTTTTTTGGCTGTTACCGAACAGGCCAGAGTGGCGTTGACATCACCGACCACCACTACCCAATCGGGCTTTTCCAGTCGCAATACTTTTTCAAAGGCGATCATCGTGTTGCCAACCTGCTCGGCATGGCTACCGGAGCCGACTTCGAGATTAATGTCGGGATCGGGAATATCCAGAGCTTTAAAAAACGCTTGCGACATGCCGATATCATAATGTTGGCCAGTATGAACCAGCAAATGTTCAATTTTAATTCTATTCTCAGACTGGTTCTGGGCAAGAATCGCTTTTATGAACGGAGCAATTTTCATAAAATTGGGACGGGCGCCAACAACAGAAATTATTTTTAATGTTTTCATCTGAAATTATATTGATAACTCGGATCTTCGTGCATTATTTTTGCGCTTGCAGGCAGATTTTCGACGAACCAGACCATGAATGCGGTCACATCAATTTTATCGGAAAGCATTTTATTACGGCGTCGCTGCCATTCTTCTTTAAGATTAGGCATAGCCAATAATTCTTCGATTTTAGCAAACATCGCATCGGTCTTATCAGGGTGGAAACCAAAAGTAAGACCGTAGCGATGTTCTTCTTCTTCTAAATATGAAATCCGGCCGACAAAAGAGTTGGATCTGATCGCCGGTGTCCCAAGAACTGCTGCTTCAGAAGTCATGGTCTGACTGTCGCCTACAAGCATGGTTGCATAATGAATCAAAGAATGAACTTTTTCGGGAGAAATTTTCAAGCGATATTTTTCGAATTCGGGCTCCAATTCCCTTTCCATAGTGATAAACACTTTGCCTTTATTTTTCAGTTTAGCAATCAGCCGTCTTTTATCATCCAAGGATAAACCCAGTATTCCTGAATCATGGTGAGCTTTAAAGGCGTTGAAGCGAAGAATGAAGAAATCTTCACTTGGTCCTACTCCGATTTCTTTTAACACTTCAGGACTCGGTAAGAAGCGCCTTGGGTGCAAGTAAGCCAACTCATGATAGCCTGCATAATAAATAGTGCTCTTTTTTCTTCGTTTGTTTTTTAAAACATCCGGCGATACCAAATAGTCAGCAAATGGATGCGCAAAATAAGTGAAGAATGGTTCTACTTGATCATCATCATCATCAAAAACCACAGAACACACTTTCGTCAATTTGGAAACATGGGGAACTGTAATAGAGGAGCCCATACCGATGGTGATCTTATTTTTTCGAACAAGTTTCTGCAATATCCAATTGTATCGTAATTGGTTCAGTCCTTTGCCGATAAGTGAATCTTTTTTATCGCCAATTTCAATAAAGGGAATATTGTAAAATCGAAGTAGCTTTTTTGAAGATTCGACATTTTTTACCGTAATCCAAAACTGATGGCCAAGGTTCTCCATTTCTTTTATGAAATTTCGATATAAGTGAACATGAGCAGGATGGCCGATGTCGATTAAAATTCTCATTTTCCCTTTTTCAACAATTGCCACATTCGAAACCCCATTTTAGCAAACCCCATGATAATCGGCTTGTGAATCTTTTCGTAACGCCCCATTTCCAAAACGTCACCACCATATTGCAGCTTAAACTTACGGACTCCATATTCCTTGTCTGGCTTCCCTGCCCCCATCCAATCAAAGGTATGGAACCCGTTTTCAATTCCCCAGCAAATGACTTCATGATAAAAAAGATCGACCGGTCGCAGATTTAAAATAACGTTATTCCTGGTGATCCCGATATAGAAGGCTTGTATGCTTCCCTTGAAAATAAATGCGGCTAGAACAATTATTGGGACATCATCCTTTTTTAGGACAAACCATTTGATGTTTTCAGACATTTCTTTATTCAATGACTCAAAGAAACCTATATCTGGGTAAGGCAACCTGGCGTTATTGTAGGTTTCTTTCAACAGTGTGTAAAAACACTCAATATACTTCGGTTCATCAGAGGCTTCAAAAATAAATCCTTGCCTTTTGGCTTTATTGATTCCGTCTTTTCGATTTCGTTTAACCCCTTTCCAGTACTCAGCTTCGCCTCTTGACAAATCAACCAGGATATTTAAATGGTCTTCATATAAAAACCCTTTCATTTCGAATACTTTACGGAGGGATGAGTTTTGGCAGTAGAGATTTCGAAATTGAGAAAATATCACTTTTTTATTTGCTATAAGACTGTAGTGGTTAAGCAAGATAAGCACTTGCTCTTCCGACCGAGCCAATGGCCCACCCCAAATAATGGATCGAGCACTTAGTTTTCCCAAGAATCCTTGATATTCTTTCTGCACAACAGCCAGGAGGATGCCCGTAAGGGAATCTTTTTCATAACAAGCTACTACGATAGGTTGAAAATTTTTGGTCGCAGCATAAGCCGCATACATCTGCGGAGTTTGAAAGACATTGCCCTGAGGGTGATCATAAACAAACCGCTCCCATTCTTTTCTGTCAATGGCGTCGGCGTCTGTAACGATTCGGTAGTTCATTTCAGGAGTCGATAAACTCACGGTACCACAACTCCAGGTGAACCCATTTCCATATCTCTTTGGAAGCATTTATCTTTCCAGTGATATGAGCATTATGAATTTTCATTGCTCCTATAGGATTGATTATACCTCTGTCTGCAAAAGATCTGCTATTGAGGATTTCTAAAACTATGTTTCTCCAAGACAGCTTTTTAAACCACTCATCCTGCGGCGTGTCAAATCCCACTTTATCTCGACGCAAGCGAATCTTTTCCGGAAGGATTTCTTTCATGGATTCTCGTAAAAGATGCTTGGTCATGCCGTTTTTGATGATTAGATCTCCTTGAGTGGCCAGAGTCTTTTCAACCAACCGATAATCCAGGAATGGCACCCGGGCCTCAAGGGAAAACCACATGGAATTCCGGTCTTCCCATTTTAACAAGTGTTCCAATTTATATTCAAAATGGTCAAGCAAGGCATCATTCAAACTTCCTGAATCATAGAGGCTTCCGGCAATAGAATTGCCGCTTTGAAATTTTTCAACGTACTCCTGGTTTAAATATCCTTTTTCATTGACCCGTAAGCTCGTTTTCGATTTTTTTGGCAATAAAAAGTACAAGAATGTTTTTAAGCCATATAGGCTATGATGCTTCATCAAATACTGCAGCATTTCAGAACTTAATTTTCCCAAGCGTCCGTGCTTCAATAAATCTTTGAAGAAAAAGCCGTAAAAATAGTGATAACCAGCCAGTTCCTCATCGGCGCCCTGCCCGTCCAGAGTGACCACGACTTTGCCTTTGGCCAGTTCCATGACTTTGTACTGCGCATATGGTGAAGTGGAAGGAATAGGTTCGGCGTGAGCCTTAACAAAATTGGACAGGTCGGCTTGCAGCGTTTCTGCCGTTGGAAAAGTAAAAAACATATTCCTTAGAAACGGTTTATACTCATTTATATATTCCGTTTCATCCCCAAATTGCCCTTTTTCATAAACCGCGGAAAATGTATTCAAGTCCTTTTTTTCATAATCCTTGAGTAAAATGGAAACAATGCTTGAAGAATCAAGTCCTCCGCTTAAACACACCCCTACTGGAACATCGCTTCTCAATCTAACCCCGACAGCCGTGCTAAATAATTCCCTGAATTCATCTGGATGCGTGAACGGTTCCTTCAGATTTGATCTCAGGTCGTACCATTTCTTAATTCTGACTTCTGTTTTCTGCCCTCTGTCTTCTGTCAGCTGGATGCTCAAAGAATGTCCATGTTGTAGCTTTTTGATTTCTTTAAAGAAAGTGCTTTCTGTCTGGTCTGTTCGGTTGAAGACTAAATAATCAAAAATGCTTTGATGGTCGGGATCAGGTTTGCGCTCGAGTAATGAAAGCAATGGCGGAATCTCGGAGGCAAAGGCAAGGGCATTGTCTGTTTGCAGATAGTAAAAAGGCTTGACCCCAAACCTGTCTCTAGCCGCGAATATCTTTTTCTCTTTTCTATCATAGATAACAAACGCCCACATGCCGTTGAAGCGGTGAAGGCAATCTCCCCCCCAGACCTGAAAAGCAGCCAGCAATACTTCGGCATCGGTTCTTGTTCTGAAATCAACACCCTTGGCACTCAGCTCATCCCGCAATTCTATATAGTTGTAAATTTCACCGTTGAAGATCAGAACGAACTGCCCATCCGCGGAAAGCATGGGCTGATGCCCGGCCTTTGTCAGGTCGATGATCGACAGCCGGACGAAGCCGAGGTTGACATTGCCTTCATGGAACACGCCCTCGTCATCCGGTCCGCGATGCTTCATGGTCCGCATCATATTTCGGACTTCTATTTCTCGAGAAAATCCTTCCTTAAGATTGACTATTCCGCAAATGCCGCACATTAGCTTAAAACCTTCTGATATACTAAAAAGAGATTGTTTGCAGTTGACTCTAAGTCAAGACCAAGTTCAAGTATTCTGTCTCGGCCATTGGTTCGATCATTGGTAGTAGAGAATTCAATTGCCTTCAATAACTTCAGTGATACGTCTTTTGGATCAAATGAAGTTAAAAAACAGCCCTCCGTATTACCAAGAACCCATTGTACATCTCCAACATCTGTCGAAACAATAGGACAGCCACAAGACATGGCTTCCTTAATTAGATTGGATGACCCTTCCGCAGTTGATGTTGACAAAAGAACATCGGCTGCGGAGAGCATCATCGCAATATCTTCATGCTTTATTGGATAGGGGACAAGAAAGGAATCTTCCATATCCGAAATATTTATAGCCTTTTTAGCTAAAACAATATTCTTTCTTGATTCTTTGGGGTTGGCAAGATACACCACCATTTTCTTTTCTATCGGTAAGTTAAGTTTATTTCTGGCAATTTTTTTGTCAATTTTGATAAATTGATTTATATCCACGCCATTCGGAATGATCGCTGTTTTATTTTTGAACCAAACCGTTTTATAAATATTTTTTGATTTTACTATGATCGCACTGACAAATGGTTGAAGAAGTTTCGAAGTCAATATTAGAAGATAACTCAATATTTTTACTTTTCCATGCTCATCATAAGTTCCATACGCATCATCACCCATAAGCGATATCAGAATAGGAGTTCTCTTCTTCGCCAATAGTGCAACCCAACCAGAAAGTGCGTAATGAGCGTGAATTATATCGTATTTCTTCAACTTCAAATATTTCCTCAGTTGAATGATAGCTCTAATATAGCCGAAAATACCATGTCCAAGTATTGGGAAATAGTCAAGTTCGATGCCAGCTTTGATTAAAGATTCACCTTGTGATTTTACAAAAGGACTTATCCCGGCTTTTTTATTTCCGCTGTAAACGAACAATACTTTCATTTCCTATCAACCAGTGATACTTTTTCAAAATATGCATATTTTCCGTTTTTTGACGGCAATATTCTGTTAGTGAATTCAATAACAAAGGGAACTGCATAACCTGCCAACAATTCCTTTATCTGCGATTCAAGTTCATCTTTATTCAAAGGTTTTTGATTTTCAAATTGAAACAACAATGATTCACCATTCCAGATAACTTTATGGCGTGTGATTTCAGGGAATTTTCTGAATAACGTTCCACCAAAAATATTGACAGGATGAAATCGCTTGCCGTTGGGAAGTTGGACAATCTCTGAACTTCGACCGAATATCTTTTTAAAATATGTAAAAGGATATTTATCCTCTCTTTCCGGCAAATACAGATCGTCGATCATGTCTCCGATCTTATACCGGATCATAGGCATCCCATAGTTGTCCAAATCGGTTACAATGATATCCTTCATTCCTGGAATTCCCGAATCAACCACTTCAATGATTACATGCGGATCAAAGACGTAATATTTATCATCACCGATCGGTCTCGTTGCAACTCCGAGTACCTCACCAGAACCGTAAAGGTCTCCTGTCGGGGCAAAAATCTTTTCAATCAGTTCTCGCTGATAACCTTCAAGGTTTTCGGCCGTGGTCAGAACTTGCTTCAAGCTATACAATGAGTATCCCTTCGTTTGAAAGTGCTGGGCCAGGGTATATATCGCACTGGGATAACCTTCAATTGAAATCGGGTCGAATTTAATGATCTTTTTTGCTACATTTTCAATGTTTTCAGGATCATTCAACCAAATCGAAGGAATATTCAGTTGTCCGATTAATGCATTTTTTGCCTTTGAACTCCATTTACTCCATCGTTGAATCGAACTTGCATTTCCCCAAATATGGACATTCCTTTGGCCGAATTCCCAACCCGACATACTCCACAACGTATAGCAAGCCGCAACTCCCGCACTCAATCCAATGTTATCATAATAATAGTGAATAGGAATTCCTGTCGTTCCACTGGAAGTACCTTTGTGTAAACGCGAAAAGCTGATTGCATGTGAAACGAGGTTAATATTTTCATGGATAATAATATTTCTATCAATGGCAGGCAATCGTTCAAGATCATCTATAGAATTGATTTGTTCCGGAGAAATATTCTTCTCTTGCATGACACTTCTATAATAATCACTATTGGTGAATGCATACTGTATCAGCTTCCTCAGTCGCTCATTCCGATATTCATTAAGTTTCTTGCGTTCCCATTTTAGAGTGGCAAGAAAATATTTGTACCAATGGCTGATTTTTGTTTTTTTTGCAAAATCCAATATTGTGAGCTTAATCAATATCGTTCTTTGTCGTCAACCAGTTATGATAGTATGCAGCCGAGATCATGTTGATAAAATTCATCTGGTCGCTTATCCAACCCTCATGGATCGCCAATTTTATATGTTCCCTGTTGAAAATCGAATCATTTAGATTGATTTCATTATAACGATTCAGGTTGATTTTGTTTGTATTCGTCGAGTAGCTTGGAATACTCCTGTCCTGTTTTTTAATATAATTTCTTTTTAAATAGCCAAATGCAATATTAAGCGGGCCAGAGAAAGTCAAAAAATCAATGGGCTTGTATCCCCGGTCAAGCGGTATATGCAAAAGAGCGGGAAATGTCTTTTTTAACACATGCGCGTAAAGCACTTGCCCATGGTATCTTTTAAAGGGATTGGTTTCTATGAAATCTCCATTGGCACCGGCGATCTCGGTCTTAAGCAACTCTTCGATAAATGAGAAGCAAAGATAGGGGGACCGGTTGCGTATAAAATATCGCTGGACCATGATCTCTGGGCCGAAATATTTTCTAAAAACCTCTTCAAACATGTAGATATAAAATCTTTTGTTTATCGTCAGATTTTCGGGCTGCGCTGCCAGGTATAACCTGATTTCTTCCAACAGGGAATCAATTGAGTTATTTATACTGTCGGGATTGAGATATCGAATTCCCGGATATGCTCTGATTTTATCTTGAAATATTTTTTGATCTTTCATAGCAAACATATCGAACAAGAGGCTGGAAGCCATCACTCCTGCGATTTTCATGGTCCTGATTATTTCACTGCCGAAATTTCCAGTAACCAAGCAACGATAATTCTTTAATTCCATCTCCAATGCATAATGATAGTGTGCTCTCGATAAATTCCCTTGCCCATTGCTTTTTAAAACAAATTGCTCGGCATGCGGCCAAAAATGATTTCTAGCATAAGTTTCATCCAGGATAACCGCATGGTGATGGAAGCCGAGCCTCTTCGCGATGTTTCTCGGGATGGAAACATCCGGATCATTCTCAGAACCATAGGAATATGTTTCGAACTTCTTGCGCTGATGCAAAGCCAGACCGACTACCGTTCGACCGTCGAAGCCGCCGGTCAGCGTCGCCATGAAATTATCTTCCGGCAAGAAAGCCTGGGCCTTGGCAATAAATAAATCACTCAAATCGTCCAGCGATTTCCGCCAGGGTTTGATAGTTGAAGTAAAATAATCGGTGATCTGCAAATGCTTTTTTACTATATATTTTCCATTTGAATATTCCAGGTGTGAATTGGTGGGCAGTACTGTTATCTCCCGGACAGGCGTCCTGTTGAATAATGGGTAGTTGAAAAGTGCTTTTTCAAGATAGTATTGCTTATCAACTGAAAGCCTAATTGAACTCATTTGACTTAAGATCATTTCCAACGAAGAAGAGACGAACAGAATACGGCCTTTTTCAGCTACATAAACGGGAAGGATGCTGAATAGACTTCCGGAAACAATGAATTTATGGCCCCTTTCACTAACGATGATTAGAAAGTAGAACCCATCCACATCCCGAATCACCTGGCCAACATCATTTTTTTCAAGGAGATCGGTCAAATTTCGGGAATCATTATCATGGAATATAGGATCTCCAAGAAACAAGGCATACCCGGAAGTAAATTGATATTTCTTAATATCTTGGTTTTTATCAATGCTAATCAAATTCAATTTATTTACAATTCCAAGATCAGTTGCAGGGGGCAATACTAAAGAAACTGCCTCATTGCCATTACTACCTAAAGATAATTTAATAATGAATTTCATTATGCCTTATTTTTGCGGCCGTATTTAATGAAATCATAGACCGAGTTGATCTGCTTGAAAGGAAAATTGCCTAGATAACTATTGATCCGATAACTAGCTTTCCATTTTGATAAAAATCGGTTGTGCTTTGAATGATTCAGCCCGATCCTCAACGGGATTCGGTCCAATGAATCGGGAATGACCTGATGGCTACCGGTAGTTGTAGCCAAATATCCTGATTTCATGGCTAGTTGATGAGTGATCTCATCATTGTCCCCATGAGGCCAGCAGAGAAATTCCACCTTCTTGTTCAAGTTTTCCTCTATGATGCGCTTCGCCCCGACAATCTCATAATCGATCCGCTTCAGGTATTCCTTTTCGGTCTCGATGCCCGTGACTAGTTCTCTTTTTGCCATGTAGGACTCATACAGCGGCCTGACAAAAGCAAAGGCGTCCTCAAACACATAGTGGCTGAAGTCATAGCCATTCAAGGCATTCACGCATTCATCGCTGAATCGCGGGTTGACGGTTACCTTTCTTGCAATTACAGACGATCGCTCCGCGAACAGAGGATAACCGTAGGGAAGAAGCGTATTGTAGCTTTCGTCACCTATTGAATATGGCTTGCGTTCGGGGAATAGGTTCCCAGCCGGGTAAAGGATATCGGCCCCGGGATGGTGGAAGCCGACCAACATTCCTGAAATAAAGTACTTTGTGTGCGTCATGGTGTGCGCCTGGATATCGATCAGCTCGGAGGCTTCCATCAATCTCATTTCTTCCCAGGAGAGATAACCATGCTTGGTGAGTTCCTCCAACCTCGCTCTCCCCTGCTCATGATCGTCGAGGTTCGGCCTGACGTCCCCGTTCCGGTCGACGAACTCCGGGCTGA
>Ga0315293_10001955_pt1 | contig 19928 bp, 17 predicted proteins | sample YL17G13_20_MG_FD_203071 | JGI IMG/M metagenome (GOLD analysis project Ga0315293, IMG submission 203071) | Sediment microbial communities from Yellowstone Lake, YNP, Wyoming, USA - YL17G13_20 | ecosystem: Environmental > Aquatic > Freshwater > Lake > Sediment | place: USA: Wyoming | collected... | reverse complement strand
GATCCAGACCTTCTTTTTTAAGAGAGGGGAGAGGTCAAGCCAGGGCCGAAGGGATTGCCACCAGGTTAGCTTTTCCTGCAAACGAATTTCCCTCTCTATTTTCTGCCAAACCCAAGGGAAATCCTCCACCTGAACAGCCTCTTCAACAGGAACTTTTATTAATGTCCTGAGCTCCTCCATGGACCTCAATGCACCTTGGCAGGCTGGACAATCCTGGAGATGACCTTCAATAAGGAGTCTTTCCTTGTCCATGACCTCTTTGTCAAAATATTTTTCTAAAAGTTTCGATACTGAGGAACAGGAATCTTTCATCTGCCTCACCCCTCTTTCTCCCCACCTTCGCTAAAGCTTCGGCGGGTTCCCTCTTTTCAGAACATTGGAGGTGCCACGGCTTTGGCCGTGAAGCTCCACATAATCCTTCAACAACTCTTGAATTCTCTTTCTTCCATAATGAAGACGGGACATCACTGTCCCGATAGAACATCCCATTGCTTCTGCCATCTCCTGGTAGGAAAGGCCTTCCACATCCCTGAAGATGAGGGCTGCCCTCTGTTCAGCAGGGAGTTTCTCCATCGCTCCCTTCACCCTCTCTTCCAATTCCTTTTGGAGAAGGATTCTTTCCGGCCCCTTTTCAAGTTCATCGGAGGGTTCGAAACTTCCCTCCTCATCGAGGCTTGAGATAAATTGTTTTCCCGTCTTTCTTGCGTGGTCAATAGCCGTGTTCATTACCATTCGATAGAGATAAGTATAGAAATGGGACTCCCCTTTAAAATTTTTAATAGAACGAAATAGTTTGATAAAGACTTCCTGAACAATATCAAGGGCCTCTTCCCTATGCCTCACCACGCCGTAGGCGATTCGATAGACCTTCTTATGATATTTATTGAAGATCTCCTTCAATGCCTCTTGATCTCCTTGTTGACATCTGGAGATCATCTCGGTTTCTTCATGATCCACTATCTTTTACCTTGTTTGACGAGAAATGTGCTGAAATATTCAAATGTTGAAATTATATTAATTATAGCTTAATTGTCCATCATTATTATTGATGGTCTCGTAAAAAGTCAGCATCACCCTTCGACCGTTCGACAGGCTCACGGCTCAGGGCGAATCCCGCGAAGCGCGGGATAACCTATTGATATTCCGTTCGTGCTGAGCTTGCCGAAGCATGAGTGCTTCCTTCGACTTCGCTCAGGACGTTCGGAAAAACCGTTCGCCCTGAGCCGTGAGCCTGTCGAACGGTCGAAGGGTAGACGGTTCGCTCAGCACAGGCTTTGTCGAAGCATGAACGACATACGGAATATGACTTTTTACGAGACCATCATTATTGAGAGCTCTAAAAAACTATTAGGTCTCTCTGATTACGCCGATTTTGGTTGGATTACACAGATTTTAAAATCGCAATTATCTGTGTAATCGATATTTAATCTGTGCCATCAGAGATTTCTGACCTTTTTCAGAAATCTCTGGTTGAAAGATGCGGAATTTCAGTATAATAATAAGTATCCTTTTCTAAGGAGTTTAACCTAGGATGTTGACACCGGAGCCAAAGACACCTATGCGGGGCCGATATTCCCATTGGTTCTTGCTTGTCACCTCCATTTTCATTACTTGTTTGATTACCTCCAATATCATAGCGGTCAAGTTAGTGAATATTTTTGGTTTAATATTGCCGGCGGGCATCCTCATTTTTCCGATCAGCTATATTTTCGGTGATGTGCTCACTGAGGTTTATGGTTACCGCCAGGCGAGACAGGTGATCTGGCTGGGATTTTTCTGCAACCTGATCGCTGTTGTGGCAATATGGTTGGGGCAGATTCTGCCTGCTGCCTCTTTTTGGGATGGGCAGGCAGCCTATGAACGGATTTTGGGCTACACTCCACGATTGTTGGGGGCATCGTTTCTGGCCTATCTGGTGGGAGAATTTGCTAACTCATTTGTCTTGGCCAAGATGAAAATTGCCACCAATGGACGTTGGTTATGGGCCCGCACAATTGGATCGACCCTTGTCGGTCAGGGATTGGATTCATTGGTGTTCATGACCCTGGCATTTATAGGGACGATTCCTCTAACCGTTCTCGCAGGTGCCATCGTGGCTCAGTGGCTCTCCAAATCAGTCTACGAAGCCATTATTACCCCATTGACCTATGTACTGGTAAACTTCCTCAAGAAAAGGGAAGAATTGGATGTCTTTGATACTGACACACGGTTTAACCCGCTATTGTTTGGGGAATAATGAATCAATGGATTCGATTAAAAAAGTTGGTTTACTGATCATTGGCTGGTTTTTCATTGCCTTGGGAATTCTTGGCCTTTTTCTCCCTTTTCTACAGGGGATTCTATTTATCCTGATTGGGCTGGCGATCCTTTCTTCCCGAAGCGAAATAATAAAGCGTTTTTTGAAACATCTTGAGGAGCGTTATCCTCAACATCATGAGCGAATAGAGATCTGGAGAGAAAAGATCAGGAATTGGTTCGGAAAAGATTGAAAGGAGAAGGGCTTCGCTCCAATTGGAATACTGGAACATTGGAATAATGGAATGATGATCTCGCAAAGAGCAAAGCGTTTCTCTTCTTCGTCATTCCCGCCCCGTATCAAGCACGGGGTAAACTCCAGCGGGAATCCAGAGTTTAAGATGGTTCCCTGCAAAAGCAGGGACAGGAGTGACAGGTTTTCGGACTTTTTACGAGTTCATCATAAGTTAGAAAACAGAGATTCTTCCCTGCCTGCCGGCAGGCAGGGGCTAACATTTCAGAATGACATTGTAACACAGTTTCTTGAGGGGGAGGGGGGAATGGGGGGTGAATTTAATGAACGAGAATGGAATAAAGGATATTCGGTTCATTCGATGCCATTCGTTCTGTTCTATTTTTTTGTAATCCCTCAGTTATGGGGGAGGAAGGATAGCTTAACCTGTAACTCAGCCCTTTAGGGCTGATGAATCAGGCTTCCGGCCCAGAGGGCTCTCCAGCCCGGCGGGGCTAAAGCCCTGAGTTACGTGTTCCCAAGGGCGTTTACCACTCGTAACTGAGGGGTTACATTTTTTTATAGATTTTGATTGACAAAGAGAATAAAATTAGTTAACCCCGTTAATGGGAGGTGAGAAATGCCAACAAAAAAGATTGATATTGATCGATGGTTGGATAAGTTGAGACGTATTGAGGATAAAGTTGAACGACTCGCCTTACTCTCCCATTTAAGTCAAATTCTCAACTCCACATTAGATCATAAAGAGATTCGAAGGAGAGCCATGGAGGCAGCCACTCAATTGATGAAAGCGGAGGTGGGTTCCCTTCTCCTCGTTGACGAAGAGGAGCGCCAGCTCTATTTCGAGGTGGCTCTGGGTGACCGTGAGAAGGAAATCAAAACGATCTCTCTCAACTTTGGAGAGGGAATTGCAGGATGGGTGGCTCAGCACGGGAAACCACTGATTGTGAATGCTCCTGGGAAAGATCGGCGTTTTTTTAAAGGGGTGGACGAGAGGACAGAGTTTAAGACGCGAAACATCATCTGTGTTCCAGTGAAGGTCAAAAAAAAGATCATTGGCGTTCTGGAAGCGATCAATAAAAAGGGAAAAAGGGGCTTTGATAAGGAGGATCTATCTCTACTCACATCCTTGGCCGATCAGGTGGCTATTGCCCTGGACAACTCCCGCCTCTATCAGGAATTGGAGGAGATGTTCTTTCAAACTGCCGATTCATTAGCCGATGCCATTGAGCAGCGGGATCCCTATACAGGAGGACATACCCAGAGGGTGACTTTATACAGTCAGGCCATTGCTAAGTACCTTCAATTGAAACCTTTGGAGAGGAAGTGGTTGAAGATTACTTCTGTGCTTCATGATATTGGGAAGATTGGTATTGAAGACCATATTTTGAAAAAACCAACACGGTTGAGTCCGAAGGAATTTGATTTGATTAAGCACCACTCTGATATAGGAGCTAAGATCATCGGACATATCCGACAGCTTAAAGAGATTGTTCCCGGAGTGAAATATCATCACGAGCAGATCAATGGAAAGGGTTACCCGGATGGTCTGAGGGGAAAGGACATCCCCATTCTTGCAAAAATCGTAGCGGTTGCGGATACCTACGATGCGATGACCACAGACCGACCTTATCGGAGAGCGATGGAGAAGGAGGCGGCGATCGAAGAACTGAAAAGATGTTCTGGGACACAATTAGACAAGGAAGTGGTAGAGGCCTTCATCACCGCCTATCGGAAAGGAGAAATATAAAACAATTCGGATTGTGAATTGCGGCCTCCGGCTCAGGCTCCGCCCCACAGGGGCTTCTGCCCCGGAGGGAGAGCCCTCTCTCCGAGCCATGAGGCTCTCTGAGCCGGCGGCTGGCTCGGAGAGAGAGCGGAATTGGAATTTAAGAATTCGATGACTTAATAACTCAATCACTCAATTACCTATTAACCCCATGACTTATAGCCGTTGTTTGTGGAGAGCGTTGGATGTCGATTGAAGAGATTATTGAGTCCTGGAAACGTTCCCGCGCCATCTCCCCTTGTATCACGGACCTGCGGATTTTTAAAAAGAGGGAAGGACAATATCGCCCTTTTCCGAAGTTCATCCACCCCATCATCAGAGAGGCTTTGGGAACAGAAGGGATCGAGCAACTCTATTCCCATCAGGTCGAAGCGATCGAGGCAGTTCACGAGGGAAGGGATATAGTGGTGGTGAGCCCGACCGCTTCTGGGAAGACCCTTTGCTATAATCTTCCTGTGTTGAACACAAAACTGGAGATGCCTTCTTCAAAGGCTTTTTATCTATTTCCCACAAAGGCCCTCTCCCAAGACCAGATGTTCGAACTCCAGAGCTTCATCCAAAGGATCGAAAAACCAATCACCACCTTCACCTATGATGGAGACACACCTCAGGATGCTCGGCAGGCGATCCGCACCCAGGGGGATATTGTCATCACCAACCCTGACATGCTTCATACAGGTATCCTTCCTCATCACACGAAGTGGATGAACTTCTTTCAAAATCTGAAATTTGTAGTGATTGATGAACTCCATACCTACCGAGGGGTCTTCGGCTCACATATGACCAATGTCCTGAGACGGTTGGATCGTATCTGCCGTTTTTATGGATCGAGACCTCAATTTATCTGTTGCTCAGCCACGATTGCCAACCCTAAAGAGTTAGCGGAAAAACTTCTCGAAAGGGATGTCTTCTTGGTTGATCAAAATGGTGCCCCCTCGCCGGAGAAAATCTTCATCTTCTATAACCCACCCATCGTCAATAAAGAACTGGGGATTCGCGGAAGCCATATTCATGCAGCCAGACGGCTCGCTACGCCCTTTGTCGAGCAAGGGATTCAAACCATTCTCTTTGCTACGAGCCGGCTCTATGTAGAGGTTTTGACAAAATATTTAAAGGATCGGTTTGAGAAGAAACTGGAGGATAAAGGGAGGGTCAGAGGATATCGCGGAGGCTATCTCCCTAAGATGCGCAGAGAGATTGAAAAAGGATTGAGGGAGAAGGAAGTCACAGCGGTTGTCTCCACCAATGCCCTTGAACTCGGGATTGACATTGGAGACCTTGAAGTCTGCTTGATCGCAGGTTATCCCGGCACCATTACCAGCACTTATCAGCAGGCAGGACGGGTAGGGAGAAGGTCAGAGAAATCATTGGCGGTTCTCGTCGCACGAAGCCAACCACTGGATCAATTTATTATCGAAAACCCGGACTATTTCTTTGGACAATCCCCTGAGCATGGTTTGATCAATCCCGATAACCTTCTCATCCTGCTTAGCCATATTCAGTGCGCTGCGTTTGAACTTCCTTTCAGAGATGGGGAACGCTTCGGGCGGGAAGACTTGAGTGAGATGTTGCGATACCTCGAAGAAAAAGGAACGCTTCATCATGTCGGTCAAAATTGGTATTGGACGCAAGATGCCTATCCTGCGGAGAAGGTCAGTCTCCGATCCACCTCGGAAGAAAATTTTGTTGTGGTCGATACGACGAAGAAGAAAGAAGAGGTGATTGCAGAGGTCGACTTCACCGGTGCCCATACCACTCTTTATGAAGGGGCGGTCTACCTCTGTGAATCAGAACTCTATGCGGTGGAAAGACTCGATTATCCCAATCGCAGAGCCTATGTCAAGAAGACCGAAGGGGATTACTATACCGATGCGATTGACTATACCGATGTTTCCATCTTGGAGGGATTTGAGAGAACACAGGGAGAGGGCACGGTCTTTGAACATGGTGAGGTAAAAATAGCGACCCGTGTGGTTGGATATAAAAAGATCAAGTTCTATACTCTCGAAAATTTAGGTTACGGTAAAATTGAGCTTCCGGATCTTCAGTTTCACACCACCTCCTATTGGATCACTTTTAGGAGAGGTTTGTTAGAGAGACTTCCTTACTCTCGCTTGGAGGTGATCGATGGGGTGTTAGGACTTGGCTATGCCCTTCATTCCATGGCAGCCCTTCACCTGATGTGCGATCCCCACGACCTCAACCGCTGCGTCGGCGATCGAGGGGCAAAATGGTTTCTGAGACTTTCGAGGGATTCAAAAGGGATTTACTCCTCCTTCAATGCTCCAAATGAAATTCCTCTGGAGGGGATGGACCTCTTTGAACCGACTCTCTTCCTCTATGATAATTATCCGGGGGGAATTGGTTTTAGTCCCCAACTCTTTGACGATACACGGGTGCTTCTTGAGAAAACGATGAAGCTCATCTCTAAGTGCGAGTGCCGCTACGGCTGTCCATCCTGTGTGGGTCCCACGAAGGAGGTCGGCGAAAAATCAAAAGAAGCAGCCTTGGCGCTGTTGGAGGAAATCTTAAAGTAAAGAAGGGTCCAAGGGGTCACGCCTGCCTTCGGTAGGCAGGGGTTCAAGGGGTCAAGTGAAATGCATCTTACACTCGGACCCATGAACCCTAGAATCCTTGAACCCTATCGTTATTGATTATGGATCTCAAAGAAAGACTGAACAGACTTACCTCAGTTTCCAAAAGCCAACTGGAGGAAAAATCCCAGGTCCTCAGCGATTTGAGGCAGAGGCTGGATAGACTTCTCGAACCACAAAAGACCTATCGGAAGAAAGCGATCTTTCCCATCGAGCAACTTGTTAAGGGAGAGGTCATTTCGACTCGTGATGGGGAGACCTTCCTGACGAAAGAGCATTTTCCCCCTCACTTTCAATATGGAGAGATGGCTTTAGTAGATATCCTTAACATCCCCACTTACCCTGCCCATCTTCTTTCAAAAGATGAACGGCTTAAGGAATTGGACTTCCGAAGAGCTCTATTTCTCGATACCGAAACGACCGGTCTGACCGGAGGGACTGGAACCTTTGCCTTTATGGTAGGATTGGGTTTTTTCCAAGAGGATCGCTTTGTGGTCCATCAATTCTTCATGAGGGACTATTCTGAGGAGAGGGCTTCACTCTCTCTGCTCAAAGGCATGCTTGAATCTTTTCAATTCTTAGTCACCTTCAACGGGCGGCAATATGACATCCCGCTGCTCGAGACCCGATTCATTCTCTCCCGTATCATCTCAAAGATACGGGAGATGCCGAATTTCGATCTCCTCTATCCCGCCCGGAAGATTTGGAAAGGGGCTTACGAAAACTGCCGGCTGGTCACCCTCGAATCCCAGCTTTTGGGGGTAGAGAGAACGGATGATATTCCATCGGAATGGATTCCCTATCTCTATTTTGATTATATACAGACCGGAGATGCGCGGAAGATTCAACAAGTTTTTTACCACAACCAGATGGATATCCTCTCCATGGTTGCCCTGGCAGAGAGAATCCATCTTGTCTATCATGACCCTCAGGCAGCCCGACCCAGAAAGGGGATTGAACACTTCGCATTGGGGAGACTCTTCTGGGAACATGGTCAGCGGGAGAAGGCTATCCCATGCTTTGAAATCGCCTTAAAGCGTTGTGATGATGCTCTGTCCTGGGAGGTGATGAAATGGCTCTCCATGGCCTTTAAGAAGACAGGGCAGGGCGAGAAGGCCCGATCCCTGTGGGAAGAGATGTTGGGCTGGCCTTACAAAAAGGATGTTTTCCCTTACATTGAATTGGCAAAATATCATGAGCATCGGCTCAAAGATTGGGATAGAGCGATCACCTATGTCGATGAGGCATTAGAGCTTCTTCCATCCCATCAACAAAAAGAGATCGAACTTCTCCAACACAGGAGACGAAGATTGGAGCAGAAGAAGGTTCTGATTGCGGCCCGATGAGAGTGAGAGCTCCGAAAAACTACTACACGCTCTCTTGATTACACAGATTTCAAAAGAGGATTACAAAGATTTCTGGACTTTTTCAGAAATCTTTGAGTTAAGTATTGACAGCCACCTTCCAAATTTCTATATTAGAGTTAATTGATTTTTTGGAGAAAGGAGGGAAAGGGGATGCCTAGCTACGACTATCGATGCCCGAAATGTAACAAGAAATTTACTGCCATGCTCAGCTTCAGAGAGCACGATGCTGGGAAGGCGAAATGTCCAAAATGTGGTGGGAAAAAACTGGAACAACTCATTAGCACTTTCCAGGTAAAAACCTCCAGAAAGAGTTAAACCTACATCCTTATTAAATAGAGAAGCAGGGGCTATGCCTCTGCTTCTCAACGCTTCTCCTCCATTTCAATACCAAAATGTTCAAGGGTTCTTTGAATCAATAATTTCGAAAAGCCCAAATATTAACTAAAAATTGTGTCTTCTCAAAAAATTCAATACAGATCGAATATATTCCTCTGGCTGTTCCTCGTAAGTGTTATGCCCGCATCTGGGAAGTATCGCAAGTTCTCCTTGGGGAAGGTGGCGATAAAATTCGACACCCTGCCCAACATCAAAAAGGATGCTTCGGTCCGGGTAGAGCACAAGGGTGGGGCATTTAACAAATGGCAACAAATTTCTTAGGTCAAAAATCCCTTTACCGTAGGCTCCTCCATATTGACGAAATTGGTTATAAAATGATTCTACATGTTCTTCCCCATGCCAAGAAATTAATTTCTCTTTAACTTCTGGCTCCAAATCTCGAAATATTTTTGGAAATGCCGATTTATTTAATTCAACCATAGGAATTTTGCTAAAGCATTGGGTGCTTGAAATAACCATTGTCTTCACTTGATTGGGGTATTTGACCGCATACTCAATTCCGATCACCCCACCTTCACATTGACCAATGACATGGAAGGAATCAAAATTGAGAATATCCCTTAACAGGGCTAATTCCTCTACGCTCTCAAGGCAAAAACGATCACTGACATAAAATTCTTCAAAATCAGTCCCTTTTTCTGACTGCCCGTACCCTCTTCTATCATACATGATTACCCTGTAACCTTTTTCCACTAAACTGGGATATATATCCGTCCACATTTTGGTCGATCCAAAACCATGATGGAGAAGTACAATCGTATCCCCATCGCCATGTACCTCATAATATACCTTTATCCCATTTATGTTTGCGAACGGCATACACTTCTCCTTACTTTATTTAAAGTTTTGACGAAAAAAAGACTGCCCATATGCTTTCTTTACCCTGTTGTTGCATTAAATTCGGCGCTTAGATTCACCCCGTTAGAAATAATGCCCCGCTCAGTTTCGAGTCCCGCTATAGCGGGACTGGAATTTCTAACGGGGTAAATCAAACCCTTACCCAGAGAGGGATGGCTGTCAAATCAATGTCGTCACCTGGATCAATCCAAGAGTGACCTTTGGAAGTTATCCTCCCTCCGGGCCATGAGGCCCTCTGGGCCGGCGGCAAAAAGGTAGAAACAGCCTTTTGATGGGGGCATGCAGTTGATTCAACCACATCTTTATGCAACAACGGGGTTTATAACGTAGAACATTTTAAAAAACAAAAGATCCTTTTCGTGATGTTTTCATCCTCTACCTGATCCTTATCACGAAAAGGATCTTTACATTGGGGTGTACTTGGATTGACTTTTCTAATAGGGAGTGATATTAAGGATACAAAATGAAAGACAACTAGTTGAAAAATTCGGCAGGGGCCAGGTGACCATTAGACCCATCATTACTTATCCAGAAGGAGGAGCAATATGAAAAAGAAGAAAAGTTTAGGTTTGTTGGCCAATCTTTGTTTGGTGTTAACATTTGCATTACTACCCTTGATGTTCGCCAGTATGAATGAGTTATCTGCACAGGAAAGAGCGAAAGCGCCGTCAGAAAAAATCCTAACCATCGGAACAACTCTACCACTATCTGGTCCAGCAGCGGCATGGGGTCTTGGACTCTCGCGGATGAATGACTTTTTTGCTGAAGACATTAATAAAACAGGCGGCCTCAAAATAGGAAAAGATGTTTATAAAATAAAAACGATCGCCTATGACAATAAGGGTGCGCCCTCTGAGGCGGCAGCCTGTGCTACTAAGCTCGTCCATGACGATAAGATACAGTATCTCATTGGCGGGGTCATTGCAGCGACTGGAATGGCTGTGTTACCGATCACTCAACCGGAAAAGGTTGTCACGACGAACTTGTGGTGGGGCAAAGGGATTATAGGCCCTGACAAGCCTTTTTCATTCAGGCAGACAATCTCTCAGATGGAGATAGCCCCTGCCATGTATACTTGGATAAAAAAGAACAATCCCAATATCAAGACCATGGCGCAGCTCAATCCAAATGATACGAGTGGATGGGATACTGCTGCTGCTGTCCGAGAAGCTGCTGAAGCAAATGGGATACAGTTGATAGCGCAAGAGTTTTTTGAACGAGGCACAAAGGATATGTATCCATTGCTCACAAGAATTCTCGCTAAAAAACCTGACCTTATTGATGTGGCCGTGAGTGCTCCTGGCGATGGAGCAGTGATCGTGAAGCAACTTTATGAGCTTGGTTATAAAGGGTCTAAGGCATGGACATGTGGTACAAATCCTATTGAAATCATCCGGTTATGTGGTGCTGAAGTTGCTGAGGGCTTATGGTTTGTCTATGGACAAGACTTAGAAGGTCCCAACAGCACTCCTGAAACAAGGGCCCTCGCTAAGAGATACCGGGAGAAATTTAACGAACCTCTGGCTCCTCATCATTTAACCTCTTACGCTATGCTTGAAATCTTTACGCAGGCCATGGTAAAAGTTGGCACTACTGATACCGTGGCTGTATCGAGGCTGGTTGAAAAAACCCATAAGTTTAATACTTCCTTTGGTCCTTTCGTTCTCTTAGGTAAGCAGAAATACGGGATCGATCGTCAATTTGTACATCGGATGATGCTTGCCCAGGCAAGGGGAGGGAAGCCTGTTGAGATAGAGTGGCTGCCATTGCCGGGTTTAGGATTACCGGAATATTAAGCAATCTAATAGAATAAGTTTTCAAATCTGATGATAGAAAAGGTGGTGAGGAAGGCGATTTGCCTTCTCACTACCTTTTTTATCAAAGGGAGAAGAGAAAAAGGTCTAAATTAGGTTTCGCCATTTAAGCCATTAAGAGGTGGGAAGGAATGGAGTTCTTCTTATTGCTTCAGGGTGTTTTGAATGGCGTGATGTTAGGGCTATTCTATGTCCTCATCGCCTTAGGGCTAAGTTTAATATTTGGAATCATGAGGATAGTTAATTTTGCCCATGGAGAGATGTACATGCTCGGAGGTTATGTCGCCTATTACCTCTTCGGCCTATTCGGTTTGAATTACTTTGTTGCAATGATCGCAGCCCTGATCCTGGTGGGAGGGTTAGGAGCGCTTCTTGAGAAAATCATCTTCCGACCTTTAACGGCTCGTCCCCAAATGGAATTAACCTCCCTGATTGCGGCCTTGGGATTGGCCTGGGTTTTTCAGATGTTAGCGGTCATCTGTTTTGGCGAGTTGGACAAGAAGGTTCCCTCTGCATTCAAAGGGATCATCAACCTATCAGGGGTTGTCATTAGTAAAGAGAGGCTAGCCGCCATCATCATTGGCACCGTTTTAATCTCATTGCTGAACCTGTTCCTTCTTCGAACGAAAGCAGGGAATGCGATACGCGCCGTTGCCCAGGATAAGGAGGCTGCTGCGCTACAAGGGGTCAACGTCAATCGGATCAGTGCCTTATCCTTCAGCATTGGTTGTGGTTTAGCTGCCTCGACAGGTGTATTGATGGCACCCATTTTCATTATCAATCCGTTTGTGGGGAGTGATGTGATTCTTAAGGCCTTCCTGGTAGTGATTCTCGGGGGCATGGGAAGTATCCCTGGGGCCATGCTCGGAGGCCTTCTTCTCGGTTTTATAGAAAGCTTTGGCTGCCTCTTTTTTAGTGTTCCTACAATGAACGTCATCACTTTTATTCTTATCCTCATCACCTTAATTGTTAGACCCCAAGGACTCTTAGGCCGTGAATAAGAGAGACATCGTAGTACCTACTTGTTATACTGGTCTTCTCATCCTGCTCTTTGCCATACCCCTGATCACCCAGGAACCCTATACCCTACACATTCTCTGTCTCATCGGCATCAATATCATTTTTGCATGTAGTATAAACGCAATCCTCAATGTGGGTGAACTTAACTTAGCTCAGGCTGCCTTCATGGGCATTGGGGCCTATTCCTCTACATTACTCGTCATGAGGTTGAACCTTTCCTTCTGGTTTGCCCTACCTATTGCTATGGTCATTACAGCGATCGTATCTCTGCCCATTGGCTATCTCACCTTGAGGTTCAAAGGGGCGTATTTTCTCTTATTTACTTTTCTCTTTGCTGAGCTGGTACGAGTTCTGTTGAGTAATTTTTGGATCGGCCTCTTCGGAGGAATTCCTGGGCTGACTAATATCCCTCGGCCTTCGATCCATTTGGGTGATCTTGTGCAAGTTGATTTCAGCTCGAAGATCCATTTTTACTATTTAATCTTAATTCTAACACTGTTCACGGTCTTCGTGATGCGAAGGATTGATCGATCGCGCATTGGCATGGTCTTCAAGGCGATTAGCTTGTCCAACGCTTTATCTGAATCCATTGGCATCAGCTCTATGAAGTTTAAGATCCTCGGCTGTGCCATGGGGTGCCTCTTTGCTGGCCTGGCTGGCAGCCTCTATGCTCACTTTGTTGGCATCATCACCCCCCCTGATTTTTCTATCCATGCTGTATTAGCTCCGATTGCCTTTGTGGTGGTTGGAGGGATAGGAAGCGTTTTTGGTCCAATCATAGGAACGGTTTTCTTAATGATCTTATCCCACTTCTTTTTGCGGCAGTTTGGGTTCTACGAACTGCTCATCTACGGAGTGATTATCGTACTCATTATAAGATTTATGCCAGAGGGCCTCATCAGCCTACCGCGTAGGCTTCGAATAAAGTTTGGTAAATAATAGGGAAGGAACAAAATTTTAGGATCTATGGCACTGCTCGAAGTTAGAAATCTGACTAAACATTTCGGTGGTCTCGCTGCGTTAGATGGATTAGACTTTGATATTCATGAGGGAGAAATCTTGGGACTCATCGGCCCGAATGGGGCTGGGAAGACGACTGTTTTCAACATGATCACGGGTACCCTTCGTCATACCCATGGGGAAATACTATTCATGGGGAGAAAGATAACAGGTTTTAAACCCCATAAGATAGCGAAACTGGGGGCCGTTCGAACCTTCCAGGTCACCACCCTTTTTGGAGACATGACCGTTATTCAGAATGTCATCCTGGGTGGTCATCAGAAATCGGAAATAGGATTCTGGGGAGCTTTATGGAATACTCGTCTAACACAAAGTAAGGAGATCAGTTCCAGAAAGGAGGCTAAAAAAATCTTGGAGTTTATGGGACTCAAAGATCAAGAAGATGAGCTTGCCAAGAATCTGCCCCATGGTCACCAGAGGCGTCTGGAGTTGGCGATTGCCTTAGCGGCCAAACCGAAGTTACTCCTTATGGATGAACCCCTCACCGGCATGAACCACGAAGAGGTGGAAGACATGCTGGAGCGAATCGATCGAATACGAGAAGAGGGGCGGACGATCCTATTGGTTGAACATAATATGAGGGCGGTGACAAGCATCTGTGATAGGATTATCGTCTTGAGCTTCGGGAAGAAGATCGCCGAAGGTTCTCCTCAAGAGATCATTCAGAATGAGAAGGTAATTGAAGCTTACCTGGGAGTTGAAGCATGATCCTCCGAGTGAAGGACATCACCGTCCACTACTGGAAAGTAATCGCCGTGAGGAATGTCTCGGTTGAGATTGAGGAGGGGAAAATCATTACCCTTGTCGGTGCAAATGGAGCAGGGAAGAGCACTATCTTAAAAACAATTTCAGGTCTGAAGAGCCCCACCTCAGGAGAGATCTATTATAGAGATAAAAGAATTGACAGATTACCCACTCAAGAGATTGTCAAGTTAGGGATCAGCAATGTTCCTGAGGGAAGGAGACTTTTCCCCTACATGACCGTCGTCGAGAATCTCGCGATGGGAGCCTACCTGCGAAAGAATAAAGAAGAGATCGATAAGAATCGGAGTAGGGTTCTCCATTACTTTCCTGTATTAGCAGAAAGGGAAAAACAGCTTGCGGGAAGTTTAAGTGGTGGAGAGCAACAGATGCTTGCCATAGGGCGAGCCCTCATGTCCAATCCAAAGCTATTACTTCTTGATGAACCGTCGATAGGATTATCTCCCCTCATGAGCAAAACGATTGCGAAGATCATCGTCACCATCAACCAAGAGGGGGTGAGCATCCTTCTCGTTGAGCAGAATGCCAAATTGGCTCTTGGACTTGCCCATAAAGGCTATGTTTTGGAAACAGGGGCTGTTGTCTTGGAAGGAGAGACAAAGGAATTATTGCAGAATGAAGCAGTGAAGAGTGCCTACTTAGGGGGATAGGCTTGATGAACCCAACAAAAAGAACCGGAACATAATCTTAGCCGAGGAGGTGGATCAACTCATGGCAAAACTGATCACTGGAGGAACAGGTTTTATAGGGGCTGAGTTGGCGAGAATGCTGGTCGATCGCCAAGAAGAAGTTGTCCTATTTGATGTTGCCCCCAATGCTGCACGTATTAAAGGAATGGAAGACAGAGTAAAACTGGTGCTGGGAAATTTGGCTAATGGTTCGGAAGTCTTCAATGTTGTCAAAGATCATCCTATTGAAGGCATTTATCACCTCGGGGGGATGCTCACCATCCCTTCCAACATGAATCCTTGGGCATCATTCCAGAGTAATGTCTGGGGGACCCTTCATGTACTCGAAGCCGCGCGGCTTCTCGATATTGAGAAGGTTGTATTCGCAAGCTCAATTGCCACTTATGGTCTGGATACCACGCCTATGATTACGGATGTTACGCTCCAACGACCTACCACCATGTATGGGATCGGTAAGCTTTACTGTGAACACCTGGGTATGTTTTATAAAAACCGTTTTGGCCTTGATTTCCGTTCGGTCAGGTATCCATCTGTCATCGGGCCGGGCGTTAAAACACCGGGGGTCGCTCAATATAATCCATGGATGATTGAACACGCAGCGCTTGGAAAGCCTTATGAATGTTTCGTCACAGAAGAAACCAAGTCTCCGGTGATGTATTTTAAGGATGCAGCCATCTGTATCGACTTGCTCTATCAGGCGCCGAAAGAAAAGATTAAAACGGTAAACTATAATGTCGCTGGAGTGACGCCAGTCCAAACGGCGAAAGAACTGGAGGGGATGATTAAAAAATTCGTTTCCGGCTTTCAAGTGACTTATAGGCCTGATCCAAAAGTGATGGAGTTTTATCAGAATTTTCATGTAGAGGTCTATGATGACAGCAGAGCCAGAAAAGAATGGGAATGGAACTCCAGATATCCGAATTTCGAGATGGTGGTCAGGGATTTTATTGAAGAGGTGAGGAGGAATCCAGAACGTTATGAAGTATGATCCCACATGGATCACTCTTCCAATCCATGCTTTTCTCGATGCCTTCTCAGCACTTTTGAATGAGATTAATTCAAGTCATTCCCAGCGTTGTGTTTCAGGAATGTGTTCATTAAGTCGTTTGATCTTCCCCGGAGCCTAAGAGATTATTCAATGGGTTCTATTTTAGTAATGGATATTTAAAAGTCACGAGGACGAAAAAGATTTAAATGATAGTGAGAAACATTATGAAAGGGGGGATGATAAGGGGATTCCCATTTTGTTATCAAGACCGTAAAAAAGACCATTTCATTTTATAAAAAGTAATGCCTAATCAGCTTCTTGGAGGAGGATATGACGATGCAAATAGAAGAATCGGGAATGGGTTCGTTCAAATTTACTGACCCTGACGAGATGCGGGAGTGGGTGCGAGATAAGAAATCACGATTTCTTGAAAGTAAATTGATGACTGAACAAGAAGCCATCGAGAGATTTGTAAAGGATGGGGATTATCTTGCTTTCGATTTAGCTGTACTGGTTAGAGGTCCTTCTTCTTTGGAACGGGAAATTGTGAGGCAGAGAAAAAAGAATCTGTTTTTAGCGGGGAAGTTCTCCTTCTTAGACTGTGCTCTTCTCGTAGCGGGGGGATGTGTGACCAGAATCGATTGTGGCTTCATGGGTGGAGGGGCTTCGCACTTCAGGGCAATTGAGAAGGGCGAGGTTGAGGTGATCGAATGGAGTAATGGAGCCATCAGTGCACGTTTTCTTGCCGGAGCATTGGGCATACCTTTCATCCCTTGGCGAGGTTTAATGGGCACAGAGACCTTTAAGCATTCCGCCGCCAAGATTGCAATCGATCCATTTACTGGAAAGAAGATCACCCTTTTGCCAGCCTTAAACCCGGATGTTTCACTCATCCACGCGAATCAGTGCGATATTTTTGGGAATGCACGTATTTTCGGGCCCGGGTGTATCCCCGTAGAGGTGGCGACGGCATCAAAGAGGGTGATTATCTCCACTGAGGAGATCATTGATATTGGAGAAATAAGAAAAGCCCCTGCCAAGACTACGATTCCTTATTACATCGTTGATGCGGTTGTCCTGGCTCCCTTTGGTGCACATCCAGGATCTGTTCCAGGCCTATACGATGCTGATTTTGAGCATATGAACGAGTTCTTCAAGGCGGAAAGGGATCCCGCTGCTATGGAGAAGTATTTGGACAAATATGTCTATCGTTGCAAAAATCATCAAGAGTATTTAGAGAAGATTGGAAAGTCGAAATTAGAAGAGTTAAAGAAAAGAGAAATCAGGGAGGGATATTATGAATAATAAAATTGCATATACCCCAGAAGAAATGATGATTTGCACTGCGGCCCGTCTCATTCCAGATAAAACGACATGCTTCATTGGATATGGGATACCTCAGATCGTGATCATATTGGCTCAGAAGCTATATGCCCCGAATGCCTGTCAGGTCTACGAGTTTGGGGCAATTGGTCCTGAGATTATGATCCCTTTCAGGCGGGGTATGTTTGCTGATTCAAGGAACAATTATAGGGCAGTCGCTTGGACCTATATGAATACGATGTTTGCCCATGCTTGTTTAGGGTATATCGATTACGGCTTCCTTGGAGCTGCTCAAATTGATCCTTACGGAAATATCAATTCCACACAAATTGGATTAGACCATTCGAGACCCAAAATACGTTTTCCTGGGAGTGGAGGTGCCAACGATGTGGCTTCATTTTGCTGGAAGACTTTTATTATTATGAAGCATGAGAAAGAACGGTTTGTGAAGAAACTCGATTTTCTAACTTCCCCTGGATATCTGGATGGACCTGGTGCAAGGGAGAAAGCAGGATTACCAAGGGGAGGCGGTCCTTATAGAGTCATCACATCCATGGGTTTATTTGGGTTTGATGAAAAAACCAAATATATGGAGCTCTTAGCTCTGGCACCAGGATATAGCAAGGAAGATATCTTCAGGAATATGGAGTTTGAGCCCCTTGTTGCTAAAAGGATTGAGGAATTAAAACCCCCAACAGAAGAAGAAATCAGGCTTTTGAGAGAGGAAATCGATCCGGATAGAGGGATCATTGGGAGGGTTTAGCCAATTCTATTTTTCTTCAAGCTCGATACCAAAATATTCAAGTGTCCTTTGGATTAACAGTATCCAGAGGCGGAGGTTTTCTTCAGCGGGGAAAAGCTCGAGAAACCCTTTTGAAAATCGTACGGTCACATCTTGGGCGATTTCTTCAACGGACAAACCTCTGTTAATTTTTTCCAATACAAAGGCCTTAAAATCCTCGATACATAGACCGCCCATCTGGAGGTGTTTCCTGACAAACTCCTTCCCTATCATGGCTCCATAGTGGCCCCTGCAAAGGATCTCAGGATCGATCGCCTTCATCTTATCGAGTGATTTTTCAGCCTCATCCAACCGGTACCAATAATTTGGCCGAAAAAAATCAGGTGGAGTATAGAAGCCCGCCCCATCCGAACAGAAAAGAAGCCCTTGGTTCTCCAGAAAAGCCCCTACGCAGTCAGGAGAGTGGCCTGGAATCTCAAGAAATTTCATCTTGACTCCCTTGCCCAGATCGAGGACCGATCCTTCTTGAACAGTGATATCCAGGGGGAAAAAGGTGTAGGGTTGAAGGTTTGGGGCCTCTGAAATCATTCCTCTCTCCTTGAGAGCGAGCGTTATCTTTCGGTCGGAATCAAAAATCTTGGCGACGACCCGTTCACTTGAAAATGTTGCTCGGTTCAGATCAGAAGTTATAATTTTCATCCAGGGATATCTTTCCTTGAGGACAGGAAAGACCATCATGTGGTCGAAATGGGAATGAAGGATGACGAGGTGAGAGATGGCTTCAGGGGAAACATTCAATTGACTTAATTGTTGTAAAAAAGGATAAGCAATGCCACTGACGCCCCCTTCGATGATGGCATAGGTTTCTCCCTTTACCAGATAAAGGTTGAAAAGCTCGCTTCCCAAAAGGGTGATGTTTTTAGTTACTTGGAATGGGAGACGCATGAATCAAAATTAACCCAATCCATTTATTGATTCAACCTTTTGTAAGATAAGTCACAGGCCGTCCAATGGACTCCTTATTTCAGAGGGTTTCTTCCGTATCACATGGGTGTAAATCATAGTCGTATTCACATGCTTATGCCCTAAAAGCTCTTGAATCGTCCTAATATTGTGTCCCGCTTCAAGGAGATGCGTCGCAAAGCCGTGACGTAATGTGTGGCAGCTTGCCATTTTCGGCACCCCTGCCTTCATCACCGCCTCTTTCACTGCGCGCTGAATGGCAGAGGGATGAATGTGCCACCGCATCACTTTCCCGGTTCGTGGGTCAACGGATAATTTCTCCGCTGGAAACATCCACTGCCAGCCCCATTCCTTTGGAGCACCGGGGCATTTCTTTTCCAGAGCATCAGGAAGAGAGACCTCACCATACCCCATCTTCACATCCTGATCATGGACCTCTTTGACAGAGGCCACATGTTTTGAAAGTTCCTCTTTTATCTTTTCAGGTATCATCAACGCCCTGTCTTTCTCCCCCTTCCCGGAACGGACCATGAGGAGATCGTTTTCCAAATCGACATCCTTTATCCTCAAGCGGAGACACTCCATAAGGCGGAGCCCGCACCCGTACATGAGCTGCGCCATGAAGAGATACGGTCCATTAAGGAAAGACAAAAGCTTTTTTACTTCATCTCTGCTCAAAACAGTGGGTAGATTCATCTTCCGTTTTGCTCGCACCACAGACGTAAGATCGTCCATTTCCGTGTGTAGAATATGACGGTACAGGAACAAGAGGGCATTGAATGCCTGGTTCTGTGTCGAGGCGGAAACACGGCCATGAAGAGCAAGGTGTGTGAGGTACTTTTTCACATCGTCAGCTTCAAGCAGGTGTGGTTCACGGTCCCGCACATAAGTTTTCAAACGAGCTATCCAGCCGAGATAGGTCCTTTCTGTGCTCAGAGAGTAGTGCCGGAGACGGATAACATTTTTCACCTCCTCCAGCATCTGTTTTCATGGAAGAGACCCTTTTTGATCTATAGATTTCGCCGTGGAATCCTTTGCCAAGGAGGTAATTTGCTGTAACGGCCTCTTAAGGTATTTTTCAACGTAGAGAATGACCGCATCAGCAGCCTGCTTCA
>Ga0315293_10001954_pt1 | contig 19935 bp, 20 predicted proteins | sample YL17G13_20_MG_FD_203071 | JGI IMG/M metagenome (GOLD analysis project Ga0315293, IMG submission 203071) | Sediment microbial communities from Yellowstone Lake, YNP, Wyoming, USA - YL17G13_20 | ecosystem: Environmental > Aquatic > Freshwater > Lake > Sediment | place: USA: Wyoming | collected... | reverse complement strand
CTTGTCCAAGCCCCCCCGCGGAGACCCCCTAGTTATATGCTTGAAATGGTCTAGTTGTCAAGAATCTGTGGGACTGAACATCATTGTTTACACGGAGAGCCGATCTTCTCTCGAAAGCGCTCATAGGGAGTTTGACCACCCAACGCGCCGTGCGGCCCGCCGGCCTTTTTCGTGGCAAATCTCTTGTTCTTGACTCGACCCGCGTCCGGGATTATCCTTTTTTCGTGATGGGGAGCGGCGATTCCACGCTTAATGGGAGCGTAAGTCGTGCAGAGCGAAGTAGCAAATCCTTATCCCCAGGTGTGATACGCCGGGGTGGTTTGCCTACGGCCCCCCCTGTCCGGATGATAGTACAGGTCAGCGCTGCTGTTATCCTTGTATTTCGTTAGTGAATCAGACTAAGATACTATCAAAAGATTTCCACGAGTAAATGATTGCTCACAAAAGAGAAATACTCCAGCACTTCGTTAATTTAATTAATTCTTATACTTTTTTTAAAGAATTCTCGTTTTCTAAAAATTCCGTTATTCCCTCCGCGGGGACAGAAATAGAGTTTTCAGATTACGTCCTTTTCTGCGACGGATACCTGATAATATTCCAGCTCAAAGAAAGGTCGACAAGAAGCGATTCGGACCAAATTGAGCATAATTGGATAAGAAATAAGATATTAAAAAAAGCGAAAACCCAGCTTAAGAACAGCGTTGGATTCTTAGTAAATGAGAAAAGTATTACCGTCACGAACGAAAGGGGTGATTCTTTTAGTATAGAGTATTCGAAACTAAAGAAGATTTATAAATTGATTGTATATCTTTATCCGGGCAAATTGCCCACAAGTTTTATTCCAATTAAATATTATGTAAGTGCCGATATCGGGTTTGTTCATATATTCGATTTCGTTTCCTATAAAAACATTTGCGATGTGCTTTTTACGCCGATAGAGATATTGAAGTATTTTGATTTTAGAGAACAACATCTATCACTGATATTCTCTGCTAAGAACGAATCTGAGAAATATTTGCTTGGGCGGTACTTACTGTCTCCTAAGCCGGTTGATACAGATTTAGATACCAAGTCTGATGATTTCTCCGAATATGTCGATAAGCTCGAAGTTAAAATCGGAGAATATGATATGAGATATGTTTTTCAATCGATCCGAGATAAACAGCTTTATACCTCGGGCGATGCATTGGATTATTACAAGTTTATGACGGAGCTTGCATTACTTGATCGGTTAGAAATTGCAGAACTGAAAAAGCGGTTCAAATTCGCCCTCGAGAAAATTGAAAAGGACGCATTTAATTTTAACAGAATGATATCGTCAAACACAAAGTGCGGCTTTGTGTTTATTATTCTGCAAAAAAGGGACAAGCAAGACAGAATAAAATTATCGAAGGCAATAACACATTTGGCGAAATACGACATGAAACTTGAAAAAACCTTGGGGATTACGTTCATCAAAGAATCAAAAGACATGATAACGATTTATTGGACTTATGTGAGCCATCCGTGGGAGTTTAATGAAGAAACAGAAATAACGATAAAGGAGACTGACCTTTTCAGTCCTTTGAAGTATGGAATAGGCAAACTTTATGAATTTAAAATATAACTATTAAAAAATAGGGAGCCCGTCCATTCTATTCGGCTTCCGTATGCGTAGTAAGATTGCTGTAGCAGAATTGTCCACAATTTGAGTCGCTGCGAGGTGGTCTGGCGCAAGCGCTCGCGCTCCTGTCTGATACCGTCCAGCGCGGTTTTCTCGGCGGCGGACTGCTGAAAGTCGTCGCTTTCATCACGGATTTTCAGGTAGTGGATCGCATCATCGACCACCTCAAACTGACGTTTGTGGCCGAGAAGCCGCCGACTTCGCCTGTCTTAGAGCAGGTCGCGCTCGCGGCCGCAGAGGGGAGAGCGGAGCCAGTGACAATTTGAGACGCATAGATTAAAAGCGCATAAATTGTTCTTGTCTTGAATGTAAAATCTGAATAGAATGGAAAACTTCGGAGGCAATAATGAAAAGAAATATTAAAAGAAAAGCGAATCCTAAAGACGAAAAGCTCAAACAGGAAATTAAAGAAATCAGAAAAGGATTGAAGAGGCTAAAGAAAAGCAAAAAGAGAATGCAGCTTCTATGGTACAGAACGAAGAAAGAGCATGTTGTACTAATAAAAGACCTTGATGTGAGGCTTAAGGCAATCAAGAAAAAACAAATAACAAAAAAGCCCGTTACGAAGAAGTCGAGGGCAAAAAGGCTAAAGTGAGGATAAGCCAGATAAAACAAATTCTATAAGTTTTCAAGATGACTAAAGATGAAATCAAAATACTGATATTGCGCCGCCTTTATGAAATTGTATTTCATGAGGGTCGCGAAGGAATCGTCAATATTAAAGAATTCTCTGCTTCTAATAACATAGACCCCGAGCAAGCATTCAAAGTAGTTGATGAGATGAAAGAAATCGGTTTTATAGAAGAGGAATGGTTCGGTGGCACTTACGTATTTACCCCAGCAGCTTTGATTTATTGCGAAGAGCAAAAATTAGCCGATCCGAAGCTAATTGATTATCAGAAAAAGGTAAGAACGAAATTACTCGTAACACTCGCTGCCATGCAGGAGAAATCCCCTTATGGAGAGGGTGCGGACTGGCAAGAATGGCTACAACAGGCTGACGTAAGCGATCAGGATTTTACGAATAATCATAAAATCATGCAGAGCATGGGTTTGATAAGATATGAATCCCCTAGCGAATATTTTATTACCCCCTATGGAATGAATAAAGTCAAGGAATATCAAAGAAGAAAAAGACGCCTAGAAGAATTTGAAAAGCTAAATAAATTAGACGGAGTAACCGAACAGCAACGCGGCCACAAGCTCGAAGACCTACTAGGGGAGATAATAAAAGAAGAAGGATGGGAAGTCGATAAGCGAGTCCGCGTCCCTGGCGAAGAAATCGATATTATAATTCACCGAGGATTAGAATATTATTTAATCTCTTGTAAGTGGGAGAAAAAACCAACCCAGTCTGAAGAGTTAGACATTATGTATTCAAGAGCTATGGATCGAAGTAATCTTAAAGGCTCAATTATCATGTCAATGACGGGTTTCATGGATAGTTGTATTAAAAAAGCTATCGGAAAAATGGGGAACTGCCATCTTGTTATGTTCGGCCCAATCGATATTAATAAAATTATTCATAATGAAAATTCCTTCTCCGATCTTCTACAAGAAAAATACAAGGAAGTCATGCTTCATAGACGAATTCTTCTGGATGGTAAAATAAGAGACGTAAAAATCAATTAGAAATAAGAAAAGATGGGATACCGGGTCGTGTCAAGTTTAGTTTGCAATTTCATTGCCATCGTAACCTTCTTCAGTTTACCGCCTGAGCCATCCGCTCATGAAGCCTATCCAACGGTCGAGGATTTTTTCCTCCCAGATGTAGCTGAGCGAATCGCCTGCATTATGGGGACTAGGCGGGGCCTGGATTCTGTCTGCCGCTGTGTTCCAGAAGGGATCAATGCCGGATCTCGATGATGCAATCTCCATCGGTCGGAGCGAACGTTTGGAGATCGGAGAGAGCTTACGATAGCTCGCTTCCTCACGCCAATTTAAGAACGTTACTGTACACCAGTTAACATTTTTTACGAACCTGTCATTAGATTGCCTTTCATTCGTCTTTATTATAGAGATAATTTTATAGGATGAGCCAGGAAGAAACAGGCGATCAAAGCGGCCAAGTCAGATTTGACGTTCTTTACCAGGAGCAATTTTTTACAGTCTACAAGTTCGGATACAGGCTTCTGGGAGATGCTGAGAAGGCCAAAGACCTGGCGCAAGAAGTTTTCTTTAGGCTTTATCGATGTCTGAATGGCAGCGAACCGGTCCATGATGTCAGGGGCTGGATCTATCGGACGGCGGCGAACCTCAGCTTGGACTGGATCCGACACGAAACTCGCTTCATGAAAATCTCGACACTAGGCTTCGGTCGGAACGGCCTCGTCCATGAGATCGAAAAGGATTTTGATGAAGCAGAAGAGATCAGTGCGGTTAGAAAGGCACTGAAACAACTTCGCCCGAGAGACCGGATTCTACTGAATCTGTATCAGGAAGAGCTTTCTTACAAAGAAATAGCCCAGGCCACAGGCCTTCGGAGGTCATCGGTTGGCCAGTTCGTCTCCCGCGCCATTAAAAGACTGGCCCGGCAGCTAGAAAAAGGAGAAAAAGCATGAGATGCTTGCCAGATAAGACTCTTCAGGAATATCTTGATGGAGAACTCCCAGAGACGAAAAATCGCCGCGCAGATAAGCATCTTGCTAGATGTAAAAAGTGTAGCCAGAGATTGGCCGACTCAAGAGCGCAAACTGAATTTATCCGAAAGAAACTTGGCCTTTTGTATCCCGCCGAAATCCCCGCCGCGCCGGCCATTTGTCCAGGCAACGGCCGATATGAAATGCCGCGGAAAGCGGAGCTCAGGCGGCTGTTTGCGGCAACCATTAAAGTGCCCGCGGCTGCCGTGGCAATGACCGTTCTGTTTGTCGCGGGTATTTCCCTGGGAATCGCGCTGGGCAGCCGCAGTGAAGGTGCGCGCGTTCGGGGGGGTGAAACGAAATCGACGCCTCTCTATGTTTCGACCTCTGACCGTGTGCAGATCCTCTCGCTAAATTGGGATTTTACGGGTTATCGGCCGATCGAACATCCCCAGAGCATTATTTTTAAGGAGGAACAAAAGTGAAAAATAGAAGATTTATATTTTGTTTTTTTGTTTTGGCTTTCTGCTTTGCGTTCGAGAATCGAGCCTACGGCAACCTCCAAGAAAAGGACAAGGGAAAAAAGGAGCAGATAGGGAAATCGGCGGCCATTCGGCTAGTGTATAACGACGTTCGCAACGAAAAGGGCGAATTCACCGTCATTCAACAGGAAGGCCGCCAACAAGATGATGATTTCCTGGTGGAACCCAAGACATACATAAACATCGGGATTGAACTTCTTGAAATAACACCCTCCGCGACGACAAAGATCTCAAGCGCGCGCGTAAGGACGGAAAACGGCAAACCGAGCAATTACAGGCAAGGAAATCGAGATGGCTCTTTATCCATCCGGCTCGTCCCTTCCATCATCGACAGCAAAGGCATTGAGCTGAAGTACGACTTCAAAAAAGTGCCGGAGATGAAGGAGCCTCGACAAGGGAAAATTCTTCTCCAGAATACCTATTCGGCCATCCTGGAGCTGTTTGAAAACAAGGCTCGCCAATCAAAAATTGCCGTAAAGATCACTCCCTTTGTGGAAGTCGTCGAGCCGGCCAAATTGTTTCCGCGAGAAATCTCCGAGATTCAGCTCAAGGATTCGTTCCTCATTCAGAATGAGGACAAGCTCATCGCCAAAGGCGGTCTCAGCGCCGTAACCCACTCGGATGACATTTTTCTATTTTTTACCAGTGAAGGGAAAGGGCTTTTTTTGTTGTTCTTCCGGCCGACTGAAGGGGCCAAACCGATGGGCGTCGTGAACGGAAATATCCTACGTATCAAGATCGGGGAAGACACCTTCGAATGGCAGGGCCGGGATCCCATCCTTCCCTATGGGAAATGGCTGGTCTGGGTCAGGAATATTCCCGGCGTCTCCAAGCTCACCGTAACGGGGAACGCCATCATCGGCAAGAACGGCCTAATTGGTATCGGGGTGGGCAAAGAAGCGTGGAAGAGACTCATCCAGAACGCTCCTGGGGTTGATTAAAAAACAGCTATTTCATTTTCATCTATGCTGTCCGCTAATATGTTCGGTTTATAAAGATCCTTTATCTCGGAATATCTTTCTTCAAAATAAATGTCCCCCACCTGAATCTGATTAAATCTCCTGCATCAAGGGGACAAGGCGGGAACGATGGGAAAACGAAATCAGTTATCCACAATCATTGTTAATAAGCCTGTTAATAAGTGATTAGAGTCCTTTTTTAATGAATTGATTCTCTTGCATTTCTGGCTATTCGCATAGAGATTCGGCGACTAGGCAAGGCCGGCTGTTAGCAAAAGGGGGGGTTGATGGGAACCACAAAGGTGGGACTCTCCCCAGCCGGCGCGAGAGAGCTAGAATTATTTTATCACAAAGAACGAACGTCGTGACGCATTTATTTAATAAAAATCCTGACTTCGAATCTCATCTTTAGCCAGTAGAACGAGATTTTCGGGGATACGGTAATCGCCACGGCCATCCTCTCAGCCTTGAACGATCAACATCAAGGGCAACTCCTATCGTCTCAGGGAAAACGTCAAAGCAGGAGCTCATCTGGGAGCCCGAGGCTGAACAAAACTAATGGAGAGAGGGGTCAATTCGAGAAACCGCAAAGAGGGAATATTCAAAGCCCATTGATAGTTTGTATTGTCTTCCGGTCGATCTTCAGGCGGCCGGCGATTTCCAAAATATCCGAGTGAATGCTCCGTTTCAGAATATTTTCGCAGATTTGTTTCAGGCATGATATAGATGATTTTGTAAAGCATAAACTATTCTGGCTCGATAAGACCAACGCAATCCTTAAGAAATTGATTTCAATGAGGATGGGAGATCGCGTGTATAAAGGATCAGATATGTTCAGGTAGTGTTCTTTGATTAGCTTTTCAACGTCGTACTTAATTTGAACTGAATTTGCATCGTCAACGCTACTACATGGCGGAAAGGAAAGCTTTATATACCACTAAGTAGTAATGAATATATTGGCAATACGGAATACTTACAAAATAACGCCGTGTCGCTCTTTTACATATCGGGTATAGGAGGGGAAACATGTGCCAAAATTCGAACCGAAAGGAGCAGAGCTATACATTGACGGTCTACGAGTCAAAAGAGCATGGGAAAGCGATAACGGATTTTATTGGTTCGCGGTCAAAAAAGCGAGTCTTGAAAATATCGTATATGACGGGAAATCATTGAGGCGCGATACGATATGGTACGGGCTAGTCCAGGGCTTTTTAGATGAGTGGACATATTTCTCGGAAGCAGAACTCGACGGCCTTAAGCTAGTACGACGTATTAAAAGAAAAGACTTGCCAAATGCAGGGAGAAGAAATTAATGCTCAGAGTGAGCAATCAACTAATAACGCTCAGCACATTTTATCTTTTTCTCGAAAGAAGAAATAATTAGGTTGACCTTGGAATGATCACTGACGCTATTGGTTCTTCTTAGGATTTGAGAAATACAATTAATTATCGATGGGGAGAAATCAAATTGTTCGATAGTGGAAAGGATTAGAGCAATTCGCATAAAATTGATTTCTATTAGAATTGGAGATCTCGTATACAACGAATCCGAAATGTTTTGATAATGTTCTCTAATCAGTTTTTCAACATCGTATTTCTTTGGAATGAATTTAGCTTTGCTCGTTACAAATCCTTCGGCCTCGTCTTTTTTGTAGCCGCCAAAATAACTAACCATATAGCCGATATATCTTTCTTTCTCGTCCATCATTGTATCTTTAAAATATAAGTCGAGCAGCCAGTCTCTATATTCCTGCCATTTCTCTTTATCGTATAGGAGATGCGATTGTCTAGCGACTGCTCTTCCAGCGAGCCAACTCTTTGGAGCGACGTTTTTAATAAGCTCGAAGGAAGCGGAGCTAACATTGTCGGGGTCAATGTATGTGCCGAGTATGAGAGCATTATAACCCTGATAAAATGCTTTAGATGATGAATCTGGATTTATGGAAAACGAAGATAATGAATTAGCAGAGTAATCAAATAGAAGATTTTGATATGGCTTTAGCAATTTGGCGAGAGCAGTATTTCGTTTCTTTCCGGGCTTTAGTAGAGGCCAAAGCCTTTGCCGGAGCGGAGATGTTGTCCAATCACATCCGAAGGCGTTTAAAAGCTTATTTAGGTCAAAGATATCAGGAATCAGTAACGAAGATAATTTTAGTTTTTCTATTGCTCGGCTCAAATCTTTCGAGATAGCTGGCTGAGATACACCCATAATTGAAGCATAATAGCTCTCAAATCCTCGTCGCTTCCCTTGTTTTTTTACGAATTGAAGATAATTAGAATAAATATCGGATTGCTTTGCAGATAGCATTAATTCAGGTGCAATATTCCAGATATTTAGAAGTTGAGTTTGGGACCATTCTTCAATGCCAAGTTGTAAGAGAAAGTCAATCGGATCTGAAATAGCGGCACTTGCTATATCGACAAGATACTCCGGAAGAGAGATTAGCGTATTAATTCTTTTATAGTATTTTCGCTTTTCGGCTCGGACCAAAGAGAAGATGTTATAAGAGTGATCGTTTTCAAGAGCTTCAAGAATGCACGTTACGACATTACTCATCACATCCAAGAATTCTTGATGGTCGCTTTTTAAACCACTCCATAAAATGTCAATGCAGCTCTTGATCGATTTCTCGAATTCCTGAATGTTGGCCTGAGAATACTTCATCCCTTTGCCGCGAGTTCCTTATTAATTATATCAAAAAATAAATATTATTGAAAAAAAGGGGGAGGGGTAAGGTTATAAAACCGTGGTTTTTTGCCTCTTCTTTATGGAGGTGAAAATGAAAACCATCCTTCGCGAAGCGTATCAAGGGGGTCGTAAGGCTGCTGGCTTAGACCCTCAGGCGCAACAGGAACGAAGAACGAACGTCATCAGCCGAGCTCAGAAGTATTAATAAGAAAGCAAAATAAAAAGAAGATTAGCAACGATTAATAGAAAAGTACTTAAACTCATATATTGTATAAATTATGTTGAAATAATTTCCAAATACGAAAATTTAATAAATTGTATCGAGGATCTAAGAATGACCATCATAGCAATATTAGCAACTATTTTTGGAATAATTGGCGGAATAGCAAATTTTCCACAAGCATACAAAATATTTAAAAGAAAAAGTGCTAAAGATATATCTATATATACATATTCTTTTCTTTTAGTTGGAGCTATCATTTGGGTACTTTATGGAATTGAAATTATAAATTATCCAGTAATTTTGACAAACATCTTAGGAGCTATAAATATCGGACTTGTGAATATAGGTTGGTATTTATATGGAAGAGAGAAATAAACTATTTTTTATTATAGCGCCATATCTCCAAAATTGGTTTTTTAGGCAAAATACGATAAAAGAAGAATTCCATTTTCTTGATCAGAGAATATAAAATAAAAATATTTACTATTGAAAAGCCTTGTAAAAATATGAAATTCCAATCTAGCTTAGTTTTCTCCATTATTCTGCTGTGCTTAAAATCCTTAAATACAATATCTAAATAATATAGATTTATATATACCCTTCTATAAGTTTTATAATGTTCTTTAATCGAAAGATAGGGTTTATAATAGACAAAAGCATCATATCGAGTTCTTATTGTTCCCGGTCCGTACTTTGTATGAATCATGTTTGGCAAATAGGTGTCGTCGGCAACATTTGCGTCTTCTGGTAAACAAAAATAATTCGCATTTCTAATCATGAATGTACGACCGTGAAAGTAAATTTTAGATCGCAATTCCCGACGTATTGACATATTTGGTTGAGGTCTTTCTTTGACATAATTTTTGTAATTTGACACATTATTTATAGATACTTCAGCTTCAGGATAAAATGCTCTTATGTGTAGTACTTTGAAAAGAAATCTCTCCCAATTCGTAATAAATCTTGGGCTATATGGGGTAGGCCATGCCCCAGCGATTATGAGTTGTCTAAGCGCACATAATTCTTTATATAAAATATTTATGCATTTCGTATCAAGTGTGACATCTGCATCTATAAAAACTAAAGGGACATCTTTATTTTTAACATTTCTGAATATTGCATTTTGAGCGAAAGACTTTCCTCTATTACTGTGAATTACTTGGATATTCAACAAAGGATATAAAACCGCGGCTTTTAGCAATATGCGCTCTGTTCTATCAGTACATCCATTTAAACAAACTATAGTCTCGATATTCGCCTTTAGATCTTGTGCTGCAAGAGAAGCCAAGCAATTTAAAATATTTCCTTCCTCATTATAAGCTGTAATACAATAATAAAGATCTGGAAACATAATTAGTTCAATCAATACAGAGGAATCTTTGAATATTTACCTTTTTTGGAGTTTTTTAATTCCTGTGCTTTTTTATAATCTTCTTGGGCTAAATTGTCCATTTTGAGCGCTTCATATACATTAGCTCGATCTAAATATGCTTCTACATAATTTGGATCAAGTTCGATTGCTTTAATATGATCCTGTAAAGCGAGAGTGTACGCTTTGAGTTTTTGGTAAGCGTAGCCTCTATTGTTATATGCCAAAGCCGAGGATGGCATAAAGTCAATCGCTTTCGTAAATGCGGGAATCATCAGATCATCTTGATTGAGATAATAATATGCATTTCCCAAGTTCCTATAAGCTTCTCCAAATATCGGATTTAACTCGATCGCTTTAATGTAATTAGGAAGAGCCAGATCATACCTTTTGATGTGCTTATAGCATCTTCCTCTCAGATTAAAAGCTTTTGCTAAATCATTTTTTAATTCGATTGCTATTTCCAACTGCTTAATAGCTAGATCAGGTTCTTCTCTAATTAGTAGACTCTCGGCTTTTTTATATGCAAGAATCGCAGGATAATCTCGAAGGTCAACCTCTGAGAAATAAAGTTCAACCCAGTCTATATTTTCTCTATTGACTATTATTGAATGTATTGGCAGAGTGCTTGTTTTATATAATATATATAGAGCAATGTTCTCATTAGTTGCCCTTCCGACTATATCATCGAGGTATTGTCCATCTAAAGATGATAAGACTTTATTTAATAATAGCTTTAAGCCAGAATGATCTATCCCTCCAATAAAATCATCAGTTAATTTATCTCGATAAGTTAGGGAAATAATAAACTCACTACTACAAACATGATTACTTCCGTGTGTAGATTTGATTTTATGGGTAATCCCTAAGATAGCCATATTATTACCTTATGATTTTAACTTTGTTATGAAGAAAATTAGAAACTATTTTCATTCGGTTTTCAATTATTGGATATGCCACCTTGTTGGGTATCATAAAAGAAGCTGCATTTTCATGTTCCGAATAAGGAAAGCAAGTAATAAAATCAAACTCTATACTTTTAAACAGTTTTAGGGTAAGCAAAAAGTCTTCTTCAGTCTCACTTGGAAATCCAATCATAATATGTGTTCCGATTTTCAATGATGGATTAATCTTTCTTATTGATAATAAAGAAGAAATTACATCTTCAGATCTATAAGGTCTTTTCATAAGTCCCAATACTCTGTCACTACCGGATTGAATTGGAAAACAAATTGTCCTAAGCCGATTATCCTTATCAAGTTCAAAAAGCCTTATATATTTCTCAATGTCCCAAATAAGCCATTGAATATTAAAATCGTGAATAAATATCTTATAATTTCCAGATAGAGAAATTAGCTCTTCGAGTAAAATATATAAACTCGTCCCAATATCTATTCCATATGCCCCGGTGTCTCCGCCAATGAGCATTATCGTCTTTTCTCCGCTCGATATTCCCAGTTTTGCTTGTCGAATTATTTTATCGCGTTGCTGACTATTTACCTTTCCCGTTGCTTTTCTTATCATACAATATGAACATGTTCCCAAACAGCCCTGATTAATAATTATTTTGAATCCTCTTTTTGCGGATTCATATTCCCCTCGCGTCCTTACTTTTTCATTTAATAAATAATTATTTGAAGAGAGAATATCATAAATAGATTTGTTAGGATATTCTATTTCTTTCATTAAAATTGAAGCGTGAAATATTGAATCAAGTGCTTCTAGATTGGTTGGAGAGAAGGTATTATTTATATGAAAACACCGTAATTTGTTTGGACTAATAAAAGGAAGGCATCCTCCTATAAGAAAATATGTAGAATGAGACAGTTTTGTAGAAAGATCTTTTATTTCTGAAAGGGAATAGTCTTCTTTCGATGAATTTACTGCACATGTAATTAGAATGGCACAATCGCAATTATCGGGAGAATCAGTTAGTTCAAGATGATTTGCTTTTAAGTAATTAATAATTCTTTGAGCTTCTATTTTTCTTTGCTCACAACCCAAGCAGTCTACATAGACCTTCATCTAAAAAATCCTTTGTATATTTCCCAATCAATCGTACTGCGCATACTAACGGGGAAAATTGTTTTTGCATCTGGGTACAAAGAATAAAGTTCATCTTGAGCTTTAGCGATTTCTAAAATATATGCTTCTGACGGATGGGGATGATTTTTTTGTATACATTTTGGATCTGCGTGCCAAATATTTGAGGCAATTCCAATTTTCTTATCCAAAAAATATTCGTATCCATTTATAATATTTGCATATGGTTCGAATCCCCAAACTAGTCCACAATATGCATTGAAATCTCCAAAAACATATCTTGCATATTCTAAAGATTCGACCCACTTTGTATATGAATAATATTTACTTTTTCCCGGACAAATATGCTCAAAAATATATTTGTCGAATATTTCTAGATTAAAAGCTATAGAAGTAACTCCCGCTTTCTTGAACTCTTCTATTATGCTGAAGCTATTCGGAGGGTGAGCAAGCACGTGAATTGGTATTTTAGGATCAAGGGTGTCATACATTATTTTTATTGGCTTTACGACATATTGTCTGAGATCTTCGTCTGTCTTCGTTGTCCCCGTAGTTATCGATATTAATGGGATACTCCTCCAATGAGTATTCTGAAATAACCGTGTTGCCTCAACGATTTGTTCTTCATTAAATTCCGAAATCATATGTTTTCCAACCGTAATCCTAGTATCTTTTAATGAACAAAAACTGCAGGGAGAACCTTCGGAAAAATAGAAGCAATATGGATAAAAAAAGAATCCGGGAATATCTTCCCCTGCAACTGCGATTATTGATTGACTTAAGGTTCCGTCTCTTAAATATTTATCAAAATAAGGTGGTCTCTCCGGCAATCCAACTTTCTTAATAAATCTATCTTTAAAAAGCAGAATAAGTTCTTGATCCACTATTTTTAAATTCCAAGGAGAATCCTCTCTCCGCAATAAAGCAGTGATAACGCCATCTCCTAGAAGAAGGACTTGGGGGAATTTATGATTAGGCGTAGCATATTTGCTAGTTTTTCCATATACAAACTGGTTATCATAGAACGCTTTTTTATAGTTTCTAAACAAATCTAGGTTAAAATTAATTCCTTTTGATAATAGAGACACTTTTAGTTTAGCGCTATTATTCTCGTTAATTGTCATATTTATTCCATATGATGATTAGAAAACCCACTTCAAGCATATAAGTCAATATGTAATTTCAAAAAAATAATTAATCTCCGCATAAATTATATCAAAAATTCATAATTATCGAAAAAAAGGGGGAGGGGTAAGGTTATAAAACCGTGGTTTTTTGCCTCTTTATAGTGGAGGTCAAAAATGGAAAACGTGATGAAACAAGCTTATCAGGAGGGGAGAAAGGCGGCGAGCCTTGATCCTCAGGTACAACAGGTGCGGCGGGCGAACGTTTTGGAAAGAACGGAGGCGCTTGCGAATGAAATGATCGAGAAACTCAAAATTCAGGGAGCCATGATCGTTCAGGAAATGAAGCAGCTCGCCGAAAGGTTTCAGCGCCTACTCATGGGGAGGACGCTCGAAGCACACGAGCAGAATTTGAGGATGGGGCGAGTGTATCTCGCAATATTCATCGTCATCCTGGCCGCTGAATTCTGGCTCTTGCAATGGACTTTCAGGCCTTTCAATTTGGGAACAGAAAGCTTCGTCATCTCGTTAGGACTCATGCTTTGCGGCACGGCTGCGATTGAGGAGTATTTGCGGGCTCTGAGCTCAAGAAATCCGGCCACATTCAGCAGATGGCGGCTTTGGCTCGTGTTTTTTTCCTCGATATTTTTCGTAGTCGCTATCGTTTTGTTGTCAAATGCAAGGGCTGGCCTGATTTCGGCAAATGCTAATGTTGAGAGCCTTGAGACGCAAGTCAGCACTGCCAACAAATTCTATGCACATACGTCTTTCGTGTATATCGCCATCGCCCTGGGCTCTCTGGCCATCGCTTTCATAGCTGGCTTGCTTTTGTATGAAGCAATTAGTCGGATTCTCGTTTCCGGTCCGGTAGTGTCTCATGCGAAGAGGGTAAAGGAGAGAGAACAAACGATCGGACGGATCGCTTCCTCTATCAAGGAATACGAAACCCTGTCGAGAAAAGTCGTAGGTGAGTACGACCACGGCGTTCTCGACGGTCCTCGTTCAGACGAGAATTTTCTTCTTTCGCCGGTCGCCATGATTCTCATTGCTCTCGGTCTTATCCTTGCAATCGCCGCATTCGCGAGAGGAGAGGAGATCGGTAATCAATCGGTCCTCCTCCTCTTTGATTTGAGCGGATCCATTCAAGGCTCGGACTATCTGGAGAAAACGGAATTCCAGAAAAATTTCCAGTTCGTTGAAGAGATCATCAAGAAACTTGAACCCGGAACGCGGCTTAGAATCGTTGGCATCACTGAGCAGAGTTTCGAGAAGCCTTTCATCATCCTAGATCAAGAAATTTCAAAAGTGACCGGTTACTTCTCGGAGAAGAGTGCCAGAGAAAAGCTCGTAGTGATTAATGCCTGGAAGAACTTAAAACTAGAAGCTAAGGCAAAAGCCACTGACGTTTTCGGAGCTCTCATCTACGCTTCTCTCCTGTTCGACAAAGAACAGGGCCGGAGAAAGCTGATTATCCTAAGTGATCTGAGAAATACGACGCCGATCGATTTGGAAACTCCTCAGATCATCAGCGAAAAAGCGTTTCAGTTTTCCGAGACAAATGGATTGATTGCAGAGCTTCGTGGAGTCGAGGTCTGGGCAATTGGGGTAAGCACAATTAATAAGAGTTTTCAATACTGGAATTCGCTTAAGGCATTTTGGACCAAATACTTTGAAAAAGCAGGTGCCCATCTTGTTTCTTATTCTGCGGAACGAAGATGGGACGGGCAGCTCAAATCCAATTGAAAGGAGGACGAAGATGAGCCGCGCTATCATTTTCAGGTTTTCCGAATCCGCCAGTCTTCGAATTATGGCAGAGGAGGGACTAAACAACGTGATTCTGTCGGAGATGAGAGGCGATATCGGAGTTCCGGCAACAAAAGAAATCCACGGAAATCTTGAGAATTTCGATATGTACGAAATGCAGGTCGATATCCCTACGATACAAGCAACAAGTAACGCATCCGTCGCCGCTGGGACTCCGGAGATAACGTACACAAAAAAAGGGATCATGACATTCATCGAGATCTTTATCCCAAACGAATCCGGTTATGGCGGCCATGATTTACAGGATTCTGCGGTGAGCGAGTCAATCCTAGCCGGAGAAGCGATTCAGCCAAACGAAATTCGGAAAGAAAAGACAGATGAGGTGGATTTCGAAAACATCTCTTTACAAGTTTCGGATTTGATGGAGTTCAGCCTGGAGCCTGGCTTTGGAGATGCCATTAAAGCGCTTGAAGCCAGTGGCCAGGATTTCTCTTTGCAGGCTTTGGAAGGCGCGTTCGACGTTTTCAAGTCGCTTCCGGCTCATAAAGACATGGATGACTTCAAAGACTTCATGTCTGAGATCCGCAAGAAGCATAGGGAAAAGGTCCGCGTAGAAGCAAAAGTCAAATCTAACTAAGGAGTAAAACATGAACGAAGTATTCAAAATCGGCAACGAGGCAGTGGTCATGGACCCGAGCAGCGAAGCCATTCCGTTTCTTCAAAACGCTGATCCAAATTTTACGGTTCAATCCATTCGACCATCAGGGAAATTTATCCCGAAATTCCAAACCGCTAAAGACAATGGACTGCTTGAAGCTAAAGCACACGAAGCGATGGGCATGCTTTATGCTTGCGAGCTCTGCGGCTGGAAATGCAGGGCAAATCGGTTTAGTGAAAAAGGGAAATGTGGGCTTATGGATAAGACGCTATACGAGACCCCTTTTATCCACATCGCCGAAGAGCCGGTGATAAACCCCGCAGTCGTCCTAAATTTCACGGGATGCAGCATGAGCTGTGTTTATTGCGTAAGGCAGGTCCAGAAAAAACAAGATATTCTTTCTGAAAACGGCGAGGCCTTTTGGAAAAGAATAAACGGCCTGGTCCAATTATATCCTGATGTGTGTTCTATCGAATTCGGCGGCGGAGATCCTACTGCTTATCTGCCATGGATTTTAACCTGTCTGAAGTACTCGCCTGACGATCTTTTTCTTCCCGTGGTTTGGAATTCCAATTTATTCGTCAGCAAAAAGGGAATCGGCCTTCTTGACGGAATAGTCGATGTCTATCTCCCGGACTTTGCCTTTGGAAACGATGCTTGCGCGAAAAGGCTTTCAGGCGTCGATGGCTACATGGCAGCCGCGACGAATGGGATCGATTTGATGACCGGCCAGAGAGCAAAAATTATTGTGCGAATTCTCGTTCTGCCCGGCCACGTGGAATGCTGCCACAAGAAGAGCATCGATTGGCTATCTCAGTACAAGGACAAGCTCTGGATTAGCGTGCTTGATCAGTATGTCCCTGTTCATTTAGCGAACAAATATCCAGAGATTTACAGAAGGCCGAGAAGAGAAGAGATCCAGGAAGTTGAAGAATATGCTGCGAAGAAGGGTCTGAAGAGCGTCCTGTGCGCGGACGAATTCTGGGAGAAGATCGAATGAAAAAAGAATTATATCACTGTTCTGGTTGTAGAGGATTAATAGACTGCGAAAACGCGCTTAAAGACGGATCGGAAACGTGTGACTTGTACGTAAGGAACGTCTACTTCAATTGTCATAAGTGTTTGAACTTCGGAAAAGATTGCCATAAAAGCGGACTCGTCGAATGTCATTTTCTCCCTAGAATCACTAAAGAAATATTTGGCCGGAATATCTGAGATAAAAATATGTTGTCAAAGAAAATGATGAAAGGAAGTAAAAGATGAACAAAAAACCAAATTTTGTCAAAGCCATGGTTTTCGGGGCCGTGGCGTTCGTCCTCATGACCCTGTTCTGGCGATTCCTTGGGAACCTAATCGGCGCTCAAGCCGGGTATTTGGGTTGGTCGTGGAATCTCGTAAGAAAGCTTACGACAGTTGGCTTCACGATTATCGCTTTCTTTGGAGGGCTCGAATGAGATCAAGACGCTTTTATTCATGGCACCCCCGGACGATTCATGGTCCGCACCTCACCAAGCCGTGCGGTGGAGTCATGGTCGAAAGGGGCGAGGATGGCAGGAAAAAATACGAAGAATATTTAAAAAAGGAACGGTTAAGATGGCCGAAATACTTACGCTCTCTTCGCAAGGCAGGAACACGCCCGTGCCTTGCTTGGTCGAAACAGCCTAAAGTCAGATTAAGCCGATTCACGGTCGTTCATCGGCATAATTCTCCCTTTCCCCCACGGGGCGGCCGTTTCTCCAGAACACTGAAAAGAAAATATTGGGCGAATCGAAAGCCCAGGAGGATGAGAAGATGGAAACGCTAAATTTCGTGAAAAACTTCAGGAACGGAGGAGATTGGGAGCAGACGGGCATGAGCGAAGAAGAAGAAACGTCTTTGCAGGAAATCATACAAAAGAAGAACGACGGCATTATGCGAAAATGCTTTGAGATGGCGGAGAAGATCATCGCCAAATACACGGCACCATATAGCGGAAACTTGGAATCTCTAACCCAAGTCGCATGCAGCATCTACAACAGCAACCGAATTCACGCTCAGCATATGTTCGAGAGCTACATGGCGAGAAAGATTTATCTCCTGAGAAACGGCAACGGCAATCACGCAAGAATCGAGGATTTTGAATAAAGAGGTGGTTCGATATGACCGACTTAATAACGAAAATAAAAGCCCTGACAGAAGAACAAGAAAAAGAAATCTTGCTCCTTGAACTTTCACGTCTGAGAGAAAAAGGAGCCATTGATTTTAAGCTATATGAAAAAGCCAGAATGATGTGGGGAATATGAACAAAGTGACATCGTACGCTTGCACGTGTAATTGCCTTTTCTGTTCGCATCCGTGCAGGGAAACGAGGAAGCTTGAGAAGGAGTTCGAAAGGATTTGATTTTTTTTCTTTTCTTTTTTTGAGTTGCGAAAAATCCAATCATAGCGAGTATTTCTTTATGGAAGGTGATCGCAGAAAAAAATACGGAGGAAATCATGGCTGAAAAAAGCATTTTGGACGAGCTCCACGATTTGTCCAAAAAGGGACTCACATCAAGAAAAATTATCATTTTGAGAGGACCTCTTCAGGACGGCACTCCGATCATCGAGCAAAGCGAAGGGTCGATCATCGATGACGAAGGCTTGAAAGAGCTTTCAGTCGCTACGCTTTCGTATGCGCCAGCCTGCCATCATTTGATTCATACGGAAGCCGAGCTCGGAGCTATCTGCGTAATCTGTGGCCAGGCAATGTGTAGTGCCTGCTCTGTGAGTAACCTTTGCTCTTTGTGCGGCCGAGCCGTCTGCAAGCAGGATCAGAAAAACGTAGAAGACGTTGGGATGGTCTGCTTGCAATGTCATAGAGAGCTTCTATGGAAGAAGATCATTTCTTTCATCTTGACCGCAGGAGCCGTCGGAATATTGATTTATCTGGTTTTGAGGTTCCTCCAATGAGAACGAGCATCGATGATCTGATACGCTTGGCCGAGATAGCTAAGAAAAAAGACAGGGGCACTCGAAACGCGATACTTATTTCTGCTTTGAGGCCAGATAAAGCCGAGAAAGTGGCCAAGATATTAACGCTGTCTGCCGTGCCCTCTATCATTGCGAAGCAGGAAAACCCATTCTGGGAAATCCCTGAGGAAGAGGAAGTCGTTAAAGGAGAGATAAGCCTTGGCCAAGTTTTAGAAGGCAATAAGCTCGGCTTCGATTTCTCCCTGCCTTTAAACGTCTTTACAGAGCATATCGGAATTTTTGGCATGACTGGATCAGGCAAGAGCTTTTTGTGCAAACACATCGCCCGGCAGCTCATAAAAAAGCGGATCCCGGTCTGGTTCTTTGACTTTGAGGATGAGTTTTCGGATTTATTTATCGAGGACCCGGATAACTTTTACGTTCTGGATCCTGGGTCCATGAAAATCAATCTTTTTGAGAATCCGCCGAACACGAAGTCCATTGAATGGTTTGAAAAGCTGATGAACGTGTTGCGCGAATCTCTGTATTTGCGCGATGGCTCAATTAACATGATAGGCGAGATTCTATATCAGCAATATAAGGCGAGAGGGATTTTGAGCGGCGGGAATAATTATCCAGGCCTAAAGGATATCTATAGAGAGATAAACAGGCTTAGCTTCAGGGTCAATTCGAGAAACGCGGGCTACTGGGAGAGCCTCAATAATAGATTCTCTGACCTGGTTAAATTGCCCTTGTTCGATTGCAAGCGAGGCTTGGATTTCCAGAGCATCATGAAAAAAAGCGTGGTTTATAAGATAGGCGGGCTAAGCGATTATCACCAGAACCTGCTGGTGAATTACATGCTGACTTATATTTCGTCGCATAGGGAGAATGCGGACGATAAGGAGTTGCTAGTATTATTGCTTGATGAAGGCCACAGGATCATAAATTACGAGAAAGCAAAGCGGGCGGATCTTGCCGAGCCGATATCGTTTGAATGCGCCCGGAACTTCAGAAGGCGTGGGGTCTCGCTTATTCTATCGGACCAGATTCCAAGCCTGATTCCGGCCTCGTGGATGGGCAATTTGGGCACGCGCTTGGTGCAGAGGCTATCATACGGCGGGGACATAAAAACCATCTCGGATGCCACGGCGCTTGAGCAAGAGCAAAGGGAGTTCATATCAGAGCTCCCGAAGCGAGTTACGATCGTGCATTATCTCGGATGGAAGAAGCCGTTCCTGATCCAAATACCAGAGCTTTCGTTTGAGAAAGCCGACAAAGGAAAAATTCAGGAATTCATGAGGGAAAAAATAAAAGAGCTTCGATACGTGCCGTCCGAAGAAGAGGAGATAGTTTTAGAATCCAAGGAAGCTAAAACGGAAAAACCGAAA
>Ga0315293_10001953_pt1 | contig 19942 bp, 17 predicted proteins | sample YL17G13_20_MG_FD_203071 | JGI IMG/M metagenome (GOLD analysis project Ga0315293, IMG submission 203071) | Sediment microbial communities from Yellowstone Lake, YNP, Wyoming, USA - YL17G13_20 | ecosystem: Environmental > Aquatic > Freshwater > Lake > Sediment | place: USA: Wyoming | collected... | reverse complement strand
GGAGGAGATAGGCCTGACAGTCTGTCGCGGCGCAAGCGGCGCCGACATGGAGGTCAGCGTGAAGGCAGAGCCACGCTACCTGCTTGGCGGGCGCTAGTAGTCGAAAACGCGCTTGCGAATGCTGCCGATGAGCCAGCCGCACATGCAGCCGAAGAACACGAGGTTACCGCCGAGCATCTGCGCCCATCGCAGGCTCTCGCGCGGCAGCAGAGCCGATGCACCGAGCGTCACCGCGGCGCAGACCCCGAGGCAGACGGCCACTGACGCGGAGAAGTGCTCGTCGAGCAGCGCGATGACGAGGTAAAAGACCGGCGCGGCCCAGAAGAAGACGATGCCAGGCAGCGCGACGAAAGCGCCGATAGGGATCATCTCGGCGCCGATTCCCGCCACCTGGTACCAGAGCAGCTCGTCATCGAAGGGGCCTATGAGAGCAGTTGCGGCCAGCGCGAATCCCAGCAGGAAACCGGCGCCCGAGGCCGCGTAGATGAAGTTGACGGGCAGGTTCAGGAAGCCGATTGGCCCCCAGCGGCCGCGCAGCGCGAGCAGCGCGACCTCCACCGCGGTGAAGGCGATTGCGACCACCAGCCACGCCCACACGGGCCGGTGCAACGCCCGTCTCAGTTCGGAACGGAAGCGCTTGGGGAGCGCCTTGCCATCGCGAAGCGCGGTGACCTCCTCCAGCCGCTGCCAGTAGCGGCGGTTGTTCGGGTCGAACTGGATGGCATAGTTGTACATGGTGAGCGCATTGGGGTATCTGCCCTGCTCGCGCAGGATGTCTCCGAGAAGGGCATAGCCCTCGGCATTGCGGCTCTCCAGCTTCATCGCCGCCCTTCCCAGCTCGATTGCCTCGTTGAACTTGCGCTGAAGGAAGGCTGCCTCCGCCTCGAGCAGGAGCCGACGGCCCTCGGAGAGACTCGAGAGCAGGTCGCCGGGCTGCACCCTCCCACGATTCAGCCGCAGGCGGCGGTCGTATTCCCGTCGCTCCGGGCTCAGCAGCATCAGGTAGGCATTCGTCCACTTCCGGAACTGCTCATCGTCGAGCAGGGCGCGCGGCGCGAGCTCGCGCTTGTAGCCGCGGACGAGCTGGCGGTAGCGCGCACGGACCTGGGCAGCGGTGGCGCTCCGGGGAAGGCCGAGGGTGTCGTAGGCGTTCTGCGACTTCCTGATCTTGAGCATGGCGGTTCGTGCGAGTATAGTGAGCGGCGATGGTCTCAGTCAAGGCGAACGCGATGGGGAACCGGATCACGTTTCTCGGGACCGGCGGCGCGCGGGTGCTGGTGTTCAAGCAGATACTGGCGGCGGGCGGCCTGTGGATCGAGCAGGGCGGCAGCCGCATATCGCTCGACCCCGGCCCCGGCGCGCTCGTTCAGGCGACCAAGCGGAAGCTCGATCCGACGAAGCTCGATGCCATCCTCTTATCGCATCGCCACCTCGACCACTCGGCCGACGTGAACTCGATGATCGAGGCGGCGACCACGGGCGGGTTCAACAAGCGCGGCGTTGTGCTCGCGCCGAGGGAGGCGTACGAAGACGACCCGGTGATCCTGAGGTACCTGCGCGGCTACGTTCGCGAGACGCTCGTCATCGAGGAGGGCGCGAGCTACCAGATCGGCAACGTAACGGTCACGGCTCCGGTGCGACACCATCACCCAGGCGAGGTGTACGGCTTCGTGTTCGAGTCAGCTGGATGCCGGTGGTGCTACATCGCGGACACGAAGTACTTCCCGGAGCTTGCGGAGCACTACCGCGCCGATGTCGCTGTGATGCACACCGTCCGTCTGGCGGAGAGCGACATCCAGCACCTCTCGATTCCCGACGCCAAGCGTCTGATCGAGGCCATCCGCCCGAAGACCGCCATCCTGACCCACTTCGGCATGACCATCTGGCGGGCGAAGCCGTGGCTGGTGGCCGAGAAGCTCAGCGAGGAAACGGGCGTCGAGGTGATCGCGGCGCGGGATGGCATGAGGTTCGAGTTGCCGTCGGTCTAGGGCCGGGTTCCTCTGCGGGCCGACAATCTTCCCCGGCAGATCCCAGGCCGTCAAGGATCCCGGAGCGGGCAAGCCTACCTGCGCACCGCTTGCGAGCCGGACCGATATCGGGTACACTGCCGCGGGGTGCACTGTTGGCCCACAAGCGTGAGATGGGACACACGGCAAGCGAAGTCTCTAGCGACCCAGTGCTGTCTGAGATTCTCCGGCGGCTCGTGGCAGCGTACCGCCCCAAGCAAGTGTTCCTTTTCGGTTCGCGGGCGCGGCAGGCCACGGCAACTGATAGTGACTACGACCTGCTGCTCGTTGTCCCGGACGATGCGCCCCCAGAGCGCAAGAGAAGCCGCCTGGCCTACGAGGCGCTGCGTGGCACTGGGGTAGCGGTTGACGTGCTGGTCTGGCGCCAGGAGGATTTTGAGGCGCGCCTTTCTCTGCGTGCTTCTCTGCCTGCGACGGTGGTTGCCGAAGGGAAGCTCGTCTATGCAGCCTGATGAAGCGCGGCGCGAGGACGCTTGGGCCTGGCTCAGAAGAGCTCAACGCGACCTGAAGAGCGCTGAGCACGCATTGACAGCGCCTGAACCGCTTCGGGAGGACGCTGTCTTTCACTGCCAGCAGGCGGCGGAGAAGTCTTTCAAGGCCTTTCTCACCTGGCACGACGTGCCGTTCCGCAAGACCCACAGCCTAGAGGAACTCGGGTGCCAGTGTTCCAGTATTGACCCCGCGCTGCGTCTTCTCGTGGATGAGGCGGCACCGCTCTCTGAGTACGCGTGGCGATTCCGCTATCCGGGTCCCGCAGACGGTCCCTCCCCTGAAGAGACAGCCGAAGCCTTGGCAGTTGCATCGCGCGTCACGGCGGCCATCCGAGACCGCCTGCCCTCAGAGGCGAGGCGGGAAGCGTAGCGCGGGCTCGCCGCACCCGGGGTTGTCCCCGGGACCGGCAATCATCCCGACCGTGACATGTCCTGAGCACAACAGCGCGCTTCCACGACCTTGGGTATCCTCGGTGAGGGTTACCGACAGCAGCAAGGCGAGCGTCGTCAGCGACGCCACGGTTACGCCCGAACCGGTGTTGAGGCGGTAGGAGAGTAGCAACCCGCCAGCCGCTTGCCGACACATCGGCCGCGATGCGAAGCGTCACATAGTCCAGGAGTGTGTGATCGGCATGAGCAACAGGGAAGGGCGGTGCGGCGTTTACGCCGAAATCTGCGGCCTCAGCCGCATCGGTGAAGCGCACTTGCCCGACTACGTTCCTGTGGTTCGCGAGATAGCCCCTCCTGGCTCGGCGATGGCCGCCTTCGAGCGGATCGCCGGCCGTCCCGGCGCAGTGCTGCTGGAGAGCGGAACGCGCGAGGCGAAGCTGGGCCGGTGGTCGTTCCTCGCCTGCGACCCATTCCTGACGCTGCGGAGCAAGGGATCGCGCGTCGAGCTACAGTGGTCAGACAGAGCCGACACGGTGGAGGGTGACCCGTTTCTCGTCGTGCGCGAGTTGCTCTCGCAGTTCGGCGTCGCCAGGCCCATTGAGGCCCCGCCGCTGATCGCCGGCGCCATCGGGTACTTCGCCTACGACCTGGGCCGCTTCGTCGAGCGCATTCCCGAGGTCACTGTTGATGATGTTCCCGTCGCGGACTGCCACCTGGGTTTCTACGGGACAGTGGTGGCGATGGATCATATCGCTGGCCGGGCCTGGGTGTCAGCGATTGGCGCGCCGGAGAACGACCCGAAGGCCGCGAGGCGGTTGGCGGAGACGCGGGCGGATGAGTTGGCGGAGGCGGTTGCGGGCCGACCTCACCCCCCGTCCCCCTCTCCGCGCGCGGAGAGGGGGCGACAACGCGAGGGGAGAGAGCCGCGGGCGGGGCGAGGTGAGGTCTGCTCGACTCCTCGAGTCCTCGACTCCTCAAGTCCTCGATTTCAAGTCGCCTCCAACTTCACGCATGGTGACTACCTTCAGGCGGTTCGGCGGGCGAAGGAGTACATCGCAGCCGGGGACATCTACCAGGTGAACCTGTCGCAGCGCATGTCGGCGCCTCTCGCCACCACGCCGCTGAGCCTGTACCGCCGGTTGACCCAGGAGAACCCGGCGCCCTTCTCGGCCTACTTCGAGACACCCGACGCGGCAATCGCATGCTGCTCACCCGAGCGCTTCCTCCAGGTGCGGAGCGGCGAAGTGGAAACCCGCCCGATCAAAGGCACTCGCCCGCGGGGCAGCACACCGGAAGAGGACGCGCGCCTCGCGGCGGAGCTGCTGGCGAGCGAGAAGGACCGGGCCGAGAACGTGATGATCGTGGACCTGGAGCGCAATGACCTCGGGCGGGTATGCGAGTACGGCTCGGTGCACGTGCCGGAGCTGTTCGCGCTGGAGAGCTATGCGACCGTTCATCATCTCGTGTCCACGGTGCGAGGCCGGCTGAGGCCCGGCGCGACGGCGCTCGATTGCCTGCGCGCCTCGTTTCCCGGAGGTTCCATTACCGGCGCGCCGAAGGTCCGCTCGATGGAGATCATCGAGGAGCTGGAGCGGACTCGACGCGGCGTGTACACCGGTGCGATCGGCTACCTCTGCTTCTCGGGCGATATGGACGTGAACATCGTCATCCGTACGCTTGTTGTGAGGGATGGCACTGCTTACTTCCAGGTCGGGGGGGCCATCGTCGCGGATTCCGATCCGGAGGGCGAGTACCAGGAGACGCTGGATAAGGCGCGCGCGCTGGCGCGAGGGCTTGCCGCTGAGGCGGGAACGGAGACGGTGCAGTGGCCGGGATAGCCTGGGTGAACGGGAAACTGCTTCCGCCGGAACAGCCAGCGATCAGCGCGCTCGATGGCGGGTTCATGTACGGCGAAGGGCTGTTCGAGACGATGCGGGCCTATGGTGGGCGCGTCTTCCGGCTGGCTCAGCATCTGGAGCGGCTGGTGATCGCGGCGGCGGAACTGAGCTTCACGCCGCCAACCGGACAGGAACTCAGCCGAGGGGTGGAAGAGGCGCTGGCGGCGGGCGAGCTGCCGGATGCGACGGTCCGCCTGACTGTGACGCCGGGCATCGCCGACTCGCCCAAGCCGACTGTGGTGGTGATAGTGCGGCCGCTGGCGCTGCCGCCGGCCGATCTGTACGAGTCAGGCTGCATCGCGGTCTCGGTGGCGGCGGCGCAGGCGCCGGGCAGCGTGCTGCGGCGGATCAAGTCACTGAACTACCTCGACAAGCTGCTCGCCCAGCGCACCGCCGCCCAGCGAGGGGCGCACGAAGCGATCCTGGTGGACCCGGACGGCTGCGTAGTCGAGGGGGCGATGAGGAACGTGTTCGCAGTGTTCGGTGACGAGCTTGTCACGCCGCCGCTGTCGCGGGGCTTCCTGCCCGGCATCACGCGGCAGACGGTGCTGGAGATCGCCGGAGCCAAGGACATGCGCTGCCGCGAGCGCGACATCTCGATTGCCGAGCTGTACACTGCGGACGAGTGCTTCCTGACCAGCTCGCTCGCGGAGATACTGCCGGTGAGGTCGGTGGACGGGAACGCGATGCGAGGGGGAACGCCGGGGCCGACAACAGCGGACCTGGCGAGAGGCTATCGGGAGAGGGTGGCACGGGAGATCGGGCTCACGCGGTGAAGCGAGGGTGGCGCGAAGACCGACAGAACAGGGCCGACGCGAGAGGCCCTACGGAAAGACACTGTGACGATGGGAACGACTGAGTGGCGCCTCCCGGATGATGAGAGAGCATACCTGCGCGAGCTCGCCAAGCGGCAGGCCGACTACGCGGCGCTGCCCGTGATGGCGGATCGCAAACGCATGTGGTACGAGCTGAACGACGGCGTGCGGGGCGCTCGCCCGCCCGTGATCGTCGAGACCTGGACCTTCGATCGCGACTTCATGCCGGAGAGCGTGTTCCGCTGCGCGAGCGACACCGGCCGGGGCATCGAGGTGCAGCTGCTGCGGAACACCCGCAACCACGAGTTCATCAACGATGACAAGGTGATCCCCGACAGCTTCAGCATTGGCTGGTCGGTCGAGATAGACTCGATGGGAGTGGAGATCACAACCGAGACGGTGGAGGACAGGCAAGGCATCCCGACGGGGTATCGCTACCGTCACCCCATCAAGAATCTGAAGGAGGACTTCCGCCTGCTGAGGCCTGCGGTCTGCCGAGTAGACCGAGAACGGACGATGCAGTGGAAGGCGTTTCTCGAGGAGCTGTTCGGCGGTGCGCTCCCGGTGGAGATCGTAAGCGGGACCTTCGGGAGCACCATGCTCACCAACACGGTGGTCCAACTCATGGGTATGGAGGCGTTCTTCGTCGCTATGCACGACAGCCCTGAGGAGACGCACGAGCTGATGGCCTACCTGCGCGACAACTGCCTGCGAAAGATGCGGTGGGCGGAGTCGGAGGGGCTGCTCCGGCTGAACAACGGAAACCAGGACAGCTTCGGGTCGAGCTACAACTTCACCACCAAGCTGCCCGCGCCGGGGTACACCGCGCCCGCTGCCCGGCTCTGCGACATGTGGGGCTGCACCAACAGCCAGGAGTCGGTAGGGATATCGCCGGCGATGTACCACGAGTTCTGCTTCCCATACTACCGCGATGTGTGCGAGCCGGTGGGTCTGCTCTACTACGGCTGCTGCGAACCGGCACATCCGTTCTGGGAGGACATCCGACGCCTGCCCCATCTCAAGAAGGTGTCCATCTCGCGTTGGTGCGATCAGCGTTTCATGGGGGAGGCGCTGCAAGGGACGGACATCGTTTTCTCGCGCAAGCCCGACCCCAACTTCCTGGGCGTGGACGTGCAACTGGATGAGGATGCATGGGCGGGGCATATCCGCGAGACGCTCGAGGCAGCGCGTGACGTGGCAGTGGAGTTCATCATCCGCGACGTCTACACCGTGCACGGCAACCTGGACAAGCCGCGGCGGGCGGTCGAGATCGCCCGCGCGGAGATCGAGCGGCGGCGCGGTGGGTGAGCGCGCGCCGTTCCGCCGCCATCAGAGCCCATCAAGGGCTGGCTGACCGGAGGACGGTGCGCGTACTGGGTAGGTGATCGTATCGCCCGTCACCTCGGCGAACTCGGTCAGCTTGTGCGAGTCGGCCGCGCTGCCCGCCACGATGTGCCTAACCTCGATCCCTCTCACCACCAGCGCGTCAGAAATGAGCCACCGGTGGCACCGCCAGGGCATGGCCTCCGCGCACATGATGGCTACGTTCGTACTCCTCGCCAGCTCGATAAGCGCGCTGATGGCCAGCTCAAACTTGGCGCTGAGCATGTAGTCGGCATAGCCGCGGAAGCTCGCATTCCGCCACCCTGTGTTCGGCGAGTCCTTTCGCGCATGGCGCCAGCCGCCCAGCTCCTTCATGTGGATATAGCCGATGCCAGCCGCACCAAGTTTGCCCGCCACCGACTCTTTGTTGAACTGCGGAACGCGACGCGAGCGAGGTACCGTCCTAACATCGGCGACCGTCTGGATCGAATGGGCTCTGAGGAGGGCGATGAACTCCTCTGAGGTGTGGGTGGAGTGGCCGATTGTGTAGACCACGGCCCCGCTCATCAGCGCACTGGTGTCCCGTCACCGCGAAGTTCGAGCACGGCGATCTCGGGCTCGCAGAGGATGCGGAATGGGGTGACCACTTCGCCCAGGCCGCGGGTGACGAAGAGCTTCGCGTGACCTGTGTCGTACAGCCCAGAAGCATAGCGCGGCCCAACGCCGGATGAGCACGCCATAGGCCCGGTGAGGGGCAGCAGCACCTGGCCCCCATGGGTGTGGCCGGCGAGGATGAGGTCGGCGCGCTGGGCGAGCGGCTCCAGCAACACATCGGGGGAGTGCGCGAGCAGCAGAACGAATGCGTCCTCCGGCATGTCCTTGAGGGCCGCGGCGATGTCGCCTGGCTGGTTATAGGAATTCGTGATCCCCGCTATCCAGAGACGCGAGTTGCCGATCTTCACCGCCTGGCCTTCGTCGCGGAGCACGCGGAAGCCGTGGGCGACGAGCTCGATGGCGACCTTGTCTGCGCCGATCTGTTGATCGTGGTTGCCCAGCACGGCGAAGCGCAAGGGGCGCGGCACCGCGCTATCAACCAGCTTCACCGCAAGGTCCATATCCGCGGGGCCGCCTGTGGCGAGGTCACCGATGAAGACGACCAGGTCGGCCTCGATCCGTTGGAGCGGGCGCATGCGGGCGCTCATGTTGACCGCGGGAATCATCCTGCTGACATGGGTGTCACCGACCAGCAGAATCTTGAGCCCGTCGAGCCCTTCCGGAAGGTTGCTGAAGCGGACGATTTTGCGCGTGACCTTTGCGGGCCGCTGGAAGATGGAGAGGCGGATTCCCGGCGCGGTGAGCCCGACGAAGGTGATGACAGCGAGCGCGAAACCCGCCAGCAGGGCGCGCCGCCGCAGAGCCACACTCGTTGCGCCCGCGTAGATGGCGCAGGTTGCGGCGACGGTGACAAGGCACTGGGCCATGATCACGTGGACGCGCCAGTAGTAGGCGCCGTGGTTCACGCGGAAGGCGATGCTGGTGATGAGGAGGACAACCGCCACAATCAGAGCGTCGGCCAGGAGCATGGCCCGCGCCAGCCTGGCGCGTGTTTTCGGCCCGAGCCGATACCAGCGCCTCAGCGCGAGGGCGAAGGCCACCTGAGCGAGGCAGGCGAGAACAAGCCCCGGAAGCGTGATGGTGCGGAGCGCGGGGATGATGCCCCAGAGCAGCTCTCGGCCTATGTCGGACATTCAGTCGCGCTGCGCCGGCGTTGTGGCGAACCGGTCGGGGTAGAAGCCACGAGCCATCGCTTCCACGGCATCAACGATACGCGGCCCGGCCCGCATCAGTGGGTCGGAGTCCAGCACGGGCATGCGCCCGTGCTTCACCGCGGAGAGCTGTCGCAGGACGGGATTGCCCACGACCTCGGTTTTCATCCGCGCCCGGTCTCCGTCCATGGTAGATAGCAGCAGGTAGTCGGGGTCCTTGGCCACCAGGGTCTCGGTGCTGTAGGCGGCGAAGCCTTTCAGGTCGCTGGCGATGTTGACGCCGCCGGCCGACCGTATCGCGTCATCCTGGAACGTGCCGGAACCCGCGGTCCACGGCGGCATCACCTGGAGCAGGAGGAACGCGGTCGGGCGCTCCTTCTGCGGGACATCACCGATCCTCTCAGCAAGGGCCTTGAGTCGAGACTGCATCGAGGCAATCAGCCGCTCGCCCGATTCTCCCGCGCCGATGAGCTTGGCGACGAGCGTGATTGTATCGTAGATGTCCTGAAGCGTGTGCGGGTCAACGGTCACCACGGGCAGACCCGACCTGCGGAGCGCAGCCACGAAGTCGGGCGGATTGCCGCGGGAGCCGATAACCAGGTCCGGACGGGCACCGAGCGCGCGCTCGACGCTCGGCGTCCAGAAACCGCCGATCTTCGGGAGCCGGGCGGCCTCCGGCGGGTAGTTGCACTGATTGGTGACCGCCACCACTCTGTCGCCCGCGCCCAGGGCGAAGAGTATCTCGGTGACGGCCGGCGCCGCCGACACGATGCGAACGGGGGGAGCGGCGACGGTGACCTGCACGCCCTGCGCGTCGGTGACGGTGATGGGGAAGCCGGCGCCACCCGGCCCCGCGTTAGCGGGGGGCGAGTGGTGTCCGCCACATCCCACCATCATGACCGCGGCAAGGGCGACCATTATTATCCTCTGGAGACCGGTGATCTCTGCGAAACCCCTGCTGCTGCCGCCATCTTGCCTCATCAGTGCCATAGGGAATCGTCGCCCTTTCGCCATTGTGTTCGGTGGCTCGAGCAAGCGAGCGTCGTCACCGCCAGTCTACCACGCGGTGGCCAGCATGATGCCACCTATGAGAAGGGCCGCCACCTCGGTCAGCTCGTTGATCGCGCCGTAGACATCGCCGGTCAGCCCACCGAGCCGGCGGGTTCCGTATGCACCGGCAAGCAACGCGACCACAATGCCAGCGCCGACCAGTACCGTGCCACTCCATCCCAGCAGACAAAAACATAGCGCCATGGCAAGCAGAACGGCCAGGGTCGCGTGCTGCCAGCGCGTCTCCGCTGCGAAGCTCGCGCCCGTTCCCGTCTCCCTGGCATACGGGAAAACGGCGACGGCTAGGACGATCGCCAGCCGGCCGACCGCCGGGGCCGCGGCTATGACGCGCCAGTGCTGGCCGCCTGCCAGGTGCCCCAAGGCTGCGAACTTCAGCGCCAACAGCGATACTCCCGCGGCGACGCCGAGCGCGCCCGACCGCGCGTCGCGCATGATCTCCAGCATCCGCTCGGGGCTCTTGTGACTGAAGAACGCGTCGGCCGTGTCCATCAGCCCATCAACATGCAGCCCGCCCGTGAGGACGATGCCGGCGCCGATCATGAGCGCTGCGGCGACGTATGCGTCCCACCACGCGCGGCCGCACCAACCGATGCCCGCCAGCACGAGCCCGATGAGAGCGCCAACGACCGGGAACCAGACGGCGGCGCGGCCGAACGAGCCGGTCTGCGCGCTTGCCGAGACTGGCACTACTGTCAGGAAACCGAGGGCAGTGAGGAAACCTGTCACTGGTCCCCCAGCGCGCCCGAGACACCGGCTTGCTCGAACGTCGCCATCTCGTTCAGCGCCTTGACGGCGGCCTCGACGATCCCCATCGCCAGCGCCGCGCCCGTCCCCTCGCCGAGCCTCATGCCAAGGTCCAGCAGCGGCTCCAGGCCCAAGTGGGCGAGGGCTGCTCTGTGGCCCGGCTCGGTGGAGAGATGTCCGGCGATCAGGTAATCGCTTGCCTGGGGAGCAAGTCCGGTGGCAACAAGGGCGGCGGCGGCGGAGATCACGCCATCTATCACAGCCGGGATGCGGTTTGCTGCAGCCGCGATGATGACCCCGGCCAGGCCGCCGATCTCGAAGCCGCCGACTTTCGAGAGCACGTCCAGGGCATCGTTGTGATCGGGCTGATTGCAGGCCAGCGCCTGCTCGATCACTGCGATCTTACGGGCAAGGCCCGCGTCGTCAACCCCGGTGCCGCGGCCGGCGACCGAGGCGGGGAGCTGGCCGGTGATGGCGGCGATGATAGCGGCCGAGGCGGTGGTGTTGCCGATGCCCATGTCGCCTGTGGCAACGAGATCGAGGCCGCGCTCAAGCTCGGACTCGAGCACTTCGATGCCCGCCTCGACCGCGCAGGTCGCCTGGTCGCGGGACATCGCCGGTCCGCAGGAGAGATCGCGTGTGCCAGATGCAACCTTCTTCGAGATCAGACACTCGCAGCCTGTGATGTCGCAAGCCACGCCCATGTCCACAACCAACACCCGCGCGCCGATGTGCCGGGCGAGGACGTTGATGGCCGCGCCGCCGGCGGCGAAGTTGGCCACCATCTGCGCGGTGACGGCCTGTGGGTAAGCAGTGACTCCCTGCGCGACGACGCCGTGATCGCCCGCCATCACGAAGACGGCTTTCCGCGTCACATCCGGCCGCGGCCTGCGCTGGATGCCGGCAATCCGGATGGAGAGTTCCTCCAGCCGGCCGAGGCTGCCCGGCGGTTTGGTGAGGCGGCTCTGGCGCGCCCGCGCCAGAGCCATAGCCTCCGGGTCGAGCGGCCCGATGCGCGAGACGGTTTGCTCAAGCAGTCCCATTCTGCGGCCCTACCTTCCCAGCCAATCCCGACGCCTTCACCTCGACCGGCAGACCGGCGAGCATCCAGTAGACGCGATCCGCCGCCTGCGCAAGGCGCTGGTTGGCGCGCCCGAGCAGGTCGCGGAACTCACGGCCCGACGGGTATGGCGGGACAATGCCCATGCCGACCTCGTTGGAAACGACGATGACGCTGGCGGTGCCGCAGTGGTAAGCATCGAGCAGGCCCGCAACCTGCGACTGCATCAGGTCATCGGCGCCGGCACCCGTTGCCTGGGCGCGCGCCATTACATTCGCTGCCAGCAACCCGAGGCAATCAATGACTACCACATCGGAATCGGCGGCGGCCACCGCGCGCGCGACATCGAGCGGAGCTTCCACGGTGCCCCAGTCCTCGGGCCGACGCTCTCGATGGTGTTCGATACGCTCCCGCATTTCCGCATCGCCCGCCTCTGCTGTCGCGATGAAGGTCACGCGCTCGCCCAACTGCTCGGCCAGCAAGAGGGCGAAGGCGCTCTTGCCGCTGCGCACGCCGCCAAGCACGAAGCACAACTGCTTTCCGCGGCTGCTACCTGCGGTCATAGAGTGAGTTGTCCTCGCTCAGGAAGCCGAGCCGCGCCTTCTCGTAGTCCTCGGCCGTGTATGCCTCGACCGGCCCGCCGGCGTAATACTCGTTGGGGCACCAGCCGTTCGAGTGAGTGGCGACCATCGCCATGGACTGCACATGCCCGTCGCAGAAGGCGACATTGGCGCGGCCGTTATGCCGGAAGTGAGTGGAAGGATTCAGATTGCACGGGCATGGCATATGCGCGCTCGCCGCTTCGCCGATAGGCGCCTCGCATGAGGAGTACTCGTACAGGTACCCCTCGCCGTCGAGGAAGGCCGTGTCGGTGAGCATCACCGTCTGCGCGGGGTCGGCGATCATGAACTCCTTCGCCGGGGTGCACATCGCTGCTAGGTCGGCCTCAAGGGTGTCCCCGCCTCGCACAAACACCGGGCTGCCGCCGACGTACTGCGCGTTGTAGCCGTAACCGCCGGTGCCGCGGTCCCCCGCACCGAAACACGGTTGCCTGTCCGTGGGCGCTAGGCTCGGGCAGTGTTTCAGTCCTTTGCTTCCGTAGTAGCTCCACAGCGGCCCCCACTCCGGCGTGAATGGATCATCGGTGGAAAGCCGCGCGCCGTGCCACCGCTGCAGCGTGTCCGGGCTATCCGCCGCGACATAGCCTCCGTCGTTGTCGTCGGCGTACATCAGCATCGCCAGGGAGAGCTGCTTGAGATTCGACAGACAGGTCGCCTTGCGGGCGGCCTCCCTTGCCCTTGCGAAGACCGGGAAGACCATGGCGGTCAGAATCCCGATGATCGCGATGACAACCAACAACTCGATAAGCGTGAAACCTGTACTCCGAGCGCGTCCCATCGCCGCTCCCTTGGTAAAGCTCTCCGGGGAAGCGAGCGGCTCCGGGAAAGCAAAGACCCCGGCCGCCGGAAGACGGCCGGGGTCGTGGTCATATCACCCGATAGCCGGGCCCCTTCCCGCGAAGTGGCAGTGCATTCGTCACGCTGATCGGTCTCCTGGCTTCCGCATCGTCCTAGTCCCCGCGCCTTCCCGTCCGCCCAAGGCGGGCAGTGGCATCTTGCGGGTTTCGTCCGCGGTTACAGTTGCGGGGCAGCGACGGACTTGCACCGTCTTCCCAGAGGCCGGCGCCAACGGCGCCGGCCCAACGCATCTGCGTGACGCGTGGTGTCCAGTTGTCGAGGGTCTTATAGCACTTCGGCCGGTCTAATGTCAATATAAGCGAGCGGTTGCCTGATCAAAGCGCTGCCCGCATCAGCCTGGCGTAGACCTTCGCTGCCTGCTCGAGTTGGTTGAGGTCGAGTTCCTCGGTGGCGGTGTGGGCCTGGCCGGTGGGGCCGGGGCCGAAGACGATGGCGGGGATACCGGCCTTCATCATGTGCCCGGCATGGGTCGCGCCCTGCATGGCACCGAAGGGGGCCTTGCCCGTGACCTCCCTCACTGCGGCGGAGGCGGCCTGGACCAGCGGCGTCTCCGAGGCAATGGTCATGCCGGGAACGACCAGATTGGGAGACGCGACCTTCAGCTCGACATCTTCCTTCAAGGCGTTGCCGAGGTATTCGCGCACATCAGCCACCGCTCTCCGAGCGTCCTCGCCCGGCAGCAGCCGCCGGTCAATGTCTATCTCGCATTGGTCGGGCACGACGTTGACGTACTCGCCGCCGCGGATCACACCGACGCTCAAGGTCGCCTTCCCAAGCAGCGGATGGGTCTCTCGGCCGACGCCGCCCTTCGCGTAGTGCTCGAGCGCAGTGACGACCTGGCCCATCCGGTAGATGGCGTTGACTCCTTCGTCGGGCCGGGAGCTGTGCACTGCCTTCCCGCTCGTGGTGACCTTGAACCTGGCGACGCCTTTGTGGGCGATGATGATCTCCAGCGCGGTGGGCTCGCCCACGATGGCGGCCTTGGCGGTCACCCCTCCCTCAAGCAGGCTGAGGAGCCCCCGCATCGTGTACTCCTCATCCGCAGTTGCGGTGAAGAGGATGGTGGCAGGAGGCTTCTCCCCGCTCCGCGCCAGATCCGTCAGCGCCGCCATCATCGCGGCGAGGCTGCCCTTGTTGTCGGCCGAGCCGCGGCCCCGCAGACGGTCACCTTCGATCGCCGCCTCGAACGGAGGGAAGGCCATCCCCTCCACGCCGACGGTATCGGAGTGCGCATCGAACCAGATAACGTCATCGCTCTGCCCAGCGACTCGGGCGATCACGTTCGGCCGGCCGGGAAGGGCCTCCTTGAGTTCGCACTCTGCACCGGCCTCCTTCAGTCGGGTAGAGACGAAAGCCGCCAGTTCCGCCTCGCCGCGGCCGTTGCCAATCGGTCCGTCGAGAGGGTTGACGCTGGGTATGGCGACCAGTTCGGCGGCAAGCCGCCGCAGTTGCTGCGGGTCCATGTCCGGTTACTCCTTGCTCTAGACGCTCAGTGCTTTCGGCGGTCCCAGGTGGGCATCCTTTCCCGCGGCAATGGCCCCCGCCAAGGCTCAGGCGGACATTCTCGCCGATCTGCCGCCAGAAGCAGGAATCCCTTGTCCTTGTGCCGAAGCGTTAGGTTACAATCTCTGTTGGGTTTCAAGCTCTGTCATCGGACCGGCCGGGGGACCCCGTCCGGAATCGTGCCTCGCCGGCGAGCCGTTTGGCCGCCTGCGGTGAAAGCGAACGGAGGTGTAGTCCGATGAACCTGCGCGCGATCGTCTTAGCCCTCGTTCTGGCCATGAGTATCGCCCTGGGTCTCCCCGCGTTCGGCGCCCAGGAGACGATGGAGACCTGGCGGAGCGACTGGGGAACTCCCTGGGTTATCTCGGTTAACCCAAGCGACGGCTCATGCTGGGTCGGCGTTGGCACCAGCCTCAAGCATCTGAACGCCAGCGGGGCTGTGCTGAGCTCGATGGACGGGTTCGATGGGGTGTGGGGCGTGGCGGTGAACCCCAACGATGACTCGTGCTGGGTGGTGGACTGCTACCACGGGTGGCTGATCCATGTGGCAGCGAACGGCAGCGAAATCCTGCGCCGCGCCTACTACTGGCCTTATGCCTTGAAGCTGAACAAGAGCGATGGATCGGTGTGGCTCATTGACTACGGGATGGATCAAGTGGTGCACGTCTCAGCGGCGGGCGCCGAGCTGCTGCGCACCACCCCCACCTATGGCGCAATCGCTCTCGCCGTCAACAGCTCGGATGGATCGGTCTGGGTGTCGGGCGCGAGCTGCTCGGGGTCAGAGCTGGTTCATATCGCGGCGAACGGGGCGCTGCTATGGAGCAGCACCGGCTATGAGGCAGACGCCGTTTCGGTCCACCCGGGGGACGGGTCGGTGTGGCTGGCTGAGGCGTACACGAACCGGGTGATCCATATCGCGGCGAACGGGATCGAGCTGTGGCGCGGGGCCAGTTTCAACTACCCGATGGACGTCTCGGTAAACGCGACAGATGGTACGTGCTGGGTGGCGAACAACGGCGGCTCGTCGGTGGTGCATCTGGCCGCCAACGGTACCGAGCTGTGGCGGGGCGGGAGCTTCGCCAGCCCCGTGTTGGTGGCGGTCAACTCGGCGGACGGGTCTTGCTGGGTGGGGGATGACTGGACCGACGAGATCGTCCGCATCACGGGGACGGGGACGGAGACCTCCCGCGACGGGTACCTGATGGGACCGGCTTCGGTTGCCGCGAATCCAAATGACAACTCCTGTTGGGTGGCCGACTACGACATGGGCCGGGTCTTCCATTACGCCGCTGATGGCACCGAGATCTGGCAGGGCAGCAGCTTCTACGGGCCGCTGTGCGTCGCCGTGAACAAGACGGATAACTCGGTCTGGGTAACCGACCTTGATCTCGGACAGGTGATTCATCTGGCCGCAAACGGGTCCGAGCTATGGCGCGGCTCGCCGACCTCCTATCCCGAGTTCGTCGCGGTCAACCCCACTGATAGCACCGTCTGGGTGTCGGACTGGGTGATGGACAAGGTGCTGCACCTCACCCCGGGCGGGGCTGTCCTGTGGCAGGGCAGCAACTTCTACGGACCCGAGTGTGTCGCGGTCAATCCCACCGACGGGTCGGTCTGGGTGGCGGACAACTGGAACCTACAGGTCGTCCACCTGAGCGCCACCGGGGCTGAACTGTGGCGGAGCTCTCCCATATACGACGTCTACTGGGTGGCGGTCAATCCCAGCGATGGGTCGTGCTGGTTCAGCGACTACTGGGGGAGCCAGGTAGTGCATGTGACGTCGGGCGGCTCTGTGCTGGCGCAGGTCCCTATGTCGTGCCCGGATGCGCTGGCGGTTGACACCCGGAACGGCTCCTGCTGGGTGCTGGACATCTGTTTTGACCAGCTCATCCATCTCTCACGCAGCGGCGCCGGGCTTTCGGTAACCAGCGGGTTCTACTGGCCGACCTGGGTCTCGCCCAATCCGACGGACAAGTCGTGCTGGGTGGCCGACTACTGGAACAGCCAAGTGGTCAGACTTCAGCTCTCGACCTTCCCCGATGTGCCGTTCGGCTTCTGGGCGTGTGACGAGGTGGACGCCTGCGTCGAGGCGCAGATCGTGTCCGGCTACGATGACGGGCTATATCGCCCGTCGGACCAGGTGACGCGAGACCAGATGGCGGTGTACGTGTCGCGCGCGCTCGCCGGGGGAGACGGCAACGTACCTGCGCCGACGGAGGACCCGGGGTTCAGCGACATTCTGCCCGGCCACTGGGCATACAAGTACATTGCCTACGCGGTGAAGGCGAAGGTGGTCCAGGGATACGCGGAGGGCGACTACCGGCCGTCGCAGCCTGTGGACCGCGCCCAGATGGCGGTATACGTCGCCCGCTCGATCGTTGATCCAACGGGAGAAGATGGGCTGGCCGGGTACACGCCGCCGACCACGCCGAGCTTCCCCGACGTCGCTTCCAGCTTCTGGGCGTTCAAGCACATCGAGTACTGCGTCGAGGAAGAGGTGGTCAAGGGGTATGAGGACGGCAAGTACCACCCGGAGGTTATCGTGACGCGTGACCAGATGGCGGTGTACATCTGCCGGGCGTTCGGGCTGAGCATGTGAACTGCGCAGCCGGGCCGGGTACGGAGGGAGGGAGGAGACATGCGATGCTGAGGGGCGGATTGTTGGTCGCGTTCATCGCGTCGTTGGCCCTCGTACCAGTCGCGGCGGTGGCGGCGCCCGAGGTGATCACGCTCGTTCCGGTCTCGATAGACCTCCCTAATGACTGCGACCAGCGAATCCAGCTCGACAGCATCCCAGCCGAGATACCGAAGGCGGTATCGGTGAATCCGCGCAACAGCCATTGCTGGTTCGCGGCCTTCTCGGTGGCGTGCTGCGACAGCTACTACTGGTACACCGATAGCCTGGACTGGATCATCACCGATTTCCCCCCGAAGGCCCAGAGGAAGAACTGGTGCGGCCCCTGCGACTTGCCCCCCCCGCCGCCTCCAGTATCGAGGTGCGACGACTACCTGGTGCCGGCGATGGTCTTCCGGTACACGTTCCCAGGCTTCCGCGAGCCGGCCTCGATAGGTGTCAACCCATCCGATAACAGCCTGTGGATAGCCGAGCCAGCACAGATCGTGCACATTGACAAAGACGGCGAGATGATGTGGCGGGGCTGGGACTACGGCGCGCCCAAGTCGCTCTCCGTCAACACCGCGGATCACTCCTGCTGGGTGGCGGACACTGAGAACAACGCGGTCGTGCACCTCAGCAGCTCGGGCTCGACGGCCTGGCGGGGAACCACCTTCCTGAACCCCACCTCGGTCTCGGCGAACTCGACCGATGGATCCGTGTGGGTGGCCGACAATGGGCACTTCCAGGTGGTTCATCTCTCGAAGAGCGGGACCGAGCTGTGGCGCGGGGCGCCCTGCCCCTACCCGATCGCGGTGGCAGTCAACAGCGATGACGGATCGTGCTGGGTGGCCGACCCGCACACCAGTGAGGTGATCAAAGTAGATGTCCAGGGCCAGGTGGTGAAGCGGGTGTCTGTTTCGGATCCGCGGGCGCTGGCGGTGAACTCCACTCACGGCGATGTGTGGGTCGCGGGGACAACGATCGTGCACCTGGATCCCGACGGGACGGTGCGGGACAGCTACCCGATCGCGGGCGCCGGGTCGGTCTCGGTCAACACCACGGATGACACTCTGTGGGTCGCCGACACGACCGGCAACAAGGTGACCCAGCTCGCGCCCGTCTGCTCGCCGTTCTGCGACATAGGCTGCTGGTTCTGGGCGGTGAACGAGATCGTCGCCTGCTACAACGCGGAGCTGGTGCAGGGCTACCACGAGACCAACGAGCTGGGAGAGGATATTGCCATCTACCATTACGAGCGCGTGGTCACGCGCGATCAGATGGCGGTCTATATCGCGCGGGCGCTGGCGGGCGGGGACGGCAGCGTGCCACCCCCACCGCTCGACTTGCACTTCAAGGACCTGCTCTACTCTGGTTGGGCGACGAAGTACATCGAGTACTGCTACTCCCAGAACGTGGTGCAGGGATACGAGGACGGACGCTACCACCCCACCGACCCGGTGAACCGCGCGCAGATGGCCGTCTACATCGCGCGCGCGATCGTGGAGCCTCACGGTGAGGAAGGGCTCGCCAGCTATACCCCTCCCACGACGCCGACCTTCCCTGATGTTGATTCGAGCTTCTGGGCGTTCAAGCACATCGAGTACTGCTTCGCGCAGGGCGTGGTGAAGGGATACCTCGACCTCAAGTACTATCCAGAGAATCTGGTCACCCGTGATCAGATGGCGGTGTACGTCTCCCGCGCGTTCCAGTTGCCGGCTCCTTGAGTGAAGCCGGGGCCCCTCCGCAGCGCGAAGTGCGCGCTGATCCTCTGCCGGCGCCCACGTCGGGGTAATGGGTTAGGCGAGCGGCGTGGTATACTACTGCGACCGGAGACGACCCGCGGGCTGCGGGTGGGCCAGAGCGGGGTCTCAGGCAATCCATGGGCGACGGGGATGCCGGGTTCGCCCAACCTGACAGGAGAATGGGACTCATGCGTACGCTCAAGCGTTTGGCTGTACCATTGCTGGCCGCGCTGACCTTGGGGATCGTCATGACTGCGGCCTCGGCGGACACGAAATGGCCCTCGCTGATGAGGTACACCATCTCGCTGTCCAGCGCCGAGGACGCGCACTATCAGGCCAGCCTCGGCTTCTCCGGGCCGATCGCGGAGAACATGAGCGCGAAGGTGGATGGCTGGTGGGTCGGCCGCCCCGGCGACGATCGCGCCTTTGTCGGCGACGCCTACGTTGACTTCACCCGCCGCCCGCTCTACCTCGCGGCCGGCCGCAAGTTCGTCATGTTCGGGCCGGTGGGGGTGCTGGTGTCTCCCGGGATGTTCGGCGGGCACCTGAAGCTCGATATGGACCGATGGGACATCCAGGTGCTGGCGGGCACTCTTCAGTTCACCCCCGGAACAAGCACCACACGCTTCAACTTCTACGGAGTGCGCTCCCCCGGCGATGAGAGCGTGACGGCGGCGCGCGTCGGCGCGCCCCTGACCGGCGCTGACGCGCCGGTACCGGTGAAGCTAGGGCTCAACTGGATTGATGTGCTCGATGACACGGGCAGCAGCATTGACGTCGAGGTCGATGCTAACAAGTGGTTGACGCTCTTCGGGGAGGCTGCCGACTACGGAGACGAGAACGCCAGCGCCTACGGCGTGAGGTGGAGCGACGCCAAGACGAGGAGTGACGGCAAAGTCTGGATCCTGGTCTTCTACCATCGGGACGTTGACATCGGCTTCGTGCCGGCCGCGGCAGGCGCGTCTGTGTTCTTCGAGAACCAAAGAGGATGGGCGGGCGGCCTCTACCATCAGTTCG